>SKEB01001229.1_pt1 | contig 11678 bp, 12 predicted proteins | sample 4826561 | NCBI WGS metagenome assembly SKEB01 (sample SAMN11008820, study PRJNA524170) | human gut metagenome | biome: Human fecal sample; material: Feces; isolation source: fecal sample from pouch patient p17 | host: Homo sapiens | place: Israel: Tel-Aviv | collected 2016-03-29
ATTAATAAAGCAATCAAGCAAGCAAGCAAGCAAGCAATCAAGCAAGCAAGCAAGCAAGCAAGCTAACCACAAAAGATCCCCCCCTGTCTAATTTTTTATCTCTATTTTTGACATTTTTTCATCACATTTATAACTAAAGCATTTCAGGAGATAAAAATGAAGACAAATATTTTATTTACCCTTTCTACTCTCGCTATTGCCGTTAATGCAGCCGATGCTGTAGGTGATCCCGTTGAACAAGGCACAAGCAATAATGGTGGTTTAGCTGTTGGTGAATCTGCAACTGCTAACGATAAATACACCATTGCTATTGGTGGCGGTAGCCAAGCTTTAAAACAAGGTGCTATTGCGGTAGGGCAAGCGGCAGTGGCAAAAGAAGTCTATACAATTGCAACAGGATATGGTGCACAAGCTAATGCTGGTAATGCTATCGGGATTGGTTACGGAACAAGAGCTAATGGTTCAAGTTCTGCTGCCATTGGGTCAAATGCAAAAGCATTAGGTAATAATTCTGTTGCTTTAGGGCAAGGAGCTAATGCTAATGCTAATGACTCCAATGCTATCGGTTCAGGAGCAAAGGCAGATGCTCTATATACCACAGCTATTGGTAGTGGTAGTAAGGCTTTAAAACAAGGTGCTATTTCAATAGGGCAAGCAACAGTGGCAAAAGAAGATAATACGATTGCTGTTGGTTTCGGCGCGCAAGCTAATGCATCTGGTGCTATGGGATTTGGCTATGGTGCAAGAGCCAATGCAAATAATTCCATAGCTTTTGGCGGTACCAATGATGTTGCGAATACGGCATCTTTTAATAACCGAAAAATCACTAATGTGTCTAATGGTAACATAGCACAAAACAGTAAAGAGGTCGTTAATGGTGGGCAACTTTATACTGTACAAGAAAGTGTAAAAAACAAGGTTGATAAAGGAACAGTTGGTCCTAATGGTGGACAGGCCATTGGCACTGGATCTAAGGCTAATGGTGCAGGTGCTTTGGCACTTGGTAATGCTTCTGAAGCAGATGGCTACATTGCAACCGCAGTAGGTTACGGTCATGCCCTTGATACGTATACCGTTGCTATGGGTGTCAATGCCTATGCCTACAATGCGAATGGCATTGCTATCGGCACATTAGCAAAAGCAGGTGCAACTAATGAGGACTATGCTAATGCGGATATCTTTGATCGCATTGACCCTGAAACAGGTAAACCTTTATATAATGTTTCCCCTGGTGGCGATCCACGTAAGATCCGCTCGGGGGCGATTGCTATCGGTAATGGAGCAGAAGCGGTTGGGTATCGTAATACTGTTATAGGTGAAGCTGCCAAAGCAGGTATTATTATTGACCGTGATGCATATAATCATCCAAATAAATTTGGCTTAGGTGCTGTGGGGGGCAACGGCGATTGGTGCGGCAGCCATTGCTGGAGGAAGTCAGGCTACTGTTGTTGGTAATGGTGCGGTTGCGGAAGGAAAACTCAGTGTGGGAATGGGAACTCGTAGTTATACAACTGGCAAAGCGGATACGGCTGTTGGAACTTACTCTGTGGTAACAGAAGACAGTGCAGTAGCACTTGGTGCATATGCTCGTGCAGATCATAAAAATTCTGTTGCTTTAGGAACCAGTTCAATTACCGAAGATGTTAAAGCAACTGCTTCTACAACCATTAATGGTAAAGAATATACGTTTGCAGGTGGCGATCAATCGCAAGTGGTAGGAACCGTTAGTATTGGTGGAAAAGGCGTTGTTGGTTATACCGATACTACCAATGAAGGGCATTGGAATGATCCTGCTCATTATACGAATGGTAATGGTCGTACCGATATGGGTAATGCCATCTATCGTACTATCACCAATGTCGCAGCTGGTCGTATTAACGCAGATAGTACCGATGCAATTAATGGTAGCCAGTTATACGCTGTTATGGGTGCAACTGAAGAGAATAGAAAACTTATTGAAAATAATACCATCAAGCTTGCACAAACTGATCACCGTATAAATCGCCGTATAGATAGTGTCGAAGAAGAATCTCGTGCAGGTGATGCGATGAATGCTGCATTAGCCGCATTAAAACCATTGCAATATGATCCTAATGAGAAATTTCAAGTGATGGCAGGTACTGGGCGTTTTAAAGACAAACAAGGATTTGCGTTGGGTGTGGCTCATCATATCAACGAGAACTTGTTGTTAAATGCTGGGGCAGCTTATTCAGGCAGTAAGTATAAAACGTGGAATGCAGGTATCACTTATCGCTTTGGCTCATCAAACCAAAAAGCGCCTGTTATCAAGGTATCTAATGATGAACAACGCATTCGTTCTCTTGAGCAAGAAAATATGATGCTAAAACAACGTTTAGCAGCAATTGAAGCGAAATTATCTAAATTAAAATAAAGATTATTAAGCCAAATAAAAAGACTTAACGCTGATCTGCACCCCAAAAGTTGGACTTATTATCCAACAACAGAGGTGCAGATTTTTTATGACCAAATACAACCAAAATTTTAAACAACAAGTTGTTGATTTCTACTTTCAACACCACGAAACGCTTTCTTTAACCTGTCATACATTACTAGAACTTGTTATCAAAGAATATGTTCATTATTACAATGAGAACAGAATGCAATAAAAATTAAAAGGACTGAGTCCTATTCAATACAGAATTCAGTCCTTAAAATAACAGTCCAACTTTTCAGGGTCAGATCACTTTTCAGCCAAACAAAAAATTACGCTGCGAACGGATCTTGTAGGATCATTGTTTGTACACGATCCGGTCCGGTTGAAAGAATTGCCACCGGCACACCGGTAACCTCTTCAATGCGTTTGATATATTTACGTGCATTTTCCGGTAATTGATCAAAATCAGTCACACCGAAAGTGGTTTCCGACCAACCCGGTAATGTTTCATAGATTGGTTCAACACCTTCCCATTTTTCGGCTGCCAACGGCGCATATTCCAAAATCTCACCATTCGGCATTTTGTAGCCCACACAAATTTTGATCTCTTTAAAACCATCCAATACATCAAGTTTAGTCATACAGAAACCGGAAATGGAATTTAATTGAATGGCACGACGAACTGCCACCGCATCAAACCAACCACAACGGCGAGGACGACCGGTTACCGCACCGAATTCATTGCCTTTGCGTGCGATTTCTGCACCAACTTCATCAAATAATTCTGTGGTGAACGGACCGCCACCAACACGAGTACAGTAAGCTTTGATAATACCCAATACATAATCAAGATTACGCGGACCGAAACCGGCACCGGTTGCCACCCCACCGGCAGTAGTATTTGAACTGGTAACATATGGATAAGTACCGTGGTCAATATCCAACATTGTACCTTGTGCACCTTCAAACAGAATATTGTCACCTCTTGCTCTCGCTTGATGCAAAATAGTAGTTACATCTGCCACCATTGATTTAATTACATCAGCAACCGCCTCAATTTCAGCAAGGGTTTTGTCGTAATCGACCGGTTCAACTTTGTAGTAATGCACTAATTGGAAATTGTAGTAATCCAAAACATTTTTTAATTTTTCCGCAAATACCGGCATATTGAACAAATCACCCACACGCAAACCACGGCGAGCAACTTTATCTTCATAAGCAGGCCCGATACCACGACCGGTGGTACCAATTGCTTTTTTGCCTAATGCTGCTTCACGTGCGTGATCCATCGCTACGTGATAAGGTAAAATTAACGGACAAGCTTCAGAAATTAACAAGCGGTTACGAACATCCACACCTTTAGATTCCAATTCCCCCATTTCCTGCATTAATGCAGAAGGTGATAACACCACGCCGTTACCAATCATACAAGTTACATTTTGACGCAAAATGCCTGATGGAATAAGGCGTAATACTGTTTTTTCGCCATTAATAATTAAAGTATGCCCTGCATTGTGTCCGCCTTGATAACGAACAACATATTTCACACGATCCGTTAAAAGATCAACAACTTTACCCTTTCCTTCGTCGCCCCATTGAGCGCCAAGAACTGCTACACTTTTTCCCATAATTTTACCTTTAGGTTCTCTATTTCAGTTTAAAAAAATCTATCCTAGCCAAGAAAATACTTTACTACCAGATACATAAAATGCCAAACCAATCTTTTTCTGAATTCAACATAAGAAAAGCCTCTATTGAGGCTTTTCGGTTACTTCTGTCCTTGTGGACGTTGCATAAATTGGAAGAATTCACTGTCCGGTTTCAAAATCATCATATTATCAGACTGTGCGAAACTCTTTTCATAGGCTTTTAAGCTACGAATAAAGTTATAAAATTCAGGTGCTTGCCCGAAGCTATCAGCATAAACTTTCGCTGCAACCGCATCACCTTCCCCACGTAATTCCTGTGCTTTACGGTTAGCATTTGCCAAAATTACGGTGACTTTGCGATCCACATCTGCCTGAATAAATGCTGCTTTTTCACGACCTTGCGAACGGTGTTCACGTGCCACCGCATCACGTTCTGCACGCATACGTTGATAAATGGATGAAGAAACTTCGACCGGCAAATTGATCTGTTTAATTCGCACATCAACCACTTCAATACCCAATTCTGAAGTGCTTTCCGCACCGGTATTTAACGCTTTTTTCGCATCTAACATCAATTCGCCACGTGTTCCGGAAACAATATCCTTAATAGTACGCGAACCGATTTCAGAACGTAAACGGTCATTGACTTTGCGTCTTAACAAACTGTCCGCACGCAAATAATCACCGCCACCGGTTGAGGTATAGAATTTACCGAAATCAGCAATACGCCATTTCACATAAGAATCAACCAACAAATCCTTTTTCTCAACGGTAACAAAACGATCCGCCTGACCGTCCAACGTTTGAATACGGGCATTTAAAATCTTAATTCCATCAATAAATGGAATTTTAAAATGTAATCCGGGGCTATACACCACCACTTTATTGTCCGCATCACGCTGCACTTTACCAAAACGCAACATAATACCTCTTGTGCCTTCCGGTACTACAACAATGCTGGCGTAAACAATCACCGCAATCACTACCAAAACAGGAATTAGAAACTTACGCATTATTAAAATCTCCCTTGACGATCTACTTCAATTGTTTGTTCTTTCACGTCTGTTACCGGTTTGGTCACTGGTGCTGATGTTGCCGGCGCTTTAGGCACATCATTCACTTTATGGCTCTGCTCGGTTGGAGTGTCCGCATTTTTCTTGCCCTGTTTTAACAACTGTTCCAACGGCAACACAGTTAAATTATTGCTGTTATCCAACAACACTTTTGGTGTTCCCGCCATCACTTTTTCCATTGATTCCAAATACAAACGATCTTTCAACAATTCAGGATTTGACTTAAATTCCGGCAATAATTTCGCAAAACGTTCCGCTTCCCCTTTGGCATCCAACACCACCTGCTCTTTGTAGGCAGTCGCCTGTTCTACGATACGTTGAGCATTACCGCGCGCAATCGGCTCACGCTCTCTGGCATAAGCTTCCGCTTCACGAATTAAACGTTGCTCATCTTCCTGTGCTTTAATCGCATCATCAAACGCATCTTTTACCTCTTCCGGCGGACGCGCTGATTGGAAGTTAACATCGATCACTTCCAAACCCATATTGTAAGGCTTAATAATGTCATTCAATGATTTCCAAGTCCGTTCACGCACTACAGAACGACCGGTTGTGAGAATATTATCCATCGTCATATGACCGATAACATAGCGCAACGCACTGTCTGTCGCTTGACTTAAACTGTCTTGCGGATCAACCACATTGAAAAGATAACGTGCCGGATCTTGAATACGATATTGCACCGTCATCTCAACCGTTACCATATTTTCATCTTGCGTCAACATTGAACCTTGCGTTTTCAACTCGCTGATACGCTCCACATTCACCGGAATCACGCTATCAATAAAAGTCGGTTTCCAGTTCAAACCGGGCTGAACGATTTTTTCCAATTTACCGAAACGCAACACCACGCCACGCTCCGCTTCTTTGATGGTATAAAATCCGGAAACCACCCAAACGATCACCGCAACAAGCAGCGCAAAGATAGCCAATTTACCGAAACCTTTAGAAGAGATTGCCGCACCGGAAGGGCGTTGTGGATTATTGTTTCCTTGTCCGCCGCCTTGATTCAGTTTATTGAAAAATTTTGATAATTCTTCAAGCAGATCGGGAGGATTATCACTATTTTGTTGTTGATTTGGTTTTTGATCTTGTCCAGATGTGCTATTTCCTTTGTTCTCTTGTTTATCCGAACTTCCCGGCTTTGACCAAGGATCCTGCCCTGAATCATTCCACGACATATTTTTCTCCTTTTAAGTGATAAAAGACTATAAAAACGATTTATGCAAATTCAAGTATCACACTTGTTTGTGTTCACACTAAAAAACAAAATTACAGAATAATGTAATTTTTGCAAAGTGTTCAGTCTAAACAAAATCCGCTGATAAGTCTAACAAAATTCCCTAACTTATTGCCGGGCTTGCAGCAAATTTAAGCTCAGATTTATAATGCTGCTCCTAGTAAATTTATATTGTTGTCATTATGTTGGCTTTATTTATCGCAATCGCCATTTGGGGCAGCTCATTGCCAATCGGCAAACTGGCTTACAACTCTTTTGAACCAGTGATCTTAGTACAGTTCCGTTTTTGTATCGCCGCATTAATTGTGTTGCCGACCTTTATCCGTTTTTATCGCTATATTGCCCCTCACCATTATAAGCGCTTGGCATTGCTCTCTTTTCTCAACTACCCGGTCGTGTTTCTATTGCAGTTTGTCGGCTTAAAATATACTTCCGCCTCCAGTGCAGTAACAATGCTCGGTTTGCAACCCTTGATTATGGTGTTTGTCGGCGATCTCTTTTTTAAAGAAAAAGCCGCAAAATTTGACTATTTTCTCGGGCTGCTCGCATTTATCGGCATTGCCTTAGTGGTGAGCGATGATGATCCGAACAGTCAAATTGATGTCTGGGGCTGTTTTTTAGTGTTGGCATCCACTGTCGTGTTTGCCTTTACCACACGTTGGGCAAAAATAATTATGAAAGACGTTTCGCCACGCAGTTACACCGCCGTCACCATTATGCTGGGAATGATCTTCTGTATTCCGTTCACGCTGTTGCTCAATCAACAATGGCATTTTGATCCGCCACCAATCGACTTGGCAGCACTGCTCTATCTCGGCATTGTTTGCAGTTGGCTGGCACCGAAGATCTGGAACAGCGGCTTGCCCTCTGTTTCCGCCAATATTTCCGGTGTGATCTCGGCGCTTGAACCGATCTTCGGCATCCTGTTTGCTATTCTGTTTTTGCACGAAAAAATTAATTGGAAAATCGGTAGCGGCATTGCATTAGTTTTGGGTGTTACCTTTGTTTTTATTTTGCACGCCGTTCGCAATAAACAGTGATGTTTGAATCAGGCAATTCTTGCTAAAATGACTTCTCTTTTTATTTGGAATAATCGATTTTGAAATGACTATGAAATTATTAAAAACACTTTTTATCATCAGTGCTGTCACCTTACCGTTTACAGCAAATGCGCATAATTTAACCCTCGGCAAAGCGCCGCTCACCGTCAGCAATGTACAAAGCGGCGAAGTGCTGCTTAACGGCGGCAAAGTGCAATATCAAACGTGGAACAGCAACAGCCTTAACGGCAAAGTTCGCGTTGTGCAACATATGGCTGGGCGTATTTCCGTCAAATCGATGAATGATCCATTGATGGACAAAATCAAAGCTGCCAATTTTCCACACGATAAATATCAAACCACCACGATTGTCAACACTGCCGATGCCACACTCGGAATGAGCAGTATGGCAAAAAGCAAAACAGAAAGCGGCAAAAAAGAGTTTCCATACACAATGGTGGTGGTTGATGATAACGGCAAAGTGAAACAAAGTTGGCAATTACAACCGGAAAATTCATTAATTATGGTGTTGGATAAACAGGGCATTGTCCGTTTTGCCAAAGAGGGCAAACTCTCAGATGCCGAAAATCAACAGGTGATTAAATTGGTTTCTGAATTGATTAATAAGTAATTACGCAAAAAAATACCCCACCGAGCGGTGGGGTATAACATCATTGTTTTACTCTAAATTCAACTTGGTATTAAGCCACAACACCAAATTTTTCTTTCATCAATGCTTCAAAATCAGTGCAACCACCGATTGGTTTTTCATCGATAAAAATTTGTGGAACGGTTTCAACCGGTTTACCAACAGATTTAGAAAGATCCGCTTTGCTGATGCCTTCTGCGATAATATCAACATAACGGTAATCAAAATCCTCAACGGTGTTTTTCAATTTTTCCGCCAACTCTTTTGCTCTTCTGCAATATGGGCAACCCGGACGACCAAAAATTACTGTATACATTATTGACTCCTTAATTCAATTAATTAACGAAAACGCCGTTATTCTACCGCAAGATAAATCAAAGCGTGAAACTATTTTAAGCATTGTAGCGATTGGTATATCATATCAATCCAAATCATTTTAATTGAAAATTTTTGATTAAAGGAGCTGAATATGTCCCAAGATGCCGTAAAAACCTTACATCATCACCGTTCTATCCGTAAATTTTTAGACAAAGAAATTGATGCCGATCTACGCCAACAGTTGATCCAATCCGCCAGAATGGCATTCTCTTCCAACCATTTGCAATGCGTTTCCATTATCCGCGTTACCGATCAAACAATGCGTCAGCAGTTAATGGAATGGTGCTCAAACCAACAATATGTTGCTTCCGCACCTGAATTTTGGGTGTTTTGTGTCGATTTCGCCAAACACGCTGAAATTTTTCCGCAAGCGCAACTTGATTGGACAGAAGTGTTGCTTATCGGTGCAGTTGATGCCGGGATTATGGCGCAAAATGTTTTAGCCAGTGCCGAACTGCTCGGTTTAGGTGGCGTTTATATCGGTTCTTTGCGTAATCAAATGGCAAAAGTCGGTGAATTATTGCAATTACCAAAACACACTTTGCCATTGGTCGGAATGTGTTTAGGTTACCCAAACCAAGATCCACCGCTAAAACCACGTTTGCCGAATGAAATGATGTTTTTTGAAAATCACTACCAAGCGTTAGATAAAAACAAATTAGCCGAATTTGATCAACTCACTGCCGACTATTACCAAGCTCGCAGCAATATTGACAACAACCGGAGCAAAAACGTCATCAAAGCATTGGATAAACCGGTTCGTCCGGGTGTATTGCCTTACTTACAACAACAAGGCTTCGCTAAAAAATGAAATTATTAATGCTCTGTCGTGAGCCTCGTCTTTATAGCTGTGTCCGTTTGCAAGAAGCAGCACTGGAAAGCGGTCATCAAATGGATATTCTCGATCCGAACCGCTGCATTCTACAGCTGCCGCACCAAGGCTCACCTCGCCTTTATTATCAGGCTGTAGAGGCACAAGAATATCAACCGTTGCCACATTATGATGGCGTAATTCCCCGTTTCGGCACCACCAGTACCGAAATGGGCTGTCGTGTTCTGCGTTATTTTGAAACGCTCGGCACCCCGATTCTTAACGGTTCGCAAGCTTTTGCACTGGCACGTGATAAATGGCAAAGCCTGCAACTGCTGCATCAACATCAGTTACCTGTGCCGACCACCACGCTCGGCGGTAATGAAGTGAGTGCTGAATTAATCTCACAAAATATCGGCTCACCGGCAATTTTAAAAACCTTAGCCGGCGCACAAGGTATCGGCGTGATGTTAATGCCGGAAAACAGCAGCACCACCAGCGTGTTGGAAACGTTAAAACACGCCAATATTCCAGTGTTGGCGCAACAATTCATCAGTGAAGCCAAAGGTGACGATTTGCGCTGTTTTGTGATTGGCAATCGCGTCATCAGTGCAATGGAACGTCAAGGCAAACTCGGCGAATTTCGCGCCAATTTCCATCGAGGCGGCAGCGCCGTGCCGGCAACACTGACTGCACAAGAACAACAATTAGCGATTAAAGCGGCACAAGTTATCGGGTTGGATATTGCCGGTGTAGACATTATCCGCACCCATCAAGGCCCTATGATTTTAGAAGTTAACGCCAGCCCCGGTTTAGAATTAATCGAAAAAACCAGCAAACTGGATATTGCACTGCAAATGATTGTTTATTTAGAGAAAAAAATCACCTCTGCTGCAACCAGCGAATAAATTAAAGGAATAATATGACCCCCGAAATCATCCCATTTTGGCAAGCGATCACAACTGCATTGGCAGAAAAAGATCCGCAAAGAAAATGCGATTTAGTCAATCAATTAATGGCACAGGATTGGCAATGGCAACTGCTTGAAAATATTGATAATTATCCGATAGTGACACCGAATGATGACATTGTCGGCATTCCCGACAAACCGAAATTGGTTGCGCCGCAGGATGTACCGAAACGCGCCTTTGCCAGTGCGGAGGGCTACGCCGCCACCTTTCACGCCATTGCCCATATTGAATTTAATGCGATTAACCTCGGCTTGGATGCGGCGTGGCGTTTTGGCCGTGCCGCACAACAACAACTCGGGCAAGGCATTGCCTTTGTTAAAGATTGGCTCAAAGTAGCGCACGAAGAAACTTACCATTTCTCACTGGTGAAACAACATTTAGCATCTCTCGGTTATCAATATGGCGATTTTGAAGCACACGCCGGTTTATGGGAAATGGCACAAGCCACCGCCCACGACATTTGGCAACGAATGGCATTAGTGCCTCGAGTCTTGGAAGCACGCGGTTTAGATGCCACACCGCCGTTACGTGAAAAAATGGCACAGCGTAAAGATATGCGTGCGGTTGAAATTCTCACCATTATTTTGAATGAAGAAATCGGACACGTTGCTATCGGCAATCATTGGTACCACGCTCTCTGCCAACAACGCCACCTTGATCCGCTCACCAGTTTTTCCGATCTATTGCGCCAATATCGGATCGTAATTTTTAAAGGGGTGATCAACACCGATGCTCGTCTACAAGCCGGTTTTACGCAATTTGAGTTGGATTGGATTAAGGAGATTGAGGAGTCGTTAAAGAGGGAAAGGGTAAGGGGTTAATTTGATGTTTGTTTGATTCAATATTGTGCCTCTTATCCAGTTAATTTCTTTGGCAAGTTTAGGTTTCGACCTAAAGGTCGACTTCATTTTTTTGCTCGTGCAAAAAAACGAAGCAAAAAAAGCACGCCCCTGACAACTTGCTGTTCTTCATTTCGCGGAGTGGCAGACGGAGAATTTTTAAACTCGTCCCCATTTTAACCGCCACTACGTGGCAAAATGGGGACTCAAACACGAAAAATTCTCCTAGCCACTTCGCCGCTCATTCAGGCAAGTTGTAAAGGGGGAGAAATGAGGATTTTATTTAGATTTGTGCTTAGATTTGATTTAGATAAATCCGTTCTCTTTCTCTTTTCAATCAATCTCTTGTTATTTGGTTTTAGGTTTCGCCTAAAAGGCGACCTACTTTCTTACTTGTGTAAGAAAGTAGGCAAAGAACACTCCCTGACAACTTGCTGTTCTTCATTTCGCGGAGTGGCAGACGGAGAATTTTTAAACTCGCCCCATTTTAACTGCCACTACGTGGCAAAATGGGGACTCAAACACGAAAAATTCTCCTAGCCACTTAGCCGCTCATTCAGGCAAGTTGTAAAGGGGAATTTGGGGATTTTATCTTGTTCAGTGAAAATTTTTTAATCGTGAAATCGTGCTTTT
>SKEB01001231.1_pt1 | contig 11653 bp, 7 predicted proteins | sample 4826561 | NCBI WGS metagenome assembly SKEB01 (sample SAMN11008820, study PRJNA524170) | human gut metagenome | biome: Human fecal sample; material: Feces; isolation source: fecal sample from pouch patient p17 | host: Homo sapiens | place: Israel: Tel-Aviv | collected 2016-03-29
ATTATATATATAAGAGATAAATCACAATCTTTTTACTACGGATATCTGTAAATGGGTTTTCGAATCTTTGTTTAATAGATTTCGAGAATGCACGTAAATAACGGGGGAGGAAACACTATGCTTTTGTTTTTAACCATGCTGGACAGTGACGGGGACCGGTCCAAATTTGTTCAGCTTTATCATAAATACCGATATTTTTTGTGGTATTTGGCACGTGAAAGGCTGCAGGATGACCATCTGGCAGAAGATGCAGTACAGGAGACATTTCTGGCACTGACGCATCACATAGACAAGGTTGGCTGTGTGGAATCTGCAGCAACGCGGAATTTTCTGGCAACAATTGTAAAAAATAAAGCAACGGATCTATGGAGAAAGCGTCAGGGAATCATGGAAGAGAAAGAGGCTTCCCCAAAACAGGAAGCAGAGGTTTTCGGTGAAGATGTGCTGGATCAGTATCTGGTGAAGGAAAGTTATGAACGCATTTTGCAGGCCATTCAGAAATTGGATGAGATTTATCGTGTGGTATTTGAGTTCAAATATTTGCATGAACTTTCCGACAGGGAGATTGCTGATCTGCTTGGCGTAACACCAAAAGTGGTGAATGTGCGGATTTTTCGGGCACGGAAAAAATTGCAAAATCTTCTGAGAGAGGAGTGATGGCACAGTGAACAGACAAAATCAGGGAAAATCAGAGAAAAAGGAGTATATTTATAAAAAACGAAAAAAAGTGCGGGGCGCAGATGAAGTACTAAAACGGGCGCTGGAAGACTGCATGCAGGAAGAAGCGAACCAGGTGCAAAAAAAGATGGAACCGGAAGGACAGCATGCATTTTCAAAGCCATTTATTGAAAAAATGCAGTTTATTTTAAAACAGGGAAAACAGGCGGAAGAACAGCAGAAAAAGAAAGCACGTGGACGGCGATGGACCCGTGTGGCAGCCGTATGTATCGTATGTGTGATTGTGGCAAGTGGAAGCTGGATCGGGCTGCGTGGAAATTTTAAAATGTCGCAAAGTGAATCGTCTGCTTTGACAGACCAGAAAGAAACTGCAAGCCGGGAGGAAAGTGCTGAAATGGGAAAGGCAGATGCTTCTGATACGCAGGAGAATGAATCTACTGTTTTAAATCAGGACAAGAAAGAAAACAGTCAGGATTCGGTGAGTATAGAGGAAAATACATCAGCATCTACGGGGATACTTGCACAGAATGTGGATATAAAAGTGCTGGCAGTGACACCGACATCTCTGAAAGTGAGATTAACAAATAACGGTGATGAAGACATTAGTTTTGGAGATGATTACGAAGGCATAGAAGTTTATGATGAGGCAACAGATACATGGATGGAGTGTAAAAAGCAGTATGAAATCGCATGTCACGATATTTTACATTTTGTGAAGTCAGGGGATAAACAGAATTGGTTTGACTGGTACGTAGACTGGACAAATGTATATGGTTCTCTTGGGGCAGGGCATTATCGCCTGCAGAAAAATATTTCCATTGGAAATATCGATGGTGGCGACCAGTATGTGCAGCTGATTCAGATCGAATTTGATGTCAGATAATAGTATAGGCAATGCAGATTGAATTTGATGTCAGATAACAGCAGTGATTGCAGGAGGAGAAGAATGATGAAAGGAAAGAAAAAAATGGGAAAATGTTCTGTTTGGGGAAAATGGATACTTTGTATGCTGTTAGTTGGATGTATGCTGTCCACAATCGGATGTGGAAAAAGTGCGCAGTCAAGTGCGGACAGCAGCGGAACAAATCACAGTGAAAGTGGTTTTGGAACTTTTCAGGCAGAAAGTCAGAAAAAAGCCAGTGCGGAAACAACGGCTGAAGGTGGTGTCACAGAAGCAACAGTAAATACAGACGATGCCGTGGAACAAAGTGCACAGGACTCCGGAGAACAGGGAACGGATACGACCGGAACAGAATTTGAACAGGTGGAAGGGGTTAACACAGATCAGAAACTGATCAAAACGGTCAATATGTCAGCAGAGACTACCGAGTTTGATGCATTGGTAGCAGATGTGCGGGAAAAAACGAAGAGTGTCGGCGGTTATGTGGAAAATTCCGATATTGGCGGAAACTATGGAATGGATATGACGCGGTATGCGTATCTGGTTCTGCGGATTCCGGCAGATCAGTTGGATAATTTTGTAAATGGATTAAAAGATACCACTAACGTACGGTCTTTCAGTGAGAACACGGAGGATGTTACGCTGCAGTATATCGATATGGACACACATATCAGAGCATTGCGGGAGGAACTGGATGCGTTATTTACCATGATGGAGCAGGCAGATTCTATGACGGATATCCTGTCCATTCAGTCCCAGATCACGGATGTCCGTTATGAGATTGAAAGCTATGAGTCCCAGCTTCGTGTATACGACAACCAGGTCAATTATAGTACGATATATCTGGATCTGTACGAGGTAACACGGGAAAGTTCGACTACCGGTAAAACGTTTGGTGATCGCGTGTATACCAGATGGAATGATAATCTGTATCGGATGGGGCAGGGATTTCAAAATTTCCTGATCGGTTTTTTGGGAGGTCTGCCGATCCTGGTTCCGGTTGTGATCGTGTGTGTGGCAGCTTTTATGGTAGTTCGCAGGATTTTGCGAAAGAGAAAAGACAGAAAAAAGGGGAAACAGAAATCAGATTCTGAAAAAATGTGATTACACTGATTCAAATCGGAGTGTAGGCTTGCAGAGATACACAGAAGAATATGTCATGCATTACATGACGTGCATCTCGTAGCAAGAATGTCGAGGACATTCTTGAAAATGGGAATCCGCCTTGCAGGATTCCCATTTTTATGGTAAAATAAAAAAACTTTGGTGAACAAATGTTCATTGCCAAGTATATCGTTGTGAAACAATGGGAACAAATTCAAGCCGAACGCACGTGAGACTTGATGCGTGATTCTGGTCAGCATAGGCTGACATATTCATCTCAGAATCACTGCGCATCCACGCGGAGCGTTTATCTCAGGCTGAGATAAAAAGACAAGGATAGCTGCCGAAAGAGAATCCGGAAGCACAGAAAAGAGTTCTGCTGCATGAAAATGGATATTTTGGCAGTTAATTTTTGGTTACAGCGAACCTGGTACACAAAAACAGTGTGTTTTCTTGATTCGTATGGGAACGGACTGATGATATGGAACCGGTGAATGATAGGAACGAATTACAATGGAAAGGGTGAGAGAATGGCAGATAAAGTAACATATGATGCGGGAAGTATTTCCGTGCTGGAAGGGCTGGAAGCAGTGCGCAAGCGTCCCGGTATGTACATCGGAAGTGTTTCACGTAAGGGTTTAAACCATCTGATCTATGAGATTGTGGATAATGCAGTGGATGAGCATCTGGCAGGAGCCTGCAGCGAGATTAAAGTGACGCTGGAAGCGGACGGTTCCTGTACAGTAGAGGATAATGGCCGTGGTATTCCGGTGGGAATGCATGAAAAAGGAGTTCCGGCGGCAAGACTTGTGTTTTCTACATTGCACGCAGGAGGAAAATTTGACGATTCTGTATATAAGACAAGCGGCGGATTGCATGGTGTGGGTTCTTCGGTTGTAAATGCACTGTCCACGTATTTGGATGTGCAGATCAGCCGGGACGGTGCGATCCATCATGACCGGTATGAGCGTGGTGTGGCAGTAGAACCGCTGGTGAATGGTTTGCTTCCGGTGATCGGAAAGACAAAAAAGACCGGAACAAAGATTAATTTTCTTCCGGATCCGGAGATTTTTGAAAAAACAAGATTCAAAGAGGATGAGGTAAAAAGCCGTCTGCATGAGACAGCATATCTGAATCCGAAGTTGACGATTATTTACGAAGATCTGCGTGGTGAGGAGCCGGAACACATTGTTTATCATGAAGAAGAAGGAATCATCGGATTTGTCCGTGATCTGAATAAAAAGGCAGAAGTGCTGCATGACGTGGTTTATTTCAAGGGTGAGAGCGAAGATATCACCGTGGAAGCGGCATTTCAGTATACCAATGAGTTTCATGAAAATATTCTTGGCTTCTGTAACAATATTTACAATGCGGAAGGCGGTACCCATATCACTGGATTCAAGACGATTTTTACAACGGTAATGAATCAGTACGCCCGCCAGCTTGGAATTTTAAAAGAAAAAGATGCAAATTTTACCGGTGCAGATGTGCGTAACGGTATGACCGCGGTTATTTCCATTAAGCATCCGGATCCGCGTTTTGAGGGACAGACCAAGACAAAACTGGATAATCAGGATGCCTCCCGTATTACAGCAAAAGTTACCGGTGACGAGATCCAGCTGTTTTTTGATAAAAATCTGGAGACTTTAAAAACAGTGCTTTCCTGTGCGGAAAAAGCAGCAAAGATTCGCAAGACAGAGGAAAAGGCAAAGACAAATCTGCTGACGAAACAGAAATTTTCTTTTGATTCCAACGGTAAACTGGCAAATTGCGAGAGCAGAGATGCTTCTAAGTGTGAAATATTTATCGTTGAGGGAGATTCTGCCGGTGGTTCGGCCAAAACAGCCCGCGACCGTAATTTTCAGGCGATTCTTCCGATTCGTGGAAAAATTTTGAATGTAGAAAAAGCAAGCATTGATAAAGTGTTGGCAAATGCAGAGATCAAGACCATGATCAATGCTTTCGGATGCGGATTTTCCGAAGGATATGGTAACGATTTTGATATTTCAAAACTGCGTTATGACAAGATTGTTATTATGGCGGATGCCGATGTGGATGGTGCGCATATTTCCACACTGCTTCTGACCTTATTCTATCGTTTTATGCCGGAACTGATCTTTGAAGGACATGTATACATTGCAATGCCACCACTTTATAAAGTGATTCCGTCCAAAGGAAAAGAAGAATATCTTTATGATGATACGGCCCTGGAGCGTTACCGCAGGACACACACTGGCAATTTTACACTGCAGCGTTATAAAGGTCTTGGAGAGATGGATGCGGAGCAGCTCTGGGAGACTACACTGGATCCGGAGACGCGTATGCTGAAAAAAGTCGAGATCGAGGACGGACGAATGGCATCGGATGTGACAGAAATGCTGATGGGTACGGATGTACCGCCGCGAAAAGCGTTTATTTATGAGCATGCCAATGATGCAGAGCTGGATATCTAATAAGGAAAGTAATGTAAGTAAATGATATAATTATTCTATGAACGAATAGAGTAGAAAAATCCGGATCAGAAACAAAAGAGTATTAGTTTGATCCGGATCAGGATTTGCAGGTGAATCCTGAATAGTGATTGTAGGAGAAAAACATGGCAGAAAACAGAGAGCAGATCATCCGGACCGAGTATTCGGAGATCATGCAGAAATCATATATTGACTATGCAATGAGTGTTATCATTGCCAGAGCCTTGCCGGATGTGCGGGACGGATTAAAGCCGGTGCAGCGCAGAACTCTGTACGATATGCATGAACTGGGCATCCGTTATGACCGCCCATATCGTAAGTGTGCGCGTATTGTCGGTGACACCATGGGTAAATATCATCCTCATGGTGACAGTTCCATTTACGGAGCCTTGGTCGTGATGGCGCAGGACTTCAAATACGGTATGCCGTTGGTGGATGGGCATGGAAACTTTGGATCCATCGAGGGTGACGGAGCCGCAGCAATGCGTTATACCGAGGCACGTCTGCAGAAAATCACACAGCAGGCATATCTGGCAGATTTAGATAAAGATGTGGTAGATTTTATCCCGAACTTTGATGCGACAGAGAAAGAACCTTCCGTACTTCCGGTAAAAGTACCGAACATTCTGATCAATGGTGCAGAAGGAATTGCGGTTGGTATGGCAACCAGCATACCACCGCATAACCTTGGTGAAGTCATTGACGGTGTGATTGCCTATATGAAAAATCCGGATATTACCACAGAAGAAATAATGGAATATATTCCGGGACCGGATTTTCCGACCGGTGGAATCGTTATTAATAAAGATGAACTGGTTTCCATTTACGAATCCGGAAATGGAAAGATCAAACTGCGCGGAAAAGTAGAGATTGAGCCGATGAAGGGTGGAAAAGAACGTATCGTTATCACTGAGATTCCATACACCATGATCGGAGCCAATATCGGTAAATTCCTGAATGATGTATACAGTCTGGTTGAAACGAAAAAAACATCCGATATCGTGGATATTTCCAATCAGTCCTCTAAAGCAGGCATCCGTATTGTCATTGAACTGAAAAAAGGCGCTGATGCGCAGAATCTGTGTAACCTCTTATATAAGAAGACACGACTGGAAGATACTTTTGGCGTAAATATGCTGGCAGTAGCTAATGGAAAACCGGAAACTATGGGACTAGTATCCGTGATTCGCCACAACGTACAGTTCCAGTATGAACTTGCAACCCGCAAGTATACAACCCTGCTGAAAAAGGAACAGGATAAGTGTGAGATTCAGGAAGGTCTGATCAAGGCTTGCGATGTCATTGATCTGATCATCGAAATCCTGCGTGGAAGTAAAAATATCAAACAGGCGAAAAAGTGCCTGATCACCGGAGAAACAGAAGGAATCAAATTCAAGTCCAAACTTTCCGAAAAAACCGCTTCCATGCTTCATTTTTCTGAGCGTCAGGCTACCGCAATCCTGGAAATGCGTCTGTACAAGCTGATCGGACTCGAAATAGAAGCACTGATGGCAGAGCATGAGGAAACATTGAAAAATATTGCACGGTATGAGGAAATTCTTGGAAGCCGTTCGGCCATGGCTAAAGTCATTATCAGGGAACTGAAAGCATTGAAAAAAGAATTTGCTCATCCGCGCCTGACTGTAATAGAAAACGGAAAAGCTGCTGTATACAAAGAAAAAGAGATTGAGGCAGTTCCGGTTGTATTGTTGATGGATCGTTTTGGATATGTAAAGACCGTGGACAATTCTGTTTACGAGCGCAACAAAGAAGCGGCAGACAGTGAAAATAAGCAGATTGTTCCTTGTATGAGTGACGGAAAAATCTGTCTGTTTACCGATGACGGGCAGCTGCATCTGGTAAAAGTGTCAGATATTCCATATGGTAAATTCCGCGATAAGGGAATCCCGGTGGATAATATCAGTAATTATGACAGCAGCACAGAAAATATTGTATACATTACAGCACTGGAATCTATCATGGACAAGAAGCTGCTTTTTGTGACAGAACAGTCTATGTGCAAACTGGTGGCAGGCAGCGAATATGATGTTTCAAAACGAACCACTGCAGCTACAAAATTGCAGGAAGGAGACAAAATCCTGTATCTGGCAGTCGCAGAACCGGAGACGACATTAGTGCTCCGGTCACAGAAAAACTATTTCCTTCGTTTTGCAACCGAAGATATTCCGGAAAAGAAAAAAGGCGCTGTCGGTGTCCGGGGCATGCGGCTTGGTGATGGGGAACTGCTGACGGATGTATGGCAGCTGAACAATGAAAAAGAAGAGATTATTATGATAAAAGAGAAAGCCGTGCATCTGAACCGGCTAAGAATCGCGAACCGTGATACGCGTGGTGTGAAGAAGTAATATATAGCGAATTCGATACAACAATAGAAAAAAGTGTGTGTTTTATACTCGAGCATGTTGTAAATAAAATACCGATTTCTCGATGATGATGAGAAATCGGTATTTTTGCTGTGTAATGTGAAAAATATACTTTTGCTAACAGAAAAATTCCTGTGCAGCCCGTACGAGATATTCGGTATCTTTGACACCGGCTGTCTCATAGGGTGAATGCATGGCCAGCTGAGGTAATCCGATATCCACTGTATTGAGTGCCACCTGTGTATTGGAAATATTGCCCAGGGTGGAGCCACCGGCGATATCAGAACGGTTGGTAAAGGTCTGAACCGGAACATCAGCCTGGTTACAGATATCACGAAACATAGCTGCTGATACGGCGTCTGTGCAGTACTTCTGGTTTGCATTGAATTTGAGGACGATGCCGCCATTCAGATAAGGCCGGTTGGTCGGGTCTGCCATATCGGTGTGGTTCGGATGGACCGCATGTGCATTATCTGCAGAGAACATCAGGCTGTTAGCCAGATGAATGCGATAATCTTCACAGTTGTAGCCTAATACTTCGTGGATACGTTGCAGGGTATCACGTAAAAAAGTAGATGCAGCGCCCTGCTTGGTACCACTTCCCACTTCTTCGTTATCAAATACACAATGTAGAGCCAGATAATTGTTTTTTTCTCCGTACAAGAAGCCTTTCATGGATGAAAATGCACATTGTAGATCATCAAGCTGTGGAGCAGAGATGAATTCTTCATCAGCTCCCCAGATGCTGGCTGATTCTCTATTATATAAGAAGAGATCGTGTCCGAGAATGTCATCAGTGGATACATGAGCTGCGCCAGCGACTGTTTCCATAAAGGTGTCTTTTGCTGTACTCATGCCGTAGAGTGGAAGCATGTCTTTCTGCGCATTATATTTGTAGCCACTGTTTACTTCACGATTCATATGGATGGCCAGGTTTGGAATCATGACCAGATCACGGTCTACATTGACCAGTCTGCTTTCGAGTGTTCCGGTAGATGGATTTTTGATGATCAGACGTCCGGCTACGGAAAGCGGACGGTCAAACCAAGGCGCAAAAATCATGCCGCCGTAGCGTTCTACATTGAGTTTGATATAGTGTTTTTCCACTTCTATTTCTGGATTTTCCTTAATTTTAAAGGAAGGAGAGTCACTGTGGCTAGCCATGATGCGCATACCGTGAAATCCATTTTCCGGAATAGAAAAAGCAATGATGGATGAGTCATTGCGTGTGATGAAATACTGTCCGCCGGCTTTCAGATTCCAGCGCTCATTTTCTGCCAGAGCGGTAAAACCATTTGCCAGAAACTCTTTTTTCATTGTGTCTACTGCATGAAAAGCAGATGGACTTGTCTTTATAAACTGTATTAATTCTGTTGCGATATTTGACTGCATAAACATTCACCTCGAATAATATAATTAGTAAAAAAGCATTAATAATGCCATGCATTATTGTATCATAAAACATCCATTTATGGAAAATGAAATTGCATCTGATTTGTTCTGAAAAATAGTGATTCTTGAAAAAATGTAGAAAAAAATGGAAAAAACACATGGAATAATGACGAAAAGAATGGCGTAATCAAAGATATAATGGTTGAATTTGCACAGAATAGATTGATAATTGCATAACAATCGTTGACAAGCCCGTTTTGCATATGCTAGTATAATGCCTAGACAATTTTTGCAGGCTTTTATAGTCGTGGCATCATTTTTGACATGAAATAAGAATGTATGACATGAAATATGAAAGATGCAGGGATTGGCTATTCACAATGAAGTATGAATATAAGGACATACTTTATGACTATCGAAGGGAGAGTTAATACATCATGACTTGGACTATTATTATTCCAATCATCGGCATCATCGCTTTATTGGTTGCCGCAGGATTAGCTGCCAATGTAAAAAAACAGTCTGAAGGTACAGACCGTATGAAAGAAATTGCAGCAGCAATCCATGAAGGTGCTCGTGCGTTCTTATTCGCTGAGTACAAAATTCTTGCAATCATTATTGTCATTGTATTTGTGGCAGTAGGATTTGCAATTGGCTGGACAACAGCTTTATGTTTCTTAATCGGAGCGTTTTTCTCTATTATTGCAGGTTTCTGTGGTATGACAGTTGCTACAAGAGCAAACGTCAGAACTGCGAATGCTGCAAAAGAGAAAGGTATGGCAGCTGCTTTATCCGTTGCATTCCGTGGCGGTGCAGTTATGGGACTTTGTGTAGTTGGACTTGGTCTGTTTGGTGTCAGCATCATTTATGTACTGACAGGAAACTCATCCATCCTGTTCGGCTTCAGTCTCGGTGCTTCTTTCGTTGCTTTATTTGCCCGTGTTGGTGGTGGTATCTATACGAAAGCTGCTGACGTAGGAGCTGACCTTGTTGGTAAAGTAGAAGCTGGTATTCCGGAAGATGATCCTCGTAACCCGGCTGTTATCGCTGATAACGTAGGTGACAACGTAGGTGACGTTGCTGGTATGGGAGCTGACCTTTTTGAGTCATATGTAGGTTCTATCATTTCTGCAATCACACTTGGTATTGCAGCATCTACATCTTATATCGGAGCAGCAGGAACCATTGGAGCAGCTTTCTATCCGTTAGTACTTTCTGCAGTCGGAATCATCGCTTCTATCATCGGTATTTTCTTTGTACGTGGTAAAGATGGTGTTAATCCGCAGAAAGCACTGAACACTGGTGAGAATGTTTCTTATGTGATCACAATCGTGCTCGCTGCAATTCTTTCCCACGTTATGCTTGGTTCTATGAAACCGTTTGTTGCAATCGTTGCAGGTCTGATCGTTGGTCTGCTGATCGGTAAAATCACAGAGTGGTATACATCTGATCATTACAGACATGTACAGAAGATCGCAGATCAGTCTGAGACAGGCTCCGCTACAAACATCATCAGTGGTCTTGCAGTTGGTATGCAGTCCTGTGCATTACCGGTTGTTCTGATCGCAGTTGCAATTATCGTGGCTTTCATGATGGCTGGTGTATACGGTATCGCACTTGCAGCCGTAGGTATGCTTGCCACAACAGGAAGTACAGTAGCCGTTGATGCATACGGTCCGATCGCAGATAACGCTGGTGGTATCGCAGAGATGTCCGGTCTGGACGAGAGCGTTCGTGACATCACAGACTCTCTGGATTCTGTAGGTAACACAACAGCAGCTATCGGTAAAGGTTTTGCTATCGGTTCTGCAGCTCTGACAGCTCTTGCACTTTTCGTAAGTTATGCAGAAGCAGTTGATCTGATGGAGTCCGGTATCAGTATCCTGAACCCGGTTGTTATTGCTGGTCTGTTCATCGGTGCCATGTTACCATTCCTGTTCTCATCCATCACAATGGAAGCAGTTTCCAAAGCTGCTTACAAGATGATCGAAGAAGTTCGTCGTCAGTTTAGATCTGACAAAGGAATCCTTGAGGGAACAAGCAAACCGGATTACAAGACTTGCGTAGGTATTTCTACACAGGCATCCTTAAAAGAAATGATCGTTCCGGGTGTTCTGGCAATCATTGTTCCTATCGTCGTTGGTCTTCTGCTTGGTACAGAAGCTCTTGGCGGACTGCTTGCAGGTGCTCTGGTTACTGGTGTTATGATGGCTATCTTTATGGCTAACGCCGGTGGAGCATGGGATAATGCTAAGAAATTCATCGAGGGTGGAAATCATGGTGGAAAAGGAAGCGAGCCGCACAAAGCAGCCGTTGTTGGTGATACTGTAGGTGATCCGTTCAAGGATACATCAGGTCCTTCCATCAACATCCTGATTAAACTGATGACAATCGTGTCATTAGTATTCGCCCCACTGTTCTTACAGGTTGGTGGACTGTTAATTTTCTAAGATAAGAAAATAGATCGTTGACGAAGAATGTTCATATTTGTTTGATGAAATAAGTATTGGATAAGATAAGAAAAGAGAACCTCCGGTTCCTGTCTGAGACAGGAATCGGAGGTTCTCTTTTTATTGTACAAAGCTATATAAAAAACAGCCGGGACGTTATTGTGAGTAGTTTACGAATTACTTTGGCAGATATATCAGAAAAGGCGTGAAATTGGTAAAAATATATAAAAAATAAAATAATTGTAGAATCATATTGTAAGACAAAGATAAAAG
>SKEB01001232.1_pt1 | contig 11646 bp, 11 predicted proteins | sample 4826561 | NCBI WGS metagenome assembly SKEB01 (sample SAMN11008820, study PRJNA524170) | human gut metagenome | biome: Human fecal sample; material: Feces; isolation source: fecal sample from pouch patient p17 | host: Homo sapiens | place: Israel: Tel-Aviv | collected 2016-03-29
ATTGTAACCGATAAGTCATTTATAGTAATGTAGATTTTATCGGCGATAATGAGGGAGAGAAATATGATTGCATTAATTACAGGAGCAAGTGCCGGATTCGGTGCAGCCATTGCGCGTAAACTGGCACAAGAAGGACATAAAGTGATTGTAACGGCTCGCCGTAAAGAGCGGCTGCTCGCATTACAACAGGAGATTGGTGAGAATTGCCTACCGTTAGCGTTTGATATTACAGACGAGAAGGCGACATTGCAGGCAATAGCGGAATTGCCGGAAGCGTGGAAAGCGATCGATATTTTGGTCAACAATGCCGGTTTGGCGTTAGGTATCGGTGCAGCACAAGATTCTTCTTTAGAAGATTGGAAGCAGATGATTGCAACTAATATCACCGGGTTAGTAACGGTAACACACGCTGTTTTACCGGGTATGGTGGAACGCAATCGTGGCTTAATTGTGAATTTAGGTTCAATTGCCGGCACTTATCCATATCCGGGCGGTAATGTTTACGGTGGAACGAAAGCGTTCGTGAAACAGTTCAGCTTGAATTTGCGTGCAGATTTGGTTGGAACCGCAATTCGCGTATCCAATATTGAGCCGGGGCTTTGCGGAGGCACTGAATTTTCAAATGTCCGTTTCCACGGCGATGATGCCAAAGCCGCGGCACTTTATGCGAATGTGGATTACATTACGCCGGAAGATATTGCCAATACCGTTGCTTGGATTGCTCAATGTCCGCCACATATGAATATTAACCGTATTGAAATTATGCCGGTTGCACAGGCACCTGCAGGGTTAGTAGTTAAGAAAAAACAATAATTCATCCTTTATTATCCCCACTGCGGTGGGGATTTTTCTCCGTTACTGAAATGAAATAACCTTTAGAGAAATCAGCTTTTTTTGCTAGAATAACGCACATTTAGTTATTTTGATCAAAATAAATCTCAGTTGTTTAGGTAACCAATAATGAGTGATTCAACTCAAACCATTCCTGAATTAGTGTCGTGGGTCAAGGAGCGAGAATTTAATCTTAGTTTAAGTACCGATCGATTAGCGTTTCTTTTAGCGATCACTATTTTTAATAATGAGCGTTTCGCCGGTGAAATGGAAGAAGGCGACTTGGTCGATCTGTTTCGCCACGTTTCCAAAGCATTAGGGCAATCGGAAGATACGCTTGTACAACGTGCAAATAATGCTATCAATGATTTAGTCAAACAACGCCTATTGAATCGCTTTAGCAGCGAATTTACGGAAGGTTTGGCAATTTATCGCTTAACGCCGCTGGGCGTGGGTATTTCCGATTATTATATTCGTCAACGGGAATTCTCAGCGTTGCGTCTTTCCGTACAGCTTTCGATTGTTGCCGATGAAATTCAACGTGCTGCCGAAGCGGCAGAAAATGACGGTGATGAATATTATTGGCGGCGTGAAGTGTTTGCACCGTTGAAATATTCGGTGGCGGAGATTTTTGACAGCATTGATCTTTCGCAGCGTATTATGGATGAAAGCCAACATCAAACCAAAGAGGAAATTGCGGAATTATTAAGCAAAGATTGGCAAGCGGCAATTTCCAGTTGTGAACGGTTATTGGATGAAACATCCGGTAATTTGCGTGAATTACAGGACACATTGAACGCTGCCGGCGATAAATTACAGGCAGGTTTATTACGTATTCAGGATTGTATTGTCGGACGTGCTGAGTTGGATTTTGTAGAACAGCTTATTATCAGTCTACAACTTAAGTTAGACCGCATTATCAGCTGGGGACAGCAAGCGATCGATTTATGGATCAGCTATGATCGTTACGTGCATAAATTTATTCGTACAGCGATCGATTTGGATAAAAACCGTGTGTTTGCACAACGTTTACGCCGTTCAATTGCTGATTATTTTGATGCACCGTTTTATTTGTGGCACGTGCAAGCGGAGCGTCTGATTGATCTGCGTGATGAAGAGTTGGCATTGCGTGAAGAAGAGGCATTAGGTGAATTGCCGACAGAGTTGGAATATGAATCATTGCAGACGGTACACGAACAGATCAGCGAAGCGATGCAAACACTGTTAATCCGCTATTACGAAACGAAACAACCGATTGAATTGAGTGAGTTGTTACGTCAACAGCTTGAGCGTTATCCGCAATCACAACATTTTGATGTCGCCAAAATTATTGTTGATCAGGCGGTAAGATTGGGAATTGCGAGCCAAGATTTCAGCGGCAACGTGCCACAATGGCAACCGATTAATGATTTTGGTGCGGAAGTTCAGGCGCACCCAATTGATGAATATAATAATCAACCGAAAAAATAGATTTTTATAAGCGAAAAAATTATGAGTGAAACTACCTCTTACGAACCTATCCCGGCAAAGTTGGCAATCGCCATTGCAAATCCGTTATTTCCTGCTGTTGACAGCCAATTACGTTCCGGACGACATATCAGCATTGATCAGCTCGATCCACACGCCTTTTTAATGGATTTCCAAGCGGAATTGGAATTGTTCTATCGTCGTTATAATGTTGAGTTGATTCGCGCAGCGGAAGGCTTTTTCTATTTGCGACCGAAAGCGACCACCTTAATTGCACGCAGTGTATTGTCAGAATTGGAAATGTTGGTCGGTAAAGTGTTGTGCTATCTCTATTTAAGCCCGGAACGTCTGGCACAACAAGGCGTGTTCACTGTACAGGAAGTGTATGACGAACTGCTTAATCTTGCGGATGAAAATAAATTGTTGAAAGCGGTTAATCAGCGTTCCAGCGGTTCAGATTTAGATAAACAAAAATTGGCGGAAAAAGTGCGTGCCGCAATTGGTCGCTTACGCCGTTTAGGGATGTTGCAAACTGTAGGTGAACAAAACAGCGGTAAATTTATTATTTCGGAGGCGGTTTTCCGTTTCGGTGCAGAGGTGCGCAGCGGAGAAGATTTACAGGCGGCGCAATTACGTTTAATCCGCGAGGGAGAAATAGCGACACCGGATTCATTACAAATTGAAGCGGAACAAGACGATATTGACGAAGATTTAGATGAAAATAGTGAAGAAGGGGAGGCATAATGGCGGATTTGCAAATGGAAACATTAGAGCCACAAGTTGCACCGACAAACAAAAACAGTGATGCAGAGCGTGGTAAGTTTCGTTCTTTGACCTTAATTAACTGGAACGGTTTTTTTGCACGTACGTTTGATCTTGATGATTTGGTAACAACCTTGTCCGGTGGTAACGGTGCCGGAAAATCGACCACAATGGCAGGGTTCGTGACCGCATTGATCCCCGATTTAACCTTGTTACATTTTAGAAATACCACCGAAGCAGGGGCTTCCGGCGGTTCTCGAGATAAAGGCTTATATGGAAAATTACGCCCGGGTGTCTGTTATGCGATCCTCGATACCATTAATTCCCATCGCCAACGTGCATTGGTGGGGGTGCGTCTGCAGCAGATTGCAGGACGGGATCGTAAAGTAGACATTAAAGCGTTCTCCGTTCAAGGATTGTCTTTATCAATTTCACCGACAGAAGTCTTCACCGATAAAATTTCCGAAACACAAGCGAAAGTGATTGGATTGAATGAAGTTAAAGAGAAAGTGGAGCAATTAGGTGCCGGCTTTAAGCAGTATCATTCCGTTGCTGATTATCACAGTTTTATGTTTGATATGGGCATTATTCCGAAACGGTTACGTTCTTCTTCCGATCGCAGTAAATTTTATAAATTAATTGAAGCTTCACTTTACGGCGGTATCTCTTCTGCGATCACCAGATCATTGCGTGATTACTTATTACCGGAAAATGTTGGGGTGAAAAAAGCATTCCAAGATATGGAAGTGGCATTGCGTGAAAATCGTATGACGCTGGAAGCGATTAAAGTCACACAAGCGGATCGGGATTTATTCAAACATTTAATTACGCAATCCACTGACTATGTGGCGGCAGATTATATGCGTCACGCCAATGAACGTAGACATAATATCGAAGCGATTTTGTCACAACGTCACGAATTATTTAACACTAAGCAGCAACTCAATTTAGCACAGCATAATATCGTTGATTTCAGCCGGGAGGTCAGCCAACTGAAAGAGGCGGAAAAAGCATTAGAAATTGATTATCAAAGTGCCAATGATCATTACAATTTGGTGGTAAATGCACAGCGTCACCAAGAAAAAATTGAACGTTATCAACAAGATGTTGAATCATTAACAGAAAATATTGAAGAGCAACAAGGTATTGTTGAAGAGGCACAAATCAATCTTGAAACGCAACGAGAACAGGTTGAAGCAATAGAGGAAGAGATTGAATCTATCCGCGATCAATTAGCCGATTATCAACAAGCATTAAACGCACAGCAAACGCGCAGTGTGCAGTATCAACAAGCAGTTCAAACTTTGGAAAAAGCCAAGAATATTACCGGCATTACCACTTTAACAGCAGAGAGTGCGGAACAGTATCAAGCAGAGTTTGAAGAACAGGCAGAAGTGCTGACTGAACGTGTGTTGGAGCTGGAACAGAAATTATCGGTGGCGGATATTGCAAAAAATCAATTTGATAAAGCGTATCAGTTGGTTTGCAAAATTCACGATGAGAATGTTGAGCGTGATCAGGCTTATGAGGCAGCTAAACAGATTTTACGTGATTATCCGGCACAAAAATTGCAGCTACAACAGGCAAATACATTAAAGACGAAATTATCCGAATTGCAACAGAAAGCGGAACAGCAGCGTCGAGTACAGCAACAATTAGCCGCGTTTAACCAACAATCCGGGCAAGCATTGAATAGTGCAGAAATGTTGGAGAATTATTCGTTGCAGCAAGAAGAGATTGGGGCAGAGTTGGAAGAGCAATTAAACGCTTTGATTGAACAGCGTTCAGGTTTGCGTCAGCAACGGGATCACTATCAAGCGTTATATCAACAATATGCCCAAAAAGCACCATTATGGCTAACTGCACAGGCGGCATTGGAGCGTATTCAGGAACAGGTGAGTCAGCAGTTCCAAAGTGCACAAAGTGTAATGGATTTTATGCAGGTTCAGCTTAATAAAGAACGTGAATTGGTGATTTTACGCGATCAATTACAACAGAAAAAAGAGCACCTAGAGCAACAAATTTTGCGTTTAACGCAGCCGGACGGTTCGGAAGATCCACGTTTAAATCAGTTGGCTGAAAAATTCGGTGGCGTGTTGCTTTCTGAATTATATGACGATGTTGATATTAGCGATGCGCCTTATTTTTCTGCATTATATGGACCGGCGCGCCACGCGATCGTGGTGCGGGATTTAGAAGCGGTAAAACCGTTGTTGCAGGATCTACAAGATTGTCCGGATGATCTCTACTTAATTGAAGGCGATCCGAATGCGTTTGATGACAGTGTTTTATCAGCACAAGAATTAAATGCCGGTGTCGTGGTTCAGGTGTCGGAACGTGAATTGCGTTATTCCACCTTCCCGGAAATTCCGTTGTTTGGTCGTGCAGCAAGAGAAAAGCATTTGGAAACTTTGCGTGAACAGCGTGATGAAATTGCAGAGCAGTTTGCTCAAGTGTCGTTTGATGTCCAAAAATGTCAGCGTCTGCATCAACAATTAAGTCAATTTGTCGGCAGCCATCTTGCTTTAGCTTTTGAAGTTGATCCGGAAGAGTTGATGAAAGAGGTTCAGCAACAGCGCACTGATGTTGAGCGTGAATTAGCTGCATTTACCGATCAAGAGCAGCAATTACGTAGTCAAATTGCAGATATTCGTCAGCAGTTACAGCAATTAAATAAATTATTGCCACACTTATCCTTGTTGGAGGCGGATGATCTGGAACAACAGATTGGGGCTTTTCAAGAGCAGTTGGACATTGCAGAAGAGAGCGCTATTTTTGTGCGGCAAAAAGGAAATTGGATTGAACAACTTGAGCCGATTGCAACCGCGTTACAAAGTGATCCTGAACAACACCAAACTTTACAACAGGATTATCAACGTGCAGTCGAATTACAGAAACTGATACAGCAAAAACTGTTTGCCGTAACCGATGTTGTCAGTCGTTTGCCACACTTTGCTTATCAAGAAAGTGTCGAAATTGAAACCTCAACTTTAAGCACCGCATTACGCGAGCGTTTAGAACAGATGCAGCAACAGCGTGAACAGGTGCGTGAAGCGTTACAACAGGCACAACATCAATTCTCTCAATATCAACAAGTTTTAACCGGCTTAACCACTTCCCGCGATGTAAAACAACAAACATTGCAGGAATTGTTGGATGAAGTGGCGCAACTTGGCGTGAGAGTGGATGCGGATGCTGAAAATCGAGCTAAAACGCGTCGTGATGAGCTTTATCAGCAACTATCAGTGAATCGCCAACGTTATAACTACTTAGAAAAACAATTAGCCGTGCTGGAAAGTGAAAGTGACAGTTTAAACAAAGCGTTGCGCAAATTGGAACGTGATTATAAGACACAGCGTGAGATGGTGGTTATGGCAAAAATCAGTTGGTGTGCCGTACAACGTCTTTCCCGCCATAGTGATGTCGAAAAACGCTTACATCGTCGTGAATTGGCTTATCTTTCTGCCGAAGAGTTACGTTCTATGTCGGATAAAGCATTAGGCGCGTTGCGTAATGCAGTGACGGATAATGAGTATTTGCGTGATGCATTGCGTTTATCGGAAGATTCAGCAAAACCGGAAAATAAAGTGAAATTCTTTATTGCGGTTTACCAACATTTACGTGAACGTATTCGTCAGGATATTTTGAAAACCGATGATCCGATTGATGCAATTGAACAAATGGAAGTAGAACTTTCTCGTTTAACTGAAGAGTTGACCAGCCGTGAACAGAAATTAGCGATCAGTGCGGATAGCGTGGCGAACATTATGCGTAAAACCATTCAACGCGAACAGAATCGTATCCGATTGCTGAACCAAGGTTTGCAAAATATTGCTTTCGGGCAAGTGAAAAGTGTCCGTTTGGTGGTGAATATCCGTGATACACACGCGATGTTGTTAGATGCGTTATCAGGTCAAAAAGCGGAATATGAAGATCTGTTTAATAATAATAAGATCACTTTCTCCGAAGCACTGGCAAAATTATATCAACGTTTAAATCCGCATATTGATATGGGGCAACGTAGTCCGCAGACTATCGGTGAAGAGTTGTTGGATTATCGCCATTATCTTGATTTGGAAGTGGAAGTATTTCGTGGCGCGGACGGTTGGTTGCGTGCGGAAAGTGGCGCGTTATCAACCGGTGAAGCAATTGGTACCGGGATGTCGATCTTATTGATGGTTGTACAAAGTTGGGAAGAGGAGTCTCGCCGTTTACGCGGTAAAGATATTATTCCTTGCCGTCTATTGTTCCTTGATGAAGCAGCGCGTTTGGATGCAAAATCCATTTCTACCCTGTTTGAGTTGTGCGATCGTTTAGATATGCAGTTGTTAATTGCTGCACCGGAAAATATCAGCCCGGAAAAAGGAACAACCTACAAACTGGTGCGTAAAATTGCGCACAATCAAGAGTTTGTCCACGTGGTTGGTCTGAAAGGTTTCGGTGTTTGATCTTTTTAGTTTTTAGCGTAAAAATCCGGCAAGTTGCCGGATTTCTTCTCTAATAGCGCGATAAGGGAAATAAGGAGATTATGCTTCAGGAACAAACTTTTGCAAATTCGGTTTAAAATAATTTTTCCCTTTTTTGATTTTCCCATTTTCGTCAAAAATGGCTTTACCGTTTTCAAATTTTGACCAGTTTGAAGCATTTACTTCAGCAAAAGCGGCATTAAAATCAAATCCTGCCATATAAGCAACACCGGTTGCAGTCACAACCTGATCAGCCAATGAATCCAGTACTTCTACTTTTTGTTGATGCGTTAATTGCTGTAATCTTTCAGTTTGTTGATTTTGCTTATAGCTATCGGCGATTATTTCAAGACGGTGTACCATTTCTGTATGGCCTAACGCATCCAACATTTCGACTACTTCCTCAAAATGACAACCGATTTGTGTGGATAAATCTCGTTGATTTGGTTGAGGTTTTGCTTCTTTAAACCAGTCCAGTGTGCGTTTAAGCTCATTTTGATGACTCATATTTTCTCCTTTCATTTATCAGGAATAATAGAATGTATATTATAAAGCGATAAAAGTTATCTGTTTTATGCTGTTGCTGCAACTAATTTTTATCTAATTTGGCATCTCTAAACTGTGAGTGTTGAGGAAATCTGCCTCGCTTTTAAAAGGAGAATATTATGATGCAGAATTTATTCGCAGCATTACAAAATGCAGTCTTGAGCGTGATTGATATCACAATTATTGTGTTATTTTTTATTGTCAGCCTATTGGGAATTGCCGTGTCATCAGCGATATGGCTTCTATCGAAGTCTTTTGCCAAAAACGCTGAAAAAGAGGTAATTGATATTAAAGCGGAAAAAGTCTGGTTTGAAGGGAAGTAAAACTAGATTTCACGAATAACAATATTAAAAAAGTGTTGGTAAGTTCCAACACTTTTTTTGTTTAAATACCTATCTTCTCGAAATCTGAACATAGATATTTGAGAAAAGCCTTTATTCATCATCAGTGATTAAATCTTTAGACGGTTTAATCGCCAATAAATTACAGTTTAACTGACTGATAACGTGTTCGGCGGTGTTGCCCAATAATACGGCAGAAAGCCCGGTACGACCGATAGTTCCCAACACAACCAGTTCAGCACCTATATCCTGTGCGACTTTAGGAATCACCTCTTCCGGCAAGCCTTCATAAACGTGGGTATGGTCTTCGGCAATACCAAAATGTTGGCGTAAAGCTTTCATATTGATCAGGTGCTGACCGCGAATGCTATTGCCATAATCCGGCACGCTGAATTCCGGTAAGTCGAGTGTAATGCCGACCGGCGCACTAGGATAGGCACTTACAAGATGAATATTGCCGCGATCTAAGCTTTGTGCCAAACTCATACTTAAACCCACCAGTTGCTTATTAAAATCATCGTGGTAAGGTTCGTCGTCGGAAACATTGACGGCGACTAAAATACGTCGTTGATGTTTCCAGTTACCATCCTTAACCATCAGAATCGGACAAGAGGATTTACGTAATAATTGCCAGTCAGTCGGTGTAAAAATTAATGAAGAGAGATCATCTTCTTGGTGGGTAAATTTCACCACTAAATCGTGATGATGTTTTACAATCTCTTTTTCAATGGCATCAGCCTCATTGCTTTCCCAGACCACTTCGATTTTGAACTGGGTGTTGGATAAATCATATTGAGCCAGAATATCCTGTAACCACGCTTTTTTCTCTGCAATAACGGCAGCAATCATCTCTTCACGTTCGCTAGAGGAGTGTGTCACGCTGACGGCATAAGATAAATTATAAATGGCAAGAAATGCGGTGAGATTGACAGGTTGAGAACTGTTTTGTTGTTTGATCAAATGTAAAGCGCGTTCGAGAGCAGCTTGCTTTTCATTTTCCGGATCAATGACCACAAGGATATTATTGAAGTACATAAAACCTCCTTATTATGTAGTTTGTTTTATTATAAGGAGGTCATTATCGAAAGCAAGCTATTACTTGGGATTAAATCATTAAATTGCTAATCTCAATTTAACTTTGGTAGAACCGGCTAACTCAACCAATGCCGGCATATCATTGATGGTAATGTATTTACCTTGCACTGCCAACATACCACTTTTTTGGAAGCGACCGAGTAAACGACTGATGGTTTCAACAGTTAAACCGAGATAATTGCCGATATCGCCACGCGTCATTGTTAAGCGGAATTCTCTTGCGGAGAAACCACGAGCAGAATAGCGTTTGGAAAGATTATAAATAAAGGCTGCCAATTTCTCTTCAGCATTCATTTTTGAGAGCAATAAAATCATTTCTTGATCGCTTAAAATTTCATTACTCATTAAACGAATAATTTGTTGGCGTAATTTCGGCATTTTACCTGCCAAATCATCTAATACATCAAAAGGAATTTCGCACACCATTGAGGTTTCGAGGGCTTGAGCAAAACTAGGGTGATGCATACTGTGAATAGCATCAAAGCCGACCAAATCACCGGGCAAGTGGAATGATGTAATTTGTTCTTCACCGTTTTCACTGATGGTATAAGTTTTAATGGTGCCTGAACGGATAGCGTACAGCGATTTTAATTCGTCACCTGCTTTGAAGAGAATTTGAGATTTTTGGATAGGTTTTTTACGTTCAATGATGTTATCTAATTGATCCAGTTCGTGTTCGTTAAGCGTAAACGGAATGCACAACTGGCTAATACTGCAATCCTGACAGTGGATGGCGCAACCACCGGATTGAATTCTGCGTCCAACGCGATTATCGATTAATCCTTTCATCTACGGATACCTCATAACTGACAACGATAGTGAAATCTATGATTTTGCTATCTGAAAAAATTTTGATCTAACGCAATAAATGGTATCATAAAACAAAATTATTAAGAAGTGTAAAATACATCTTTTGAGGTAAATATTTTATGGCGGCAGAAAAGTTGACAAAAAAGAGATTAATCCAAATTTTAGTGATGTTGGCAATTTTAGTCAGTGCCTTTTTATATCGCAGCTGTCATTATCAACCACAATCACAGCATACTGAAACAACAGAAACAATTTCTCAATAAAAAAGCAGAAAAAAATAGCAGTTAATTAAGAATTAAACTGCTATTTTTTGTTTTTCATTAAGCAACAACAGAATTCGCTAAATATTTATCAAAATGGTATAAACCTTTATTATCTGTACCCAATAAATTAAGTTTATCTAAAATACCATTAAATAAAGTTTCTTCCTGATGTTGTTCAGAAACATACCACTGTAGGAAATTAAAAGAGGAGTAATCTTTTTCTTCAAAAGTGGCAGAAACCAGTTCATTAATTTTAGCGGTAATAAGTTTTTCGTGTTGATAAGCCAGCTCAAAAACCTCTTTCAATGAAGCAAATTCATTCTGTACTGCTGGGATTTTTTCAATTCGCGCACTAGAACCGGTTTCATTGAGGTAAGTGAATAATTTACGCATATGCTGTAACTCTTCATCAGCGTGCGTATGTAAAAATTTTGCTGCGCCATCAAAACCGTGGTAGGTACACCACGCACTCATTTGTAGATAAAGATTAGAAGAATAAAATTCCAAATTCATTTGCGCATTAAGCATATTAATAATTTTTTGCGATAACATATTAAATTCTCCTGATTATAATGATGCCAACTCTTTATCGACAAAATAAAGCCCGCGTTGATCTTCTCCGGCAAGATCATATTTAGCAAGGATTCGTTTAAACAGTGTTTCTTCCTCGTGTTGTTCAGAAACATACCATTGCAAGAAATTAAAAGTAGAATAATCCTTCTCAATGAAGCTCTCATCAACCAGCTGATTGATTTTTTGTGTAATTAATTGTTCGTGTTCAAGAACGAGTGTGAACAGCTGTTTTAATGATGTAAATTCGTGTTGCGGGGCAGCAATTTCACCTAAAATCGGTAATGCACCGGTTTCACTGACATAGGCAAATAATTTTTGCATATGTTGTAATTCTTCGTCAGCGTGACGTAATAAAAATGCAGCAGCACCTTCATAACCGTGTTCATTGCACCACGCACTCATCTGTAAATAAAGATTGGAAGAGTAGAATTCCAAATTAATTTGTTGATTAAGTTTTTCAATCATTGCTGGTTTTAACATACTTAATTCCTC
>SKEB01001238.1_pt1 | contig 11575 bp, 3 predicted proteins | sample 4826561 | NCBI WGS metagenome assembly SKEB01 (sample SAMN11008820, study PRJNA524170) | human gut metagenome | biome: Human fecal sample; material: Feces; isolation source: fecal sample from pouch patient p17 | host: Homo sapiens | place: Israel: Tel-Aviv | collected 2016-03-29
CTGCTGTTCTTGCAGTAACTTCTGCGACAAAAAACTCAAGCAGTTTTTTCTGTATGGATTTCTTTAATTTACAATATGTTATCTTCATTTTTGTAGTATAGCATTGTTGCTAATCTACTACAGCCCCTAAAATAAAATTAAATCGCTAGAAACACTTGTCAAAGTCAATGCTTTAACGGTATAACTAGCACACTGTTAACACAACAATTATGTAGAAGGAAAATCTGATGTTTGAACATATTGAAGCCGCTCCGGCTGATCCTATTCTTGGTTTAGGTGAAGCATTTAAAGCTGATTCACGCAGTAATAAAGTTAACCTTGGTATCGGCGTTTATAAAGATGCCAACGGTCAAACCCCTATCGTTAAAGCAGTAAAAGAGGCTGAAAAACGTCTACTTGCCAATGAAAATACCAAAAACTATCTTGGCATTGACGGTTTAGCTGATTTTAATCGTCAAACACAAATTTTATTATTCGGTGCTGATCACGACATTGTCAAAAATAAACGTGCGAAAACAGCACAAAGCCTTGGCGGTACTGGTGCATTACGCATTGCCGCTGAATTTATTAAACGTCAAACTTCAGCAAAAAATGTTTGGATCAGCGCACCGACTTGGCCAAACCATAACGCCATTTTTAAAGCGGTCGGAATGAATATCTGTGATTATCGTTATTACGACAAAGCGACTCACGGTTTAGACTGGGCAGGAATGATCGCGGATTTGGAAAATGCGCAAGCAGGTGATGTCGTGTTATTCCACGGCTGCTGCCACAACCCGACCGGTATCGATCCGACACCGGAACAATGGGCAACATTAGCAAAAATGTCGGCTGAAAAAGGCTGGTTGCCGTTATTCGACTTTGCTTATCAAGGCTTTGCCAACGGTTTGAAAGAAGATGCGGTCGGTTTACGCACTTTTGCCGCAAACCATCAAGAATTGTTAGTAGCAAGTTCTTATTCCAAAAACTTCGGTTTATACAACGAACGTGTCGGCGCATTCACCCTTGTTGCTGCCAATGAAGAAGTGGCTACCAAAGCATTCAGCCAAATTAAAGTTATCATTCGTACCCTTTACTCTAACCCGTCATCTCACGGTGCGAGTGCTGTTGCCACTGTGTTAAATGACGCACAGCTAAAAGCGGAATGGATTGCTGAATTGGATGAAATGCGTGGCAGAATCAAAGCAATGCGTCAAAAATTTGTAGAATTGCTTGCTAAACACGGTGCAAAACAGAATTTCGACTTCATCATTCAACAAAACGGTATGTTCTCTTTCAGTGGATTAAGCCCTGAACAGGTTGATCGCTTAAAAGAAGAATTTGCCATTTATGCCGTTCGTTCCGGTCGTATCAATGTCGCCGGTATCACCGAACAAAATATCGATTACTTATGTGAAAGCATTGTGAAAGTGCTTTAATTTCTTTTCATAAAAAAATTTGATCTGCACTGAAAAAGTTGGTGAGCCAACTAATTCAGATGCAGATTTTTTTATGCCAATTTAAAAATTTTTCTTGCTTTTTATTACCACACCTTATAATTTTTTAGAAATTGTTATATTTGTTAATCATTTTGGAAAGGGTGATGTAATGTTACGAAAGTTTTATTATTGCTTTTTCTTATATAGCTTACCGCTAATGACTTATGCTGTGGCATCCGCAGCGACAACGCAACAACCCTTTCCTCAAAACACACTGGAACAGCGGAAAATAGATGCGCAACAGCAACAACGCCAACAACAGCAGCAAAGCAATCGCCAAGCCGACTTTACTCACCATCGTGAAGTGAATGTTGATACCGCCACCGGCTCGGCACAGCCTTTCCCCGAAGAATCTCCCTGTTTTCCTATCTCCAACATCTATTTCACGACCTTTTCACCACAACAACGTGCCATTGATCAACTCACTGCAGCAGATCTAAACACCGAATTTGATTGGGCATTATGGACAATTTACCGCGCTAAAGATTTGACTTTACCACACTGTTTTGGTGCACAAGGGATTAATGAACTGATTAAACGCTTACAAAATGCCATCATTGCGAAAGGTTATGTCACCACGCGTGTCTTGGCGCAACCGCAGGATTTGCGGCAAGGACGTTTGGTGTTGACGGTGATCCCCGGCAAACTCCGACAGATTGTCGTGCGCGATCACAGTGAAATCGCGAAAGTGCATAAAGGCACCGTCTGGTTTGCTTTGCCGCTGACACAAGGTGATTTGTTGAATATTCGTGACATTGAACAAGGTTTAGAAAACTTAAAACGTCCGCCACACGTTGATGCCAACATTCAGATTGTGCCAGCTGATGGGGCGCAATCCTTGCCGGGTGAAAGTGATTTGTTGATCGATTTTAAACAAGCCTTTCCCTATCGTTTAGCATTATCTTTGGATGATAGTGGCAGCAAAGCTACCGGTCGATTGCAAGCAGGTGCCACGGTGTCAATTGAAAACTTGCTATCCCTGAATGATATTTTTTATGGCGCATTCACACACAGCATCTCACGTGACAGTGATGACCCGGGGCGACACGGCAGTCACAGCCTCAGCCTTTATTATGCCATTCCTTACAAAGCGTGGTTACTCAGCTTTTCATCAACACAAAACCGTTACTACCAAACCGTTTTTGGCGCTTTTACTAACTATGAATATGCCGGTCGCAGTGAAAGCACACAAATTGGACTGTCACGACTTTTATATCGTGACAGCACTCGAAAAACCACGTTTGAAGCCAGCCTTTGGCATCGTGAAAGTGCCAATTTTATTGATAATGCCGAAATTGAGATTCAACGCCGCCGAATGGCAGGCTGGCAATTGGGTTTATCTCATCGTGAGTATGTAGGCAGCGCGACTTTAGACCTTCATTTCCATTATAAACAAGGCACCGGTGCTTACCACTCACGTCCGGCACCGGAAGAACAATTTGGCGAAGGCACTTCCCGACCGACTATTCTGAGTGCTTCACTGGGTTTTCAGCAACCTTTTACCTTAGGCAATCAACCTTTCCAATTCAACAGTTATTGGCAGGCGCAATGGAATAAAACGCCATTGATTTTACAAGATATGTTCAGCTTAGGTGGGCGTTATACCGTACGAGGTTTTGACGGTGAATTAACCTTGTTAGGCGAACGCGGTTGGTTATGGCGAAATGAGTTAGGTTGGAATATCGCTAATAAAGGGCACGAACTTTATCTGGCATTAGACGGCGGCCATGTGAGTGGCAACTACACCAAAGAATTGCTCGGACAAAATATAATGGGTGGAGCGATTGGCTTACGTGGTAATTTGTGGGGTCTTGCTTATGACTATTTTGTCGGCATCCCATTGTATAAACCTGAAGGATTTCAGACATCGCACGTTACAACTGGATTTAATTTAAGCTATCAATTCTAAGTTAAGCGTTGGGGAGTAAATTATGAATAAACATCTTTATCGCATTATCTTTAGTAAAACATTACAACGTTTAGTAGTGGTGTCAGAAATCGCAACACGCGAAGGTAAAGCCAAACATGAAAGTCAAATTTGTCATTCCGCTTCGCTTACGCTTAGTAAACGTCCTCGCTGGACATTAAAACCCCTTACTATTGGATTATATAGTCTTTTAGGCTTTTTCTATTTAGCGTCCGCTCAAGCAGATGAATTACAAATTCGAGCAGATAGTAGTGCGCCTAAAAACCAACAACCGATCGTTTTGCAAACAGCAAATGGTTTACCGCAAGTTAATATTCAAACCCCAAATGATAAAGGCTTATCACATAATAAATATCAACAGTTTGATGTCGCCGAAAAAGGGGCAATTCTCAACAATAGCCGTAAGAATGTGCAGACCGAGCAAGGTGGCTGGGTACAAGCCAATCCGTATTTGGTCGGTGGCGAAGCCAAAGTGATTTTAAACGAAGTCAATGCAACTAAGCCAAGCCAACTAAAAGGCTATATTGAAGTAGCGGGCGGTAAAGCCGATGTGATTATCGCCAATCCAAGCGGGATTCATTGCGAAGGCTGCGGGGTGATTAATGCAGGACGCAGTACCTTTACCACAGGTGAAGTACAAATTGAGAATGGACAAGTCACCGGGTATCGCGTAGAAAAAGGCGCTGTCACTGTTTCTGGCAGAGGAATGGATACAAGCCGTCAGGATTATACCGACATCATCGCTAAAGAAGTGAAAGTCAATGCCGGGATTTGGGCAAAAGAATTAAAAGTAACGACTGGAAAAAATCAGGTTTCAGCTAAAAATGACAGTATCCAAGTGATACATGCTGGTGACGCGACCGAGCCTGTTGGCTATGCGGTTGATGTGGCTGAATTAGGTGGTATGTATGCGAATAAAATCCACCTGATAGGAACAGAAAATGGCTTAGGAGTACGTAACGCGGGCCATATTGGTGCTGCTGTAGGTGAAGTAAAAGTCACAACGGAAGGGCAACTAGTGAATACAGGTTATATTGGTGCCCAACAAGATATTACTCTGCAAAGTCAACATCAGATAGAAAATCAGGCGTCTGGCGTGATGTATAGCCAACAAGGAAATCTGCAAGCTACCAGTAAACAAAAAGGGATTCAACAACAAGGCAGTTTGATTGCCAAAGGAAAAGCACAAGGTAAAGGCAATATCACCCTAAAAGCCAAAGAAACCATCAGCCAATCCGGTGAGAGTTTGGCAGAAGGTAATATCGCTTATCAGGCGAAGAATATTGATGCTTCAACGACCTCTGTATTAGCAGCAGGTGTACGTTTTACGCCAACCGCAACAACAGAAGAGAAAACGATTAATCCACATAATGATCAAGGACAAACTCTCCACCTTGTTACCGAACAACATACCGCTGCACATGGACAAAATCTTGCCTCTGATCATATCCATATTGAAGCGGCAGAGATTGATTTATCCCAAAGCCAAACCAGTGCAAATCGTCTGACATTACTCGCTAAACAAGGCGATATTACGTTAGCCAATAGTGAAATCTTTATTGATAAAACGGCAACATTGAGTACCCCAACGACGCTTGCAACACCTAATGCAAAATTATTGGCTAATCATTTTCTTATCCAAGCCAATTATCTCAACAATCAACAAGGTTATTGGCAACAAACCGGTACCAATCGTTTAGATTTCCTATTGGCTCAAGGATTAAATAATCAGCAAGGTGTGTTACGTACACTCGGTGATTTAAATTACCAAGGTGCTCACTTTAATAATCAACAAGGCGTGGTGACTACACCACAATCCTTATACTTGAATACACAACAGCATACTTTTAATAACCAAGCTGGTTTAGTATCCGCACAACAAGATATTCAACTCATCACGAATATCCTACAAAATCAACAAGGGACAATACAAAGTCAGCACAATTTAACCATTACGGCACCCAACTTAACTAACCAACAAAAGGGTAAATTATTAGCGCTTGAACAACTATCTATTACTTCTCAACAACTTGATAATCAAACCGGGCTTATCCAAGCTAATCAGGTGACTATTGCCACCCAACAACTTGATAACCGAGCAGGGTTTCTCAAAGCCAAGCAAGCGGAGATCACTGCACAGCAACAAGTCGATAATCAGGCCATTAATCCAACCGGCTCTTTACTCCAAGCAGCCACTTTACGTATTACCACGCCAACGTTATTGAACCAACAAACCAAAGCACAAAGCGAAACACCAACACAAGGGTTAATTGCAGATACTTTGGAGATTAAAACCGATCAATGGTTTAACCAGTCTGGTGGTACTTATGTGAGTCAGGCACTCAATGCCACAGTGGCTAAGTTACTCAATAACCAACAAGGTGAGTTGTTGTCATTAAATACTCTAAAAGTAAAAGGTAATCAGCTACAACTCGATAATCAACAAGGTGTAATAGAGAGTCATGGCAATTTAACTTTAGACTTAAAACAATGGGAAAACATCGGGCAGGTAAAAAGTGCGGCTAATGCAAAACTCTCAATTCATAATGACTTCCGCTTAGATACACCAATTACTGTCGATGGCAAACTGACTCTAAAAGTCGATAACCATTTTGCCAATCAAACACAACTCGTTACCGGGAAAGGGTTAACGATTGAAGCAAAATCCATTGAAAATCCAGTCCAAAGTGAATTAAGTTCCCAAAAAACACTGTTAAAAACCGAGTATTTACTTAATCGTGGTTTAATTGATGGCGTCAAAAATATTATTTTTGCTGATCAATTAGATAATCTTGGCAGTGGTAGAATTTATGGTGATCAATTAGCGATTCAATCACATACACTCAATAATCTCCTAGAAGCCGATCAATCCGCGACGATTGCAGCACGCGAACGGCTAGATCTCGGTGTAGGTACCTTAACTAATTACGATCATGCTCTGATTTTAAGTCAAGGCAATCTCTCTATCGGTGGTGCATTGGATGATCGTTATCATGCCACTGGACAAGCGACTTTTGTGGATAATGGTAGTGCAACGATTGAAGCGTTGGGAAATGGTAATATCAATACGCAACGCTTATGGAACCACGATTTGCATTTAATCACAGGAGAACATCACCAAGATCAGCGTATTAGTGAATATGCTCTTAATCATAAATCCCAGCGTTATTCAAGTCTGGAAGGATGGTTTGATCGTAATAACAATAGTCGTAGTGATCGTAATTCTTATTTTAATTTCTATGATGGTCGTCCACGTGTTGCTGGGCCTACTTGGGTACAATGGCATTTTAATCGTCATACAGTGACGACTACATTAGAACATCGTGATCCAGCCAAAATTCTGATTGCTGGCGATTTACGCTTGAATGGCGAAAATTTAGTGAATGATGTTTCACAAATCCATGTAGGAAATAGAATTCGCATGGGTGGGCGTATTTTTAATCAGAATGAGAAAAACCTTAATTTAAAAGGCAATGGTGTCCGTTTAGAAAATAAAGATTTAATTGGTGAAATTCATCGTCATGATGAAGGCGTTTGGTATACGATGGTCACTAAACGAAAACGCCATGGTATTGGCAAAAAAGTTTGGGCTAAATATGGCGATGATGATAAACCTTTTAGTCGAGATCTCCCTATTGAATACTTTAAATTCAAATTGGTTGATAATACGATTGGGCAAGCTATTCAACCAACAGGAACGGCGATTCGTCAGCAAACTATCGCACAACAAGCTGCATTAAGTAATTTACAAGTGGATTTCACTCAAAGTACACCATTGAGTGCAGTACCTCACGTACGTGCAGTATTACCGAATCAATTATTGCCTCAAGCAAGTTTATATCGTTTAAATCTTGCCACTAACAGCCATGTATTAGTTGAAACTGATCCTCGCTTTACTAATAAACGCCAATGGTTAAGCTCAGATTATATGTTTGATGCACTACGTGCAGATCCACAAACCATGCTAAAACGTCTTGGTGATGGTTATTATGAACAACGTTTAGTCAATGAGCAGATTAATCAGCTAACTGGACAACGCTTCTTAGCTAATTACACTTCTGATTATGAACAATATAAAGCGTTAATGGATGCCGGCATTCGTTATGCGCAACGTTATCAACTTATTCCAGGTGTTGCATTAAGTGCTGCCCAAATGCAGGAATTAACCGAAGATATGGTATGGCTTGCGCCACAAACTGTCACGTTAAAAGATGGTTCTCAACTTCAAGTGTTAGTTCCGCAGGTTTATCTCGTCAAACGTGATGTCGATGTTCAGCCAACAGGCGCTATTATTTCCGCTAAAGACATTGAGATAGATGTTGCTGGTGAAGTGAAAAATAGTGGAAGTATTGCTGGTCGAAATTTAATGCAGATTTCTGCACAAAACTTAGAAAATTATGGCGACATCAGTGCTGATCAATTGAATTTCAATGTGACTAATCGTTTCTATCAACAAGGTGGTCGCTTAAGTGCGGATAGTCTTAATCTTGCAGCAGGCACTATTCAAATTGAAGGACGAATGAGCGAAGCAGCAGCAAATTCATACTATGCTCGTCGTCAATTAGATCAACAAGCCTTGTTAAAAGTGAGACAAGCTTTAATTTTGCAAAGTCAGGGTGATATTCAACTTAATGCTACACAACTTAGTGCAGGTTCAGCGTTATTACAAGCCAATGGAACATTGGATATTGGTACCGTTACAGAATCGGAACGTTCGCATTATGTGGCTAACGCTGAAAATTATTGGAAATTAGATCAACAACGAGAAATTGGTTCTACTTTTGATATTAAAGAAAATGCAATATTAAGCGGTAAAAATGGTGTCACTTTACGTGCGACTCAAGTAAATTCAGATGGAGACATTCTTGTTAATAGTGAACAAGGAAATATTCAGATCCAATCTGGTCGAGATAAAGAAAATCTCTCTTTTGCTACGAAGTATAAGGATAAAAGTTTACTTAGCAGTAGTATTACGACTATTAAACATGATCACCAATATGATTTAACGGAAGGTTCTCAATTAGCAGGCAATAATGTTCACCTGCTGGCAAATCAAGGCAAAGTTGCTGTTGAAGGCAGTACAATTGTTGCAGACAAAAATGTGACATTACAAGCTCAAGAACTTGATATTTCAGCGGCTAAAAATACTAGAAAAGAACATGATTTTTATGCAGAGAAAAAATCCGGTTTAATGAGTAGCGGCGGATTAGGTTTTACTATTGGTAGTCGTTCAGAAAAACATGATTACACTGATCATGAAACAACCCAATCCGATGCGCGCGCGACCATTGGTAGCTTAGGCGGTGATGTGACTTTAGTTGCTGGTCAACGGGCGACTATTTTAGGCACTGACTTAATTGCTCAACCTGACAAGACAATTGATATCACCGCAAAATCGCTTAAAGTGGAAGCGGGTAAAGATATTATCGAAAGTACAGAGCAGCACGAATTTAAACAATCTGGCTTAACGGTATCTTTATCAACGCCAACAACTGACATGGCAATGAAAGCGCGAGAAAGTCTGGCACGTAGTCAACAAGTGAAAGACAGTCGCTTAAAAGCTTTATATGAAATCAAAGCCGCACAAGAAGGCGCCATTGCCGCTCAAGAAGCAAAGAAAACTGTTGATGCAGTACAATCTGGACAAAAAGCGGACTTTAAAGTTTCCGTCAGTATTGGTTCAAACAAATCTTCATCTAGCAGTACAACCACACAAGTGTTACATCAAGGCAGTACTCTCAATGCCGGAAATATCAACCTCACTACTACCGCAGGTGATATTGACGTAGTGGGTTCAACCATTCAAGCGGCAAACAGTGCATCGCTAACGTCGGCAAAAGATATTCATCTCTCCTCTGCTCAAGATAGCACAAGCCAACGTAGTAATAATAAAAATAGCGGTTGGAGTGCAGGTGTTTTTGTCGGTTCAAGCGGTGGTAGTTATGGATTTGGCATAGAAGGTTCTGCTCAGATAGGTAAAGGCTATGAAAACAGCGATACGATAACACAACGTAATACGACAGTGACTGGTCAAACTGTGAACTTACGCAGTGGTGAAGATATGACCTTAAAAGGCGCCGTGGTTACAGGCGAAAAGGTGAATGTTGAGGTAGGCAAAAATTTAGTGATAGAAAGCCGCCAAGATAGCAACCACTATAACAGCCAACAAGTTCAAGCGGGTGTATCTGCATCAGTTGCGATTTATGGTAGTGGTTCCAATGTCAGTGCGAATATGAGCCTGAACAAAGCGAAACTCAATTATGCTCAAGTTGAAACGCAAAGCGGTATTCAAGCAGGTAAGACAGGCTTAAATGTCAATGTGGCCGGCAATACCCACTTAAAAGGCGCAGTGGTTGAAAGTCAAGCAAGCGCGGAAAACAATCAATTTACAACAGGTAGTTTAACCGCAGAATCGATAGCGAACCACAGTGAAGTGAAAGTCTCTTCAGCAGGCGGTGGGCTCTCTACCGACCCAACCCAAAATATTGCCAATGGCTTTGCAGCGGGATTAAGTGCATTAGGGAATATTCATCAACAAGACAGTAGCACCACACACAGTGCCATCGGTAGCAATATCCAACTTACTACCCAACAAGGTGAGATACCGACTACCCTATCTCGCGATACCGCAACCGCGAATGAACGCGTACAGAAAGCGGATATGGAGGAAGTGAAAGCTCGTCAAGAGATGGCACAGGTGATAGGCGATATTGCCAATAATGGCATTACCTTAGTCTTAAAACCAAAATTAGACGAGGCGAAACGCCAAAAAGATGAAGCGGAAGCCATTCTTAAAGAAGATAAAACCAATGCAGCCGCATTGGAACAAAAAAGGCTCGCCAATGACGTCATAAAAGAATATGGACAAGGTGGAAAAATTCAACTTGCAGTACGCGCGGTCACAGGTGTCTTACAAGGGATAGCGACAGGTGATGCAAGTCAAGCAGCGGTAGGTGGTTTATCGCCGTATATCAATCATCAAATCAAAGAAGCGACCACGGATAAAGATGGCAATGTCAATCTTGAAGCGAACCTAATGGCACACGCTTTATTGGGCGCCATTGAAGCCTATGCCACAGGCAACAATGCGGCAGCAGGGGCAGCGGGTGCGGTCAGTGGGGAGTTAGCGGCAAAACTCATCACAGAACAGCTTTACCAAAAATCACCAGAACAGCTTACCGAAGCGCAAAAACAAACAGTCTCGGCATTAAGCCAATTAGCGAGTGGATTAGCGGGCAGCTTGATTAGCGACAGCACCGCAGGGGCGATTAACTCGGCGGAGATTGGTAAACGTGCGGTTGAGAATAATAATCTTGCAACGGCGATAGGCAAAAAAGCCTTTCCTGTTGTAAGAAATATGGTTTGTACACAAAAATGTATTGATGTTTTAACTACTTTAGGTCTCAGTTCTGCACTTATCTTATCTCAATCAGAGATTGAAGAAGCAATAAATGCCGGAGTTGATCCAGCGAAAATTGCGAAATTAAGTGATGAACAAAGACGTTATATTAATGAACAAATCTTAAATAGCTCAAATTCGCATCTATTCCTTGGCGATAAAGTGTGGATCCCTAATGCAGATGGAGGATTTACCCCAGTAGATCCAAGCTTAGTGACAACGACATATGGCGGTAAGCAGATTATCGATCCACGAATCTTAATCACCCATACAGGAGGCATACAATATCCAGCAGATTATGAATTACCGACACATACTGGAGGAGATCAATTATCAGGTGTAGATAAAGGTTCTCATGTTTTACCAGGTAGTGAAATTCATGTTGGGGATTGGAAGGATAATGTTTTATTAGCTGTTCCTCCAAATTTGACCCCTGAAGGCGCTAAACGAGCTGGAGCTTTTAATGAAGCTAAAAGACGTTCTGGAATTCCGGTAAGTCAACAACCAAGCAGAACATACCCTAATGTGGACAGAAGAGGTAATACACAACCAGGATGGATATATGAATTTGATCTTCCTAAAGAAGGTGGAGGAGTAAAAAAGGTAATTATTAGAGATGATGCGAAAGGTCATTTTTTCGGAGAAAATGATCCTCAAAATAGAGGACCTCATTTTAATGATCAAAAAGGAGGGCATTATGATTACTGACAAATTTATAATAAGAAAAGCTGACAATATTTCATATCAAAATGAAATAGCTAAATTCTATCC
>SKEB01001002.1_pt1 | contig 11494 bp, 24 predicted proteins | sample 4826561 | NCBI WGS metagenome assembly SKEB01 (sample SAMN11008820, study PRJNA524170) | human gut metagenome | biome: Human fecal sample; material: Feces; isolation source: fecal sample from pouch patient p17 | host: Homo sapiens | place: Israel: Tel-Aviv | collected 2016-03-29
GCGCAGGCCTCCGCGCGGAAAACATCGGCTGCGGCCGGGATGGCCACCAGTTGCCGCTCGGCCGCCGCCGTGATCCTCCGCTGAACCGTCCAGCCGGTCAGCGTCAGCAGGTGGTTTTTCCCCAGCACCGACGCGCTCATGACATGTCTCTCTGCAGCCACGAACCATCCCTTTTTCCGCACATCGGCTTTCCTGCGGACAATGACCGATTCGCCACACCAGGGACAGGTGGTCTTATCCCCATCGGCGCACACCTCGCCGCCCTCTCCCTCTGTCCAGGTGCCCGGATGGATAAACCCCCACTCGCCGCGTCCATCCCGGCCACGCCATAGCAGCCCGCTCTCCTTACAGGCCGAGCAGGTGGCCCGGATGGCCCGCACCTTTCGGTTCTCCGCCCACTCGTCCAGTATGACCTCCAGGCTCCAGTCCTGGGCCCATTCCGTCTCGATCAACAGGCCGTCTTGATCCAGCTCCTTGTGGCGCTCCGCCGCCCACTCCAGCAGGCCCTCCGGCGGGGTGCGGGGAACCAGTTTCCTCACGTCCTTCATAGCGTTCACCCCCAGAAGTCTGCCAGGTCCAGGCCTAGTCCCCCTCCCCGCTCTGTAGAACCAGATGGGAAGGGGAGTCCGTAGAACTCCCGCAGGATGCGGTCAGCCTCTGCCGGAGTAACACAGGAGAAGTTGCCAGTTTTGTGACTGTCGGCATAAGCCTTCAGTTTTTTCTCTGCTTCTGTAATGGACATGGCCTCCACACCCAAATCCTGAGCGATGAGCTCGGCGCTCTCCGGTTCCGCCCGGCAAATATCCATCAACTGCTCGGCCACCATCCACTGGGGAGACCCCTCCTTTACTTGGCTCTGCTGCTCCCGCAGCATACGGATCGCATCCAGACTCATTCCGCACACCTCCCAACGGCTTCCGCCAGAGCACGCAGGGCCTTGGACAGCCGAACGGCGGCGTCCTCGTCCCGGCTCCGAACCTTCAGCAGGATGCCGTGCATCTTGTTGGCCGTCTCCTGAGCCTGCTGGAAAAGCAGTTCAAACTGAGCTAGATCCTTGTCCGCCCCCAGGGCGGCCTTCTTTTCGGTCTTGGCCCGCTCCTCCAAAGACCGTTTCAGGGTCTCCACCGAGGCCTCCGCCTGCCTACGCTTATCATCAGCCTTGTTCCTGGCCTCCTTGGCCCTGTCCAGCTCAGCCTGCATCTCGGCTACCGCCTGCGCTCTGGCCTCCTTCTGGGCCTTAGCAATGGCGTCTTGATCCACAACGGTCTCCACGGCCACATCCACTGGCTTTTCCTGGAGCATACGCAACTTTTCCTCTAGCGCTCGCGCCCGGCTACTAGCTAAATCCGCCTCCTCCCTGGCCGCTTCCAAGTATCCCTTCGCTGCGACCATATCCTGTTCCATTTTGGACCGAGCCTGTTCAGCGACTGCCGCGTCAGCCTTAGCCTGCTCGGCGGCCTTCCGCGCCTCGTCCCGTTCCTTGATGGCCTGCTCCAACTGGCGAGTAGTCATATCAATGACATTGTGGTCTTCAAGGAACCGCTCCCGTTCTTCCGTCGGTAAAGCCAAGAGCGCTATGCTTTGGTAGCTCCCAAATCCGCAAGCGCTTGCGGATTTGAGAACTCTCTGGCAAGCCGCATGAAGTTCTGCGCCGTTTTCTCAGAATATCCAACCTTCGAGTTCAGCCAAGGCAGCCACTCTCCGTGCAGCAACATACTTTTCGCCTCAATCAGGCAGTTCCCAATGGTGAGGATGGCCTCTCCGCCCTTGCGCTGGGCCTCCAGGATATCCCCCGTGATGGCCTCAATGGTCCGTTCTGCTGGGGCGGCGGGCCGGGCGGCCTGCTGGAAAGCCTGGGTGATATCAAACCGGCTCATTCGCCCACCCCCTCTCCCAGGAACTCCGCTACAAAGGCCCGGTAATCCTGGGCCGCTGCGGAGCGGGGCGACCAACTAACCACCGGCTCCCCCGTCCAGGTGGACTCGTCCACCTTGGGGCTACGCCGGATGTGGCTGGCAAAGACATGGACCGGGGCCTGCTCCTGGAGCAATCGCTCCCCCTGCTCTACTGTGTCTGATCGGTACCACATGGTGGGCAGGCAACCAGCAACATGCACGTCCGGGTAGATGCTCCGCAGGCGGTCAATCTGGGCGGTCAGCTCATTCATCCCCCGGACGCTGTAGGCGTCCACTTTGATGGGGATGACCACATCAGTGGAGGCGGCAATGGCCGCCGCGCAGGCCGGGGACAGCGCGGGCGGGCAGTCAATTACGATGCAGTCGTAGGCGTCACCCTCCTCCATCGCGTCCCGCAGGTCACGGATGGCCCGCAGGTTGGGCCGCTCCCCCTGGAGCAGATCCACGTCCAGGTTGCGCAGCTCGTCGTCGGCCGGCAATACGTCCAGGCCCCGGATGCTGCTGTGATACAGCAGGTCGTCGTAGTAGACGTCCGGGATGGTCAGCAGCCCGGCCAAGGTGTTATATTCCCCTGGCGGGAGCAGGGACTGGGTGGCGTTTGCCTGGGGGTCTGCGTCAATGAGCAGCACCCGCTGTCCGTACTCGGTGGCCAGGATGGCGGCCACATTGACGGCGGTGACGGTCTTTCCGACGCCGCCCTTCAGGTTTACAATGGCGATTGTCTTCACGTTTATCGTCCTTCCAGTTTAAAATTTGAAGCTCTCCCGCAGGATTCCTCGCCCGGTGTCCACCCGGACGGTGAAGTAGCGGTGGGCCCGGTTGATGTACTCAATATGCCCGGTCACCCGCCGGGGGATGGTTTTTGTATCCTTGCCCCCAATTTCCGCGCCGAAGGCGGCGGGGACAAAGGTGTAAGCCTCACCGATACGCATATGGGCTCCTCCTCTCCAATGCGGCGCAGCGCCCACGCCAGGGCCTCCGCCACCTCCTCATGCTCGGCCCGGCGGGCCGCGTCCACCCGGGCCAGGGCGGCATGCCGGCGGCACTCCGCCTCAATCAGCTCCAGCCGCCGTCCGCTTCCCATAGGGCTGCCTCCATTTCCGCAAAGTCATTTGTTCCGGCCCTTCCTGGGCCTTCGTCGGCCGGTTGGCGAGCGCAGTAACCCGGCTGGACGCCATAGAGAAAGCCATATTGCACCGGCCCACAGAACCGTGCCGGTTCTTGGCCAGGTTGACCTCCAGCATGGAGGGCACATTGGGATCTACCGTGCCCGGGTCGGCATAGTAGTCCTCCCGGTAGAGGAAGATTACCCCGTCGGCGTCCTGCTCCAGCGATCCGGTGTCACGCAGGTCGGAGAGCTGGGGGTGCTTGTCCATACGTTTTTCCACCTCACGGTTGAGCTGGCACAGCACCAATACCGGGATTTTCAAGGCCCGGGCCAGATTTTTTAGAGCCCCGGAGATCTCCGTGGTGTACTCGTACCGATCCGCCCGCCGGAGCTCCCCTGGCGGCGCGATCTTGCCGAAATAGTCCACCACCACCAGCCGCAGGCCGCCGATGCTCCGGGCCAGCGTGCCGATATCGTCCACCGTCATGGTGGGGGCCTCGTTTGAGTACAGGGAGAGTGTGGAGAGCTGGCTGGCCGCCTGGGCCGTTTGGGCGGCCTCCGCATCGGTCAACGGCTGCATAAGCAGCCGCTCGGACGGGATGCCGGTCAGTCGGGAGATGCGCTTGGCAGCTAACTGATCGCTGTCCATCTCCAGCGAGATAAAGAGCACCGGGTCGGCCTTGGCCACGCGGTCGGCGATGTTCAGCGCCAGGGTGGTCTTCCCCATACCTGGGCGCGCGGCCAGCAGATAGAGCCCGCTGTTGATCAGCCCGCCGCCCAGCAGGCTGTCCAGGGCCATGTAGCCGGTGCAGACGTATGCCTTGCCGTCCCCGCTTTCCACCGCCTCCCGTTGACGGTAGAAGGCGGTCAGGATGTCCGTGGGGGTGGCCAGCCTCCCAGCGCTGCCCTGACGCTCCAGCTTGTCCAGCGTCTGGCGGGCCTGGGCCAGCGCCTCAGCTACCGGCGTCCGGTTGGTCACCCGGCTATGTACGGTCTCGGCCAGCTCCATCAGGCCGGAGCGGAGAACATCTTCCTGGACGATGCGGACGTGCTCCTCCACGTTGGCCGCCGTGGCAGCCAGCTCCATCAAGCCGAAGAGATACTCCCGGGATACTGGCGCGCCCATCTTGGCAGTCTGATCAAGGACAGTTACTGGGTCGACAGAGCCGCCCGCCCGCTCCAGGGACAGCACGGCTTCATAGACGGCCCGGTCAGAGGCCAGGCGGAAGTCGGCGGGCCGCAGTGACCGCTCTACTGTGGGCAGGCAGGCGGGGGACAGCAGGATGGAGCCCAGCACACTCTGCTCCGCCGCCGGGTCCCAGGTCAGATCAGCCGGATTCATCTGGCACCAGCACCTCCTCTCCGTCAACGATCGCCATGTGCCAGCCCGTCATCTGCTGGGCTGCCGGTCGGCCCTGCGCCCTGGGTCTGGATGGCTCGTCCGTCCACCGCTGGTTGCGCAGGTAACGGCAGGCGTAGGGTACCGGCCAATCCGGGTCCTTGGTCTGCCACAGCAGCGCCCGGGCAATGGCGTCGATCAACTCGTCCCCTGGCTTGAGCCTGTCCCATTCTCGGACGGCACTCACCCGGTCTTCATGCCGGGGATAGTACGCCCAGAACTTTTCAAACCGCTCCGGCTTCCAGACGGGGACGCTCTTGGCCTTTTTCTTTTTGGGCGGTCCCCCTTGGGGGACTATAGGGGGTATACGATCAGATCTTGTATTGATCTCTCCGACATTTTTGTCGGGAGGGGTGGTGACAAAATTGTCAGGAGGGGTCCCGACATTTTTGTCAGGAGGGGGGGCCCCTGCCCCCTCAGTGTTGTAGATGGCATAAATCCGCCGCTCTAGGACCTCCTGCGTGGCCGTGTCCCGTACCACGTCAACCCGCAGATAGCCGCGGTCCACCAGTGTGGACAGCAGGCGGGTCACGCTGCGCTCGGATAGCCCGAAGAGGTCGGAAAAGTAGCTGTTCTGGGCGTAGCAGTATCCCAGCTTGTCCGACAGGGCAGTCACCTCGCCATACAGCAGCTTGGCGTTTGGCGGCAGCTCCTTGTCGTACCGCACTGAGGCGGGGATCAGAGCCCAAAACCCCGGCTGTTCGTTTCCCTGGTTCATTCGGCGCACCACCCCCTTGTGCAAATCAAAATTGTGTGCTATAATACGAGTGTCTTCACGTTAGGCTCTAGTCACTGTGTCCAAGTGGCTGGGGCCTTTCTTTTTTGCCTGCTGCAAAGCATCCAGGGCCTTGTGGTAGCTGTCAGCCTGTCCCCGGCAAAACTCCGCCAGATTATCCGCCGCCCGGCGCTGTTCCGATGCTCCCAAGGACTCGGCGATATTGGCCCAGTCCTTGGCATCTCGCATCTTGCTGTCCTCTGCCACGATCAGCGCCGACTCTAGCGCCGACACGGTCTCATGATCCAGATCCATCAGCATAATTCTGCCTCCTTCTGTTTTTTCAGGCGCTCCAGCACGGCCCGCCTGCGCCGGGCGAGGCGCCTATGGCGGCACTGCTCCCGGTCCAGCCGGTCCAGCTTGGCCCCGTAGGCCGGGTCCCCTGTCCGGGCGCAAAACTGGTGCAGACACCCCATCTCGTCCGCGGCGTGCTCCCAGTCCAGGGCGCTTTCCAGCAGGGCCTCCGCGATGGTGTTATAGTCCTGCATACTCAATACCAGACAAACCTTTCCCATGGCCGCCCTTTCCTTACTCAAGGTCAGTTTCTGCCCGCATGGCCTGCTCCATGGCGATGTGGAGGGAGCCGCAGATAAAAACGACCACGCGCTCACCCGACGGGGTCACAGCCTCCACACGCCAGCCCTTGCCATACCGCTGGGCGTTGATCACTCGGTTCACAAAATCACCTCCACCAGCCCCTGGACGGCCCAAGGTGACACGAACAGGATAGACAGCATGGTGAGCCCTTCAATGATGCTCTTGCGCCGCAGGCGGCGCTCGTTTCTGGTGCGTTGCATTTGAAATCCTCCTTTGTGTACTCCGGCGGGCCGGCGTGGCCCGCTGTGTTTACCAGATGCCCATGTCCACCATGACCTGGGCCGCTACACGCTTGATTTGGGCCAGGTTGGCCGCCCTCTCCTCCGCGGTGGGCTCCACGGCCGGGTGCGGTGTGTAGCATAGGGTGGTTCCGTACCTGGGGCCGCTGTCCATCACGGCGGACTCGTCCACCAGGACGCGCTCGCCCTTCCGGTCGGTAATCCAGTGCAGGCCCTTCCGCCGGGTCATATTGGTGTGGAGCAGCATGTTTCCGATCTGCTCGTCGAAGGATTCGACGGTGACCACCAGCTCCCCAACAGGCTCAATGTCCATCTCCAGCTCCATCTGCGCGCCGCTCGTGTATGTACTGGCCGGATTATTTTTCCGCTTTCCCATGGTGCTCCACCTCCTTTCAGACCCTATTCAAGGCTTAGGCTGTCCTATACCCGCCGGATCGGATGGACCAGACTCATATTGCTTTTTTCTCAATTTTTCATCCGCCGAGCTGGCCGTTGGCCCTTGTCCTCCCTCCGCTACCGTGGTAGAATGTGGGCGGAGAAGGGAGGTGATTTCATGGATCAAATCACAATTCCCGTTGACGAGCTTGCACTCAAGATAAATGAGATGCAATATGACGGAATGAAATTTGTCACACTTACATTATTCGAGCCCGATGCAGACAGTTCTCTCGCTTGGGTTGGATTGCAGGCAAGTTCTCCTAATTTGCCTTTTAGTGTTGACTACGAAGACATTGAGGCTGTTGAAGTCTAGGTGTCATGCCCTGTCTAGTGGTAATTCACTGGGCGGGGCACTTTTTGTTGTCCTCCCTCCCCCGCCGTGGTAGAATATGGGCGGTAGAAGGGAGGTGAAACCATGAACATAACAGATGTCAAAGAAGTTGATACCCTAAAGGACCATAAAAAAGTAAACGAGCTTCTTCATTCTGGGAAATGGATTCTTCTCAACGTTGCTAATGGGACATACCCCGAAGACGGAATAGCCTATATCCTGTTCACTGTTGGGCGAGTACATGAGTGACTGTCACCATAGCATTCGTTAAGGCAACTAGCTCCCTGTTATCCTCTGTTTCCGTAGAACGCTCGGAAAGTAGCTGCAACTGCTTTTCGAGCGTTTCTTATATCTTGTTACATTCCACCCCGCTCACCTCCTTTCACGCGCCCGGCTGGTCGTCGGCCCGGCGATAGAAATAATCGTATGGAACCTCCAGAGCCTCACAGATAGCCGCCATTCCGACATCTCCTCTCTTGTCCCACACTCCCTCTTTGTGGTAAAATGTCGATACCAGAAAGGGGGTGGATAAATTGATTAGATTGGTCGCAGAGTATGGTCGTGGCAAGGATTTTGAACGCAAGAAGGTAACACGGGTCACCTACATGCAGGATGATGAGGAAGTCACCGTTGAGGGCGATGACATTCTCACGCATCGGTTCCCTGTAGCCTACGACCTTTTAGTCTGTGCAGAGGACGGGCAAAGTACGGTTTCCCATCAGGGCCTGAGAGCTGTCAGTGTCTTTAGCGAGCCTGATGCGGAGCCGTAGTTTCCTGACACACCCAGGTGTTGATATTGACCCCTGGGTGTTTTTTTGCAATTTCGAGTATCTCTCTCTGGACGGCAGTTATATCAATTTCCACCCCTTCCAGCGGGATGATCTCAGCGCGAATGATTACCTCACCCATTACTATTTTCCCCCCTACGCGCCCGGCTGGTCGTCGGCCCGGCTCTGATTCTCTTTCATCCAATCCCACAGGATTTGCAGGACGAGGGCGTTTAGAGTAATACCCATTTGCTGGGCCCGTCTTTGCAGCTCGTCTTTCAAGCCGTCAGGCGGCCGAACAAGCATTTGCGCCATAGTCACTCTTCCTTTCTATTGTGCTAGCATTATGCTAGCACAATGAGAGTAGAAAGTCAACAATTTTTTTGCTAGCATATTGCTAAAGGAGTGATAACAAATGGCTGCAAACCGTGTCCAGACCGGCCTTCGCATTGAGGAAATGACTTATGCCAAAGCTAAGGCCATATGCACCGCAGAGCACCGCTCGCTGAATAACCTCGTCGAATATGCACTTCAGCAATATATTTCCAGCTACGAGAAGGAGCATGGTTCTATCCAGATCCAGCCTGACGACCTCTATGAATGAGCCACAGCATATAGGCATTCAGGCTCATACCCAGCTCGACCGCCTCCCGTTGCAGCAGCTCCTTCAGCTCTGACGGGAGGCGGATTGTCATTTGCTCTCGATCCACCCCGCTCACCTCCTTCCCTGCCCCGCCCCGTCAGAGGCGGGGCTTTCTCACGAGCCCGGCTGGTTGTCAGCCCGACGATAAAAATAATCGTATGGAACCCCCAGAGCCTCACAGATGGCCGCCATTTCCTCAGCAGTCATTTTCTGTTGTCCCCGGACAATGACGCTGGTTTTTTGCTTAGACCATCCGCATTTTTCCGAGATAGTCGATTGCTTTATCTTATTCGCAATAAGATACTCTTGGATTGCGCCAGCAATATTCATTTGTGTCACCCCCCAGAAAGTAGCGATTTTCTTGACCTATCCGCATACTATCACAATATTTCGCTACTGTCAACCTTAAATCACGAAATTCTTGACTTTTATTTCCTTATGTGCTACGATGACCACAAAGGAAGGTGACCCCATGGATACTGATAACGAGATCTCTTTACGAGAGCGGATTCGACTAAATCTGATAGATGCCATGAAAAACGCAGGAGTCACTCAGGTACAACTTGCTGATAAGTTAAACATCAGTAAGGGAACTGTGAATAATTGGACTCGCGGGAATAATTCACCCGATGTTGATATGGTTCCCAAGATATGTACTGTCCTTGGAATCTCTATTATTGATCTATACTCTCCTAGGGATTCTGAGCCAGTAACTACCACGTTAAAAATAAAAACCGCCCTGCCCGAGCTGTCGGACGAGGCGAAGAAAATAGCAAAGGATTACGAGGGCCTGGACCGCCATGGGCGGAACATGACTAAAATTGTGATTACGGAGGAACAGAAGCGCATGGCGGAGGAGCGCCGCCGCCGAGAGACTGGCGAGGCAGAGCCCCAGAGCACCCGCATCATTCCGCTTTATTATACTCCCGCCGCTGCCGGCATGGCCTCTCCCGCTGCTGGCGAGGATTTTGATTATATCGAGATCAGTAATGAGGCCCCGCGCAACGCCGACTTTGCGGTGAAGATCGACGGCGACTCTATGGAGCCCTATATCATGGACGGCTCTATCGTCTATGTCAACCGGGAGCCTCTGGAGAATGGGGATGTTGGCATCTTTTACGTGGACGGCGATATGCTGTGCAAGCAGTATTACAAGGACGACGCGGGCAATGTCCGGCTACTCTCCCTCAACCGGGCCCGCCATGATGCCGACCGTTTCATCAGCGCCCGCGGCGATGATACTGTGCTGACCTACTACGGACGTGTCATTCTGCCCCGCCGCCCGCTGATCAGTTGGGCATGAAACAGAATGGCCGTGTAACCTGATTATTCATGGTATGAAATAGAGAGAGGAGAATAAACATGGCGCTTATTGTTTGTCCTGAATGCGGAAAAGAGATATCTGACAAAGTAAAAGCGTGTCCACACTGTGGGTATCCATTTCAAGAAGAAGCAGATACCGTAGCGCCACAACCTGTTGAGGTCACATCAGTCAAACTTACATCCCCGGAGCAGAAAAAGAAAATTCGGAACGGAGTCATCATTGCTGCCGTTGCCATTATCCTTGCTATCGTTGGCATCTGGGCGGCTGTCACTTTATCCAGAAGCAATTCGCGGTCACAATACATCGAGAATTTATGGCTTGCCCGAAGCACGATGTTGAAGGGAGCGGCAGATGCGGAGAGCCTATGTAATCTGACAAAGGCCGTCTGGTATAACACCATCTACGAAGAAATCTCCAGCGACACCGACGAGTATACTATGACAAATGGCAGGTTCAATGATGATTTTAATGACTCTCTTGCCGCCCTCTACTCTGCATCCTCAACGCTTGATGCTATCCGGGAAATAGAGGCGAATCAGTCTGAAGTCACAGATATCATGCAGACACTTCAAAATCCGCCGGAGGATCTTATTGCCTGTTATACTACCATTGATGCCATGTATGAAGAGTATCAAGGCTTCACAAATTTAGCAATCAGCCCCTCCGGAAGTCTAACATCTTATACGGAGGAGTTCAGAGCTTACGATAATGATTTCATGAAATATTACGAAAAGATAGAAACCCAAATACCTGAAGAATGATTTCCTTCTACGAGGTCGCGGCCTAGCCGTCGCCGTCCTTAGCGGTATCCAGTAGGGTATAATGTGTCCAAATCGGACACGACAGAAAGGAGTATTCGTATGTTGGATGAAAAAGATTTACAGGCAATCGCTCAGTTGATGGATGCCAAATTGGCCCATCAGAAGCAGGACATTATGTCCGAGACAAAGGGCTTGCTGGCCCAGCAGAAGCAGGAAATCCTGGACGAAAGCACCAGACGGACGAAGCTGTTGCTGGACACCGAGGTCACCACCCGGTTCAACCTTTTGGCCGAGGGGCAACAGACCATTCTGGAGAAGCTGGAGCGCCTGGACGACATGGAGGTCATGGACACCAGGATCAACGCTCTGGAGGCCATGGTGAAAAAACTGAACCGGGAAATGGAAAAACTGAAAAGAGCACAGTGATGGCGGATGCCCCTTCCCCGCCGCCCGAGGTAGGGCTGGAGAATGTCTCAAGTTTTTGTTGTCACCTCCCTCGCGGGAGGTGTGGATTGAAATAATGGAGGTCTCCGTATGATGTATCCATTTATGACTCTGGACGACGGCACAGAGATCGTCCACTCCGAGATGCACCCGGACGGGCGTGTCAAGGTCTATCTTGAAAAGCCGGACACCAAGGATTGCTTTCACCATGCGTCGTGTTATCTGCCCGATTATACCTGGGAGGATATCCTCGGCTTTACCCAGGCCGACCTCGACCGGTATCTGGAAGTCATTCAGTCCACCGCCCACCTGATCCTCCAATTCTCGCAGGAGGGAGGGCTGGAGAATGCCTCAAGTTTTTAAGGTTGGCTCTTACTGGGTGTTCTTCTGGAGCAATGAAAATGACCCGCTCGAACCGATTCACGTCCATGTCTGCCAGGGAGCCCCAAACGGGAACGCAACGAAAATCTGGATCACCCGGGCGGGCAAGTGTTACCTCTGTAATAACAACTCCCGTATTCCGGACCGTGTTCTGCGCAATATCATGAAGGTAATAGAAGCCCGGAGCGGTGAGGTCATTGAAAAGTGGCTTTCCTACTTCGGTAGTATCTCTTACTTCTGCTGACTGGTTGTCACCTTTCTCGCTGGAGGTGTGGATTGAAAAAATGGACGCAGCACAATACCTCCGCAAGAGCCGCATGGAGGAGGGTCTGGACACCGAGGAGGTGCTGGCCAAGCACCGGAAAGCTCTG
>SKEB01001245.1_pt1 | contig 11487 bp, 18 predicted proteins | sample 4826561 | NCBI WGS metagenome assembly SKEB01 (sample SAMN11008820, study PRJNA524170) | human gut metagenome | biome: Human fecal sample; material: Feces; isolation source: fecal sample from pouch patient p17 | host: Homo sapiens | place: Israel: Tel-Aviv | collected 2016-03-29
TAACCATACATCGCCAATATTAAATATAAAGGGGTACAGTCGTATGATTTATTTTTGTGCATTTGTAGTTATTTTTTTATCTTTAATCTGTTATCTCGTATCTAAAAATTGTGACTTTGAAATTAATTTTAAGATTTTAGGTTTTTATTTTTCTCTAAAAAGCAAACCTACATACAAAAAATCCAATAAGAAAAGCAAATCCAGATAAATATTTATCCGTTCCATCCATAATTATTGTGAGAATAATCCAACTTATAAATTACCCTATTATTTACAAGTACACTACACTTTTCCGTATTTTTAACTTTATACCACTTACTATATTTATTTGGCTGTGTATATGATTTTTTAATGATTGTTCCTTGCATTATTTAATTAAAATAGCAGAATTATGAAATAGCAGTTTCATCCGAATTTCTGACCTCTGAAACACCCTATTTACAAGAGTTTCAGCGATTGCAATTTTCAAAATTGAGCATTTTACTTCACAATCTGCATAAAACTAGGCTTATTGCTCATTTTTGCAATCTCTCCACTCTGATTATCAATCAACAGACCATTTTCTTTATCTATCGTATATGTGCCGATTCCATTATCTTCGCAAATTTTTTCTGCAATACCAACACCAGTCTGTTGTTTATACATAGCACTCATACAGCTCATATAGAATACCGTAAACTCTCTCAAATCTCTGTTCTCATAATCCCACATAAGATCGAATACACCATCACGACCAACCGCATTGTCCAATCCTTTTTCCTTCAGAACATTCATTGTGAAAAAGTAATCCTTGCATTCATATTTATCGCCATCGTAGATTTTATCTATCGGGAATATCTTAATCAGATTTTTCAGTTTGATACGACCGATAATACCAAATAAAGCATCTATCAGATTAAATCCATTCTCCTGAACTGCAAGTGGTGTATTGTAACTTGAATCCAATTTCTGATTTTCACGCTCAATGTCTGCAACATATTTGATATATTTTACACCACATAAAGCTACTTTCATCAATTCATCCTGTGACCAATCATCTATGCTCTTGTGCTTTTGGAACATACTACTAACAGTATTGTGATACTGTCTATTCCACATATCATGTAACTTGATTGTTCTTGTAAGTCTGTTCAATTCGGCTGTGTCTTTGTTTCCTGTTATTACTGTAAATTTATTCATATATTATATATTCTCCTTCTGAAATGCACTTCCCCCATATTTTGTGGAAGCTTCCATTTACGCTATTTTCTTATTCCTTGCGCCATATACAAGTGCATCCGATTTTCCTTCAACACAATCAGCAGTTACAACAACTTTCTTTGCACTACTCATATCTGGAACATCAAACATGACTTTCTGCATAGCCGATTCAATGATACTTCTAAGACCTCTTGCACCGGTTTTCTTCTGAATAGCCAACTCTGCAATCTTTCTTAATGCTTCATCCTCAAATTCCAGCTTCACACCATCCATTGACAATAATTCCTGGTACTGCTTTGTAATCGCATTCTTAGGCTCTGTGAGAATATGCACCAAATCTTCCTCTGATAACGGATTAAGTGTTGTAATAATAGGAAGTCTGCCTATAAGCTCTGGCATAAGTCCATATTTCACAAGATCGTGCTGCTCAACCTTTGACAAATCGGCAACCGATTCCTTTTTATCGGAAACATTTGCACCAAATCCAATAGAATTATGTGTCTCTTCCTTTCCGATGATTTTATCAATTCCGCCAAAAGCTCCACCACAGATGAAAAGTATGTTAGATGTATCTATCTTTATTGTCTCTCCCTGTGGATGTTTCCTACTACCCGTAACTGGCACTTCTGAAATAGTACCTTCGATAATTTTAAGCAATGCTTGCTGTACTCCCTCACCAGAAACATCCCTTGTAATTGACATATTCTCACCTTTACGAGAAATCTTATCTATCTCATCAATATAGATAATTCCTCGCTGTGCTGATTCAATATCATAGTTTGCATTCTGTAAGAGTGTTCTTAGCATTGTTTCTACATCGTCACCAACATATCCAGCTTCTGTAAGTGTTGTTGCATCAGCAATAGCGAAGGGTACGCCTATAAATTTCGCAAGTGTTTGGGCAAGATATGTCTTTCCACTCCCGGTTGAACCAATCATAAGAATATTGGATTTCTGTATTTCAACATCAGATTTTTTATTCTGCTTCAATCTCTTATAGTGATTGTAGACTGCAACTGCTAAAGTCCTTTTTACTTCATCCTGTCCAATCACATACTGATCCAAATGTGCTTTAATCTGTGAAGGTGTAGCCAACTGCATATTATTTGTGATAGATTCCTCTTCCTCATCATTGAGTAAGTCACTTGCAATGCTGATACAGCTATTACAGATGTAACCATATTTACCCTCTATCAGCTTATCTACTTCATCTTTTCTGCTTCCACACATACAACAGTATTCGTTATTTTTCACCATTATTAAAATCTCCTTTATCAATATTCATGCATATCTGCATACGCTTGTTGCCTTTTCTGTTCAATTTCAGATTCCATATCTTGATACAGTTCATACTGCTCACTTGATGGAATATCTGAATTGTCAATCTGTTCCAATAATTTATAAAATTTTTCATATGCTTTTTCTATTGTCATCGTAATATCTATTCTCCATCTATAAGTGAAAAATTGTAAACTTATTATTCCGATAAATAGAGGGTGCTTATTTCGGATGCCGATAGGCAGCCGACATACTCTCTCTTTATCGAAAAGAATAATCAGTTTAATTCATATTTTGAGCCATTCAAGGTACGCTTGAATTAAGTTTCTATTAGATATATTCTCTCGTTGAAAGATTTGTGTAGCCATAGCGGAACAAATCTTTTTGTTTCTGGAACAGAAACCCACTATTCAAGAAAATAACATCCATTAGTAATAATTCCTCTTATCTGGTCACACACAGCATTAGTAGGAATATTTTTACCCTTCACACTCTGCAATGCAGTTTTAATATCATCCAATGACATTCTGTATTCTTTCATAAGAACATCAATAAAAGGTTGTCTGTATTCAGTCAGCTTATCTAGTTCCAACTTATGATTGTTATAATTGGATGCTCTGTACTGCTTTTCCTTATAAGCAAGCTTATTGATTTTATTCTCATGCTTTGCTATGCAATTTAATATGTACTCTTTTGTAAGAGTATTTGTATTCAATTTATCTTCCATTTTTAATCTATAACTTCTATCCATGTCTTATCTCCTTAATGGGTGTCTGCATGGCAGCCACAAATGATATTTGTTCCGTTCCTTGCGTCACTACACAAAATCATTGATTCTCGTATGATTTTTATGTATTTTCAAAAATTGGCACTTTATATTCGTAATATAGGGTTGTGTTTATTGTTACGATTTTAAAGTGCCAACTTTTTTCACTTTACAAAATCGAATATACTATCTAACTCATTATTGCTTTCCAAAAAATCTTCTGTTGAGAATACCATATCCTTATGACCTATCTGTATAAGTTCATTTTTTAATATGCTTTGTGCTCCTAAATAAGTTTCTTCATCTATATGCTCTGGCATAAATGGCTTTCTTGGTCTTGGAATTATTTTTCCATTCTCAACCCATGTTCTTGATGCTATTTCATCTTTCCACTGTTGATAATCTGTCTGCCATTTCTGAAATGTGTTTTTAGCATTTTCATCTACTACTTCACATATTTTTTCATTCAGCAATTCTTTTTGTAATTTTGCTTCAAGTTCTGGGTATGCTTCACGAACTCCTTCAGGAGTATAGATAATTTTGATTTGCTTGTAACAGTGATCCCAACCATAACATTCATACAGTAAATCGTTTACTTTTTGATAATATTCTTGCTGTTGGAATTTCAAAAAGACCTGTACCATCTTTTCATATTTCATAATATTATGAAGTACATAATGCTCAACTTCCAATATTTGTTTTTTCTGATTGTCCGTAGCTTCAAAATATTCATCACAACGCTTTTGTGGATTCCACTTTACAATCATTGTCTGAATCTCATATGTAATGAGTTTTCTGCTCCTTAAACTGTTCAATGCGGAAAATAAAATCTCTTCCAATTTCTTATTACATCTTTGATAAAAATGTTTTACTTCCCACGGAGTAACCTTGTAATCCAAATTGGTTAATTCCTTCTCAGACTTCTTTCCATATTGCCCATTTACAATCCCTAACATTTCCCACCAGTTACGTTTAGTAAATGTCTTTGTAAATCCTTGCTGTTTTGATAGATATTGCAGCAGAATCACTTCTATATATTTAACGTAAATCGAATTATTTCCTAATTTTCTCTTATCCTCTTTGGTCAAAGGTGTATCATAAACATCCGTTATAATAAATTTCTGCCCCGACTTTTCCCAGTCAAAATATCTTTTCCAATCTTCCAACTGCAATTTTTTGGACTTACCATTTTTTACTTCTTGCTCTAATAATTCACATAGCATTTTGTAATTTTTAACAGTCATTCCAATTACAAGTTTTGATGTATCAATTCCATCAATAATAAGTTGTGGTGCAGATGGTGTATCTTCTAATCCTTTTTTGAAGTCTGTTTTTAATTCTTCTATTGAAGTAATCCAAACATTTTTTAATTGCTCATTATCTTTATATTGCCTCTGTCTATTCAAAATATCTGCAATATTGATTGCAAGTATCTTGTCAAGCAATGGATCTAAATCACAAGTATATTTTTTCAATATATCCTCGTCTAAATCCTTATCTTTATATTTTCCAGCATTTAAGATAATATCTCTTGCATATGATATTGCTCTATCTGAATCTAATTTTACTTCTTCCTGCGTTGGTAATTTTGTTATTCTTTCTGCTTCATCTGGTATAACAGATATATACTCTCTCCCATTTGAGACATAAAAGAATCTCTCTAATACTTTTGCTGTCTGATTTTTGTTACATGGATTCAGATAATCCATATAGTCTGTTCTTTCTTCTGTAATAATAGTGCATTCCTCCAATCTTACTGTTTAATTTCTTTACCTTTAACTAAATTTTCCCATACCCTATCTACAACTGACAGTACTTTATCGGAATATAAAGCAAGCTCAAAATCCGCTGAGTGTGCATAGCAGCCTAACAATTCAATATATTTATCATTTTCATAACCAGCAATCATATAAAACCCTGGCTCCCATTGTTCCGTTTTTCCTATGCCATATAAGCATTCTCTTACTGTTTGCTTATTAAAATCATCGTTGCTTGTATAAACTTTTACCATTCCTCCATTAACAAAATCTGGTTTCAATACATGAAATTTCATACTGTTAATCCTCCACATTCAAAATATATTTTTTCAGACCATCAACACCAATGTCATTGAAAGCAATTTCCAATAAATCATTCTCTGTCAGTTCGCCATCACCTACCAAATCCTGTAAGATAAACTCTCCATCGTCCACTTCTTTTTCAAGTATATCTGCATTCAGCTCTTCATACTTTTTGTAATATGTCTCCGAAAAAGCAAGTCTGATTTCTTCTAGGATTGACATATTGTATTTGTGAATATGCAACTCGTCCAGAATATTTGATGCATTATATTCTGTAAAAGCGTATAATTCACTTTCGGAATTAAATACCTCTGCTTTGATAAAGTCGATATTTTCATTTATAACTGCTTTATATTCCTTCAAAGTATCAAACACAACAACCTTGCACCACTCGGCATACTGTGGATATTTCAGAATGCTCTTATATTTATTGAGCTTGTCTTTCCATAGCTGTTCCTTCTGCTTTTCTTCATTGATTCTGTCGTTCAGCCATTTTTCTACTTCATCCAATGTCATATAAACTGGCTGTTTATTATCATCTAATGGTGATGCTACCTTGTCTGTATATGTGCATTTAACAAAGAATCTTTCGTTTGCACCTTTTAATTTATAGCTATGTTTACCTAACTTTTGTCTTAATATGATTTCTCTCTGTTCCATATAAATGTACCTATCTTTCAATTTAATGTAGGCACACCACCCAAAATAGGTAATGTGCCTGTCTATCCGTCCAATATGTATAACCATTATCTTCAATGGTATTGTAATTCCGTTCAAATTATGTAATCAGTATCTTCACTGATATATGTTTTAATAAAAGGGGAAATGTAAATCTGTTCTGAACTGTAACTATTCGCTTCAATAGTCGGTTGCTTCGTCTCACTGCAACAATATCTCTGTTACCTTTTCTACTCTTTGTCAGAAGTTTTCGGCAACCAATTCATATATGCGACAAATAGAGTGGCATTATCCACATGATTAGTAGAGGCAATATTATAAAAATCATTACGCATTAATGCCCATCCCTCATCTAATGGCATATTATGAGCAATTATGAAATTGTTCAAAATTTCACACTGCTTGTCCCATTCTGTTTGTGACAAACTGTTAAGTTCTTTATAGATTCTCTCATCAGTTGCTTTACCTCCTGTAATTGCTCTTGCAAGTTTACATTGTCTGTTACTAGGTCTTTCCATTTTGTTTGTCCTCCAAATTTTTATAGGTGAGAATCAGCCTTTCGCTGATCCTCTATGTTAATGTTTTGACGGGATAGGAACTTACCCTATCAGGACTTCCATCTATTTTATATATTCTCCACTTGGAGAATGATTTTAAATCGGATAATGTAAACCAGCATATGCAACTAATTCTGCAAACGACATTCCGTGTACATCTGTCTGCAGTACACCTTCTGAATTCATAATAATATATTTGTCGATGTTATACTGGTCTTTAATTGGCTTGATATAGTAACCTTCATTCTTTAATGCTTTCTTTACTATCATGTATGTAAGAATTGGCTGTACATTTACCGCTTGTGTCCTATGGGTTGTATCTTCTCCAATTTCAAATTCCACAATTTCATTCTGATTTAAAGATTTCCGACCTTCCATCTGAATACTTGAATAATGCACAAATACATCACTTCCTATTTCATCTATGATAAATCCATAACCTTTTGCATCGTTGAACCACTTAACTTTTCCTGTTTTCATTTATTTAATTCCTCCGTCTCATAGAAATATCTGTACAATTTTCGTTCTATAGTTTCATCTTCTTGAAAAACTAATACTCGAACAACCTTTTTATCAAATGCCATTCTCAAAGACTTATTCTGATAAATTACTGTTCTGTCATTTTCTATCAACTTTTCGACTGCAAACGCTTTTATAACTGTCAGCCGATCTAACGGCATTTGAAATACATAGTTTTTCATTGTAAACTCCTTATTATATTCCAGGCACACCGCTGCTGCAGCTTGCCTTTCATATACTCTATTCTTTCTTTGCAGGTGGAATAAGATCAAATATTGTCTCTTTCAATTGTTTTGTAGCTTCATCATGAGTTCCACCATGTAATTAACATTCTCTGTTTGAAATATGTTTTTACTGATTTGTTACCAGTTCTGCACTTCTGCTTTTAACTATCTTCTGCAATTCGTAGATCTGCTCATGTGGTCTTTTTTAATGCAAGTGTTACATTTGCCGCCTGTCCCTTGTCCGTTCTACCATCTTTTATCCCAAATTCAACAATGTCATTCTGTTTCAATTTACTTCCATCTATGATACTGGTACGATGTATGAACACATCATTTCCATTTTCATCCGTGATGAATCCCCAACCTTTACTGTTGTCAAAGAATTTTATTGTTCCTCTCATCTTAACTGCCTCACCTTCGTCCATTATTCATCTTTTTTATCACTCGCATTGTAGAATCATCAACGTTATCTCTACAGAATATAAATGCATTGCCACTTCTGGCTTTAATTAAAGCATCTGTTTTATTTTCAGCTTCTATCTCAAATGTATATTCTCCACCAAAATACTTTTTTACTCCAATTAAATATGTGTTCATAACACCCTCCGTTCTTTATATATAATGTAGGAATGAGAAAATATCTCGCAATTTCCTTTATCATTCAAACTGAATGACCTCTATTATATTGTTCTCTCTTTAAGCCGACAATCTTTGGTCAAAATTCTCATACAACTGTTTTGTGGCAGTTTCCATATCCACACCATCACTAAGCTGTAAAGTTACGTCTATATCGTCATAGCAGTAACAACTTGCTTTTCCGATCGCAATATGAATACTATCCTCGCTGATTTTCTCAAATGTGAAATCAATCGTATCTGCAAAAATACCTGAATTAGCATAGAACTCTAAATCTTCCTTGAATTTATCAACTGATATTGGCTCTTTTCCACGTTCATCGTAATTCACTACTGCACTTGTAACTGATACAAGATTATCTGCAATTACTTTCTGTAATCTGCTTCCTGTTGTTCTTCTCATAATGAATATTCTCCTTAATAAATCAGATTGATTGTTACCTGTGTTCCATCTGCCATTGTAATGTTAATATCAAGCACATTATCTGGATTATCTGCATTGACACAACCATCAATATCTTCTATTTCCTCTGTATTTAATGTTGTGGATGCAATAATATTTTCTCCATCTGCATACAGTAGAGATAAAATATCGCACTCTTCCTCATTATTTGCTTTGACATATTCCATGTGGTTAAAATAGTTGCTTGTGCCACATAGACCAACCATAACTTCTACATTACCAACAAATGCGTTAATATCAGCTAACTGGATGAGCTTTTCTACACACATTCCATTTACGATACCATTCTTTAGAATCTGTCTCGCTTCCTGTGATTTATCTGCTTTCTTCATCTGTATTACTTTTGATTTTCCCATATAGCAAAGTCCTTTCTTTGGTTCGTGAGGGTGGATTTCCACCACCCACACTATATTGTTCTCTGTTTAGTTGTGGTTAGTTGCTGTTTTTCTTTGATACAAAGATTGAAATTTCTAAGAATGGCTGTCCATAAGGACGGATCAGAATGGTATCACATGATGAATTTTCTTTAATATAAATCTCATTACAGCTATCATCTACAAGTGGGAATGTCATTGAATCAATCTGCATTTCGTATGCTTCTTCCGTTTCTACCAAGCTACAATTTTTAATGTCATTCAGCTTGACTTCCAGACCAAACGCATCATGGATATTTACAAGCATTACTTTGTGCGTATCATCATTCAGATAATCCATAAGTGAGAACACATCTGATTCATAAAATCTCTCTCTAACTTCTCTCTTGGCATTGGTATCTGTATGATAGACGCAAATACTAATTTTGCTTTCATCTTTCATATTGATTTCAATTAAGCAGGTGTCCATATTATCAAGCATTTTTCCTGTTACAGATTCAACATTGCTTTCTTCAATGGTAAAATGTGATGTACTGCATTTCTGCTTAAACTCATATACACCGCTAAATTCTTCAAATGCGTTAATGCTCATGGAAATAACTGTATTTCCGTCTTTGTATACTGATAAATCAGAATACTCATAAGTATTTACCAACTCAAAATAATCTGTTGCTTTTGCATCCTTGTTGTTTAATACGTTTTCTACTGCTTTACTCATAAATTTTTACCTTCCTTTTCTTATATTAGGTGAGTAGGATTTTGAACCTACCCACCATGATTTTTATGTTTACTTACTAATTCTCTTTGCTCTTAACTTCTCTAACGCTGTCAATCCCTTTGGCTTATTTGCTGTAGATACTGTCTGCTCTACTGTCGGTGTGGCAAAAATATCAATATTCTTTCCAGTTCTAACCTCCGTTGTAGCCTTTCGGGAATTTTTGATAATGTCCACTTCTTTCTGAATGCTCTCTGTCATTGCGTCCACTCTACTGTATGGCATTGTCAGACCACTAAGGATAATCACATTCTCTTCCGATTCAGACAGATAGCCGTGAAACTGGGTTGGTGCTGTTCCGATCTCTTTTCTAAGATCGGTCATATCAATTTTGCTTTCCTTGGCAGATACCGCTTCGGAGATACCCATTGTTGTAATGGTCTTATCTTCCCTCTTTGCAAAGATATTACTGTCACGATTCAGTACATCAATAATATTCGCTGTCGTGCCGTTGTTCTTATTGGCTCTTGTGATAATGGAGAATGATGGAGTTAAAAGACACGCTTCGATCTCGGCTACGTCTAAGTTTCCATCCTGCGATTTATTATTGATGCAAAGGACACTTGCAAATAATGAAGCAAATGTGCTGTTAATCTTCATCTTCTCGGTTGCGTTGTTGTCTAGGATGTAGATGCTTCCCATTCGTGGCTTCAATTCCTCGATCTCATAAAAAGTCTGTCTTGCATTGTCTCTAATTTTCAAGGATTCATTATCTGCCGGGAGTACCACGATCATTCCCACCTTGTAACCTTCATCAAGAAGAATTTCTGCAAGCTGTGGTGCGATTGCTGATCCAGTTCCACCGCCTAATGATGTAGCAATGAATACAATTGAATCTTTGATTATGTAACTCTGCAATTCCTCTAAAATGGTGTCAATGTTTTCTGCTAAATCCTGAACTCCATTCTCTCGGTTACACGCTGCACCTTTTGAATTGTTCATATGAATCTTATGTGATAATTGTATGGATGCTAAATCTTCTGTACTTGTATTTATTCCCACAAATGATGTATTGGCTTTGTTTCCACCTAAATCATTTACAAATTCCTCAATCTTTGCTGTGATTGAACCTCCTGCTTGTCCACATCCGATAACTGTTACCTTCAATCGTTCATTAATCGTCTTATTCATTATCTGTATCTCCTTCCACTTCCTTCATCCAGTTCACACCTTCAGAAGTAATATAGTAAGTGTTGAAATTGCCTTTTCTCAATCCTGTACGAATAAAGCCTTGCTTTCTCAGTTCTTTAATTTTGTTATAAATAGTCCTATCACTCCATTTTTCACCATCAGCAATCATAGCTTCCATAATGTCTATTTGTGTTAGAGCATATAGCTGACTATTGGCTTTGTTGGAATAAAGGATATTCAAAATTGAATACATAATCCTCACTGTTAATTCCTCCTATCGTTTTGTTGCTTCTAATAACTAATGCACTTTTTACAATCAGGATTCCCCCATGTGTGCAGAATTTTTTTATTTAATTGTCAAGGTGCTGTTTCTTCTATATAAATGCGTTTGGGAAATAAGCAATTAGCAGATTGCTATTGCTTGACTAAAAGAATTTTTCATGATAATATTTAAATACCAATATGTGTGATAAGTTTACCAGACTTACACATTTACCATGAGCCTTTAGCATTGGATGTTACCAGCATCCAGATTGTTGCTATCGGCTTTTTCTTTTATATACCAATCACTTTTATATCATTCAAGGTACTTGAATCGAGTGCATTTTGTTTGAATTATCTTGCACTGGTTTTTGTAAACCTTTGTACCTCTCTTGCTATGCCATTACTATACCACTGTATGTACATATTGTCAAGCATTTTGCATTTATATGTACATATTTTATTTTCGTATGTATTTGCAGGCTTATTCTTTACATATACACCATTTTGTTTTATAATATGTACATATTATTTAAGGAGGTAATTCTAATGTTTCCTGAAAAAAT
>SKEB01001246.1_pt1 | contig 11478 bp, 9 predicted proteins | sample 4826561 | NCBI WGS metagenome assembly SKEB01 (sample SAMN11008820, study PRJNA524170) | human gut metagenome | biome: Human fecal sample; material: Feces; isolation source: fecal sample from pouch patient p17 | host: Homo sapiens | place: Israel: Tel-Aviv | collected 2016-03-29
GCCTTCCCCACTGGCGCCAAAAGCATCACCGGGGATAATGGCAACCTCCTGCTCTTTCAACAGCATTTCGCAAAATTCCTGGCTGGTCAGCCCGCTGCAGCGAATGCAGGGGAACACATAAAATGCCCCGCGCGGCTCAAAGCAGGTCAGGCCCATATCGTTCAGCGCCTTTACCACATAGCGGCGGCGGCGGTTATATTCATCGCGCATCATCTCAATAGAATCATCGCAGGAATGTAGCGCTGCGATAGCTGCATACTGGCTGGTGGTGGGGGCACACATGATGGCAAACTGATGAATCTTCGTCATCTGTTGAATGATGGCTGCAGGTCCGCAACAGTATCCCAGTCTCCATCCGGTCATGGCATATGCCTTGGAGAAACCGTTGATATAAACGGTTCTCTCCTTCATGCCGGGAAGACTGATGATGGAAACATGCTTCTCTTTATAGGTAAGCTCTGAATAGATCTCATCGGACATGACAAAAATGTCATGCTCCTCAATGATCTTCGCAATAGCCTCGAGATCAGACTTTTCCATAATGGCTCCCGTGGGATTGTTGGGAAACGGAAGGATCAGTACCTTCGTCTTGTCCGTAATGGCTGCCTCCAGCTCCTCTGCTGTCAGGCGGAATTCATTCTCTGCCTTCAGGTCAATGATCACCGGAGTCGCTCCTGCCAGGATCGCACAGGGCTCATAAGATACGTAGCTGGGCCTCAGAGCCACCGACTGTCACCAACACTTCATGCTGCCAGTCATAGGATACGCCCTGTTTTCTCCGGATCGTGTTGCAGATTTCCTGACGCAGATCCTTCAGACCGGCATTGGAGGTATAAAAGGTTCTTCCCTTTTCCAGGGAATAGATACCCTCGTCCCGGATGTGCCAGGGAGTATCAAAATCCGGTTCTCCCACACCCAGAGAGATGGCATCCTGCATCTCGCTTACAATGTCAAAAAATTTGCGGATACCCGATGGTTTGATATCCACTACTTTATCTGCTAATGGATTTCTCATGGAGTGATCATCTCTCTTTCATCTTCTTTTTTCGTAGCAAATGCGGTTCCGTGATCCTTGTATTTCTTCAGGATAAAATGCGTTGCTGTACTCAGCACGGAATCCAGTGTGGACAGCTTGTCAGATACAAAATTAGATACCTCCCGCAGGGTCTTACCCTCCAGAATGACCATCAGATCATACGCTCCGGACATCAGATACACACTGCGTACTTCAGGATATTTGTAGATACGCTCTGCAATACTGTCAAAGCCCTGGCCTCTCTGGGGAGTTACACGTACCTCGATCAGAGCGCTTACTTTTTCAATGTCTGTCTTCTCCCAGTTGATCAGGGTATGATAACCGCAGATGATCCCCTCTGCTTCCAGTGCTGCCAGTTCATTTACCACATCGATCTCTTCCACTCCCAGGATCACTGCCAGTTCCTTCAGATCGATCCTGCTGTTCTTCTCTATGATCGCTAATAATTCTTCTCTCATGCCACTATCTCCTTTATAACTATATATTGCATTTTCCCTTACATAAGGGATGACTGCAAAATTTTACACATTTTTATAAATCTCATCTCTCTGAGGACGATCCATATAACGGACTTCGTCCTCATTCAGGATCAGCCGGTCGTTACCGTCTGTAAATCTCCCTACGATCACCGCCGGAATTCCCTCTGCCGCCAGTGCTTCCACCACTGCGGTTCCCTCCGGACTTGCAATGATCAGGCTGCCGCCGGATCTGAGTTCATAAGGATTTACATTACAGAATTCACATACCTCCACTGTCTCCTGTCTGAGAGGAAGCTTCTTCATATCTATTGTCAGTCCAACACCTGCACCCTCTGCCATCTCCCACAGCGCTGCAAATACACCGCCCTCTGAGATATCATGCATGGTACAACCGCCGGACTTCACGGCGGTAGCGGCCTCCGGTAAAATAGAATAATACCGGTCAAACGCCGCTGCTTCTTCCACCAGATACGCCGGGTATCTCCCAAGAAGATTTTCCCGGTTCCGGGCCGCCAGATCCGCGGTACCCTCCAGGCCGATCCACTTGGTAATAATGATATCCTGACCCGCCAGCTTTTTCCCTGCGGATACCTGCGTCACTGCGGCTTCGCTCAGGATACCGTATCCCGTTGCCGTAGCAATCGGCTGTCTTACCGCAGAGCTTACTCTGGTCTGCCCGCCGATGATCTGGATATTCAGATCGGTGGCTGCTTTTTCCGCTTCTTCCATCAGGGCCTTCAGCTCCGGCTCCTCCACCGTCTCCGGCAGGAAGATCACCAGCTCTGCCGCCACAGGCTCTGCGCCCGCCGCTGCCAGATTGTTTGCACACTTTTGGAAAATACGACGCATCGGCATCACGGACAGATCCTCTCTCTCCGCCTCTGCCAGGTCGTTCTCACACTGAAGTTCTACGACACCTTCCTGAACGCAGGTTACCATCTGTCCCTTGGAAAAAGGCGCAAAAACAGCGCAGTCTGCCCCCAGACCTGCGCTATCTGCTATTTCTGTCCTTTTATTTTTCAATTGTCTGAGAACGGAACGTTTCAGGACGTTCACGGGTACCTTGCCGCTGTTCATTGTCTCACCTTTAGTCGTCTACGATTTCTGTCTGCCCAGCAGCCGCTGCTGCTCTTGCATTTAACGCTGCTGCCACGTTTTTCACATGATCAATGTTCGCTGTACTGATAGCTGCCATGATCTCTTCATATGCCTGGGGATCCGAGGTAGCGGTTCCCACAGTAGCACTTCGGGGCACCATCTTATAAGTACTGCTGTTGACCTGCTCTCTGCTGACCTCTACACCGTTTTCCATCGTGATCTTCCACAGTCTTGCCTTATATCCGATATGCGCACTCTCAGTTACAATATAACCGATGGGCTGACCGGCATCGGCATAGATCTGATCCGCAGGGGGTGTGATCGTCTCCAGCACTTCACTTTCATAACGTACCGAATGTCCGGCAGCTCTGGTCTCCTTGCCATAGATGTTGAACGTGATCTGCTTGTCATGCGTATAGCCTTCTATATAGATGGGTGCATCTGTATTGTTTACAAACTTAAAATCTTTGCCGGAGCTCTCAGCGATCGCTGCATCTGCGGAAGGATCCACATAGCCTACGATCATGGAATGATTATAACGTTCCGTTACTTCCAGCTCCGCACGTAATACTGCATTGTACAGGGTAGTGGATACCTGGCAGATACCGCCGCCCAGACTGTCTACCACTTTTCCGCTGACATAAGAACCCGCCATGTAATAGCCGTTCGCCACGGAAAAAGGAGATACTGTCTTATAAGTAGAGAATTCTTCTCCCGGATACAGGGTCGTTCCGTTGATCAGACTACAGCCGTTCGCCACATTTGCACTTCTGGAGGATCCGGATGTCTTATAAGATGTGGTAAAGCTTCCCAGTACATCCGTTACCTGTGCCAGTTCCTCAGCACTTCCCTTCGGCTCATCCACTACGATCTCCAAAGGAATGCTGCAGGCCTCATGATTCCATTCTTCTGTCAGATAGTCATATACCGCATCGATAGATTTCTCTACATCCAGCACATATCCGGTCTGACCTTCCACCACGGTAAATTTACCGCCGTCCCTCTTCAGAGAGACGTTGATGGCTTCCTGATCATACTTGGTGCATCTGGTCAGCAGATCGTTGATCGCCTGTAAGTCAAAATCCAGTTCAATGGGATATACGTAATTTTCATGCTGCAGATCCATCAGGGTCTTGTAACGCTCAATGACATTTCCATGTGTCCCCAGTTCCAATGCTTCCTGCACCAGCTCCGGATTCTTCCAGGTCACACCCAGATCTCCGGCTGTGGTGGTCACATCATGATCATTTGCCGCAAGCAGTGTGATCTCCACATCCTTCAGACTTTCGATATGTTCTTCGATAACCGCTGTTGCTTCCTGTGCCGTCATTCCGGACAGTTCCACATCCCCGGCATAAATTCCTGTCTTAATAGTATCATCTGTCTTGGCCTGCGCTGTCATTCCGAATAACATCGTCAAAGTCAATAACAGAATGCCGTAAAATCCCTTACGATATTTTTTCATAATACTCCTCTGCCCTTCCTTCGGACACGTCTACTGTTCCATCCGCAGTTGAATTAGTAAAAAATAGATGTTATAGTAGGTACAATCATAGCAATCACAAGCAGCACGATGATAGCTGCGGAGATTCGCTGTTTTACTTTTTTATTATTCATATTAAACATGGTAAAACCTCCATAAATGCTTCAAAAATCACTTTTACTCTGAAAGGATATTATATATGAGTTTAAAGATTTTGGCAAGTTTAATCATACTGATTGCCGTAGTGGCACATGCTACCAAACGCCAACAGCGCATCGCGGAAAACCGGGAAAAAGAGTTCTGGGCCAGAGAGCGGAAAGCCAACTCCGTCCGCAAAAAGCCTCTGGATGATCTGGACTATGTAAAAATCCCCATGGATAAGCTTCCCGTGGATGCCCTTCCAGACAACGAAAGAGCCGAAGAATACCGTAGTCTCCTTACTTCTCTGTCTACACAGCCGATCGTAAATCTCACAGGCTTCACCAATACCGACCTCAAGCTGGAATACGGCACTGCGAACATTACACCGCTGTCCCAATACGATCAGAATTACACCGTACTTGTGCGTACCCTGCAGCAGTGGGCCGATCTGCTTCTGGATTCCGGTCTGACAGACGATGCGGAAACGGTTCTCGCGTATGCCGTCTCCATCGGCACCGACGTCAGCCATACTTACTATGCGCTGGCTAAAATCTATGCCGGCCGGAAGGAATATGACAAAATTGCCGATCTGATCCACCGTGCGGAAGGACTGCGTTCCGCTTTGCGTAATTCTATCGTCCGTACTTTGCAAGAATCTTATCCGCAAGCCTGCTCGCCTCACTGCGGGTAAGCTTTTCCACATCGACCTCCAAAGTTATCTTATGCTGCTCTGCCAGACGATATAACCGCTCTTTTTGCGGTTTCGTCGCGGGCGTATCTCTTTTTACCTGAAAATGTAATGGCTGCGGCTCAAATAAATTATTTTTTGCCGATTTTCCGACAGCTTCTGTCGATGCCTGTCCACCGGTTTCCTCCCCGTAAAACAGTTCTATCAGCTTTCGGAACAACCGGTCCGTTGCTTTCGCATCCTCCAGAGCCCGGTGTGCATGATGCGGGATCTCATAATACTGACACAGATACCCCAGATTACGATGAGGCAATTCCGGCAGATATCTCCGGGCAATCTGCAAAGTGTCCACCGCCGATCTCTCAAAAGTAATCTTCCGGTCCACTGCTGCTTTTTTCAAAAAAGAATAATCAAACAAAATGCTGTGTCCCAGCAACGGTAATTCTCCCATAAATTCCAATAATTTTGGGAAAACCTCATCCAGCTGCGGTGCATCCGTAAGATCTTCATCCCGGATTCCCGTAAGTTCTGTGATCCGTTCTTCCAATTTCCGCCCCGGATCCACAAACGTAGAAAATTCTTCCACAATCTGTCCCTGCTCCACACGGATCGCACCGATCTCTATGATCCGATCTCTCTTGGGATTCAGGCCCGTGGTCTCCAAATCTATACTGACATAAGTGTCATACATACTATTCTCTTATCCTTCCGCAGTACTTCTGATATATTCTGACTGCATACCTCAATTTTTATGAACCGGTCTTCTCCTGTACTTATAATATTGGATTCGCGATCACTTGTACCTTGGCTTCATAATTGAGCGGATTCCGTTCCTGATAGTCAAACAGAACATAATGAGGTTGCGGATATCGGAACGGTTCCAAGTGTGTCATTCGGCTTAGCTGTTTCCAGTCATACTGATCATAGGCAGAAAGATAATGTCTCTCCTGCTCTTCCGACTGGTAAAAACGGCGGATATCCTGTTTTTCCTCTTCCGTGATCTCTGCCGCAAACGCAGGCCTGCTCTTCAGGTTCTCCCGAAGGTACATATCATAAGTCAGAAGTTCTCTGTAAATCTCACGGTTGGCCGGATCTTTCATCGCTGCGAACTCCAATAAGATCTGATACCGGTAGGCTCTGGCGGGGCTGTTGGTAAAATATCCCTGTTCCTGATAATAATCCGCCAGTGCCTCATACATGGCAAACGGACCGGGGAATGCTTTTTCCAGAACCGGCAGGGTATGAGTGAACTGGCCGCTGTTATAATACAGCTCTACCATCTCTTCGATCCGTTTCAGTCTCCGGATCTCTCCATAGCTGATCCAGTTCGTATACAACACTTCATAGGGCGGCAGTTCCAGATAGCGGATTCCGTACTCCTGTGCATGCTCATGCATATCCGAGCCCTTCAACACCTTCAGGAAACCTAACTGTAACTGCTCCGGCTGCATTGCATACACCCTGTCAAAGGATCTGCCGAAGCTCTCATAGTCTTCATAGGGAAGACCCGCGATCAGATCCAGATGCTGATGAATATTTTGTCCTCTGTGAATAGCCGCTACAATTTTCTCCAGCTTGTCCACATCCATAACACGGTGAATGGCTCTTATCGTCTCCGGATTCGTAGACTGTACCCCGATCTCCAGCTGTGCCAGTCCCGGACGGAAGCGATTCAGCAGAGCAATCTCCTCTTCCCGCAAAATATCGGCGGAAATCTCGAAATGGAAGTTGGTGACGCCATTGTCATGTTCATAAATATACCGCCAGATCTCCATAGCATGCTTGTGGTCACAATTGAACGTCCGGTCAATGAACTTCACCTGTTTTACGTTTTGATCCAGGAAAAACTGCAGTTCTCTTTTTACGACATCTATGTCACGTAGTCTCACTTTCTTATCTATGGAGGACAGGCAATAGCTGCACCGGTAAGGGCATCCTCTGCTGGTCTCATAATAGATGATACGATTCGTAAAAGGCTCCATATCCTCATAAAGAAAAGGAAGTGTGGTCAAGTCCGTCAGTTCTCGTGGTGCCGTATAACCGGAGACAAGACACAGGCCGGGGATCTGTCCAAAGCGCTCTGCCACAGACTTTCCTGCAACCGTTCCCGTTCGATCTGCTGCCTGCTGTTCTATACTGTCGGGTTCGGGTTGCTGTTCGGACTGTCCGGTGCTTTCTGCTTCCCGCACATATTGATCCAGCACTTCCCGGAAAGTGACTTCTCCTTCTCCCACCATGATGCCGGTAACCTGAGGGAACTCTCTTAAAAGTCCCGGTCCATCATAAGTCACCTCCGGTCCTCCCAGCCAGATCTCCGTATCCGGCAGGATTTTCGGCAGTTCCGTCAGAATTTCCCGGATCAGCTTCCAGTTCCAGATATAACAGGAAAATCCTATTACCTTGGGCTGACGCTTCCAGATTCCCTCCAGAATACTTTCCAGAGACTCGTTAATAGTAAATTCCGCCAGTTCCACATATGGCTGTAACTTTTCTCCCGCACCGGCCCGCAGGCTGTAAATAGCAGGATTGGAATGTATGAATTTTGCATTAATAGCTGTTAATAAGAATTTCATGGGATTATTATACTAAGAAAAAAGAATTGTGTCACCACAATTCCTTTTCCTCGCAACAAATGTACAACAAACATTCAACAAAAATATGATTATAAGCTCTTTACAAAACGATCGAACGCCTTCTGGCCTTCCTCCGTTCTCTTGTAGACACCGGCATCTTCCAATACCTGCATGAATACCAGACCGATCTCCTTCTCTACGATACCGTCGATGTTCTCTGCAGTAATAGCATCGTATTTCGGACGGAACTCGTCTACCCAGTCTGCATGCTTTGCCAGTTCCTCATCAGCTCTTAAGTCTTTACCGGCGAGGATTGCTTCCTTCAGATGCGCCATCTCACCCTTCAGGCGGGCAGGCAGTACCGCCAGACCCATAACCTCGATCAGACCGATATTCTCTTTTTTGATATGATGCAGCTTTGCATGGGGATGATAGACTCCCAGCGGATGCTCCTCTGTGGTGATATTGTTACGCAGCACCAGATCCAGTTCGAACCTGTCTCCCCTTTTTCTGGCAATGGGAGTAATTGTGTTATGAGGTTCGTTATCGGTGTAGGCATAGATAAATGCCTCTTCATCCGTATATTCTCTCCACTTGTTCAGGATCACATCTGCCAGTGCAATGATGCGGTCGGTATCCGTGCCGCTGAGACGGATCACGGACATAGGCCATGCCACAATACCGGCAGCCACATCCTCGAAACCGGCTACGGAGAACGTTCTCTCTACCGGAGCTTTCGCCATGGCAAACTCGTAATGACCACCCTGGAAATGATCGTGGCTTAAGATGGAACCGCCTACGATGGGCAGATCCGCATTGGAACCTACAAAATAATGAGGGAACTGCTTTACGAAATCAAACAGCTTACAGAAGGTTGCATGCTCAATCTTCATAGGCACATGCTGAGAGTTAAATACGATGCAGTGCTCATTATAATATACATACGGAGAATACTGGAATCCCCACTGGCTGCCGTTAATGGTCACCGGAATGATACGGTGGTTCTGACGGGCAGGATGGTTCACACGGCCTGCATAACCCTCATTTTCGCGGCACAACAGGCATTTCGGATAACCGGACTGCTTTGCCAGCTTTGCTGCGGCGATAGCTTTAGGATCCTTCTCGGGCTTGGACAGGTTGATGGTAATATCCAGATCGCCATATTTGGTGGGGGCCACCCATTTCATATCCTTGCAGATACGATAGCGGCGGATATAATCGGAATCTCTGCTTAATTTATAGTAATAGTCGGTAGCTGCCTCAGGAGATACCTGCTCGTACAGCTCATGGAAATGACGGATCACTTCACTGGGTCTGGGCATCAGCATACTCATGATCTTCGTATCGAAAAGATCACGGTATACCACACTGTTCTCCTTGAGAATACCTTTTTCATAAGCGTAATCCAGCATGCCCTTCAGAACCTCTTCCAGTTCATCCTCACGCATGGTTACATTGTCACGGTCTTCCAGCTCATCCAGTTCAAACAGCTCCAACAGACGGTTGGTGGTATAGATCACATCTTCCTCCGGAACCAGTCCTGTCTGCACTCCGTAGGATACTAATTTACGAATTAATACCTGAATATCCATTTTTTCTCCATTCTGCCGCCGAACCATTCGGACAGCTTCCGCGGCACTCACTTTCTGTTTGCATAGGAACCTTACTTTTCTTACAGGGTCTGAGGACCGTCACCGATCTCTACTACATAGAAATCAGCCGCATAGCCGATCTTTTCCTTGTATGCCTTGCCTACCTGCTCGATAAAGGTATCAATAGCTTCATCCTTCACAATACTTACGGTACATCCGCCGAAACCTGCACCGGTCATACGGGATCCAATGACACCATCTACCTTCCATGCTTCCTCTACCAGAGTATCCAGCTCAATACCGGTTACTTCATAATCATCCCGCAGGGATACGTGGGATGCATTCATCAGCTCACCAAACAGCTTCACATCATCATTCTTCAGCGCTTCAACCGCACGGATCGTTCTCTGATTCTCATATACCGCATGCTTTGCACGCTTTCTGCGGACATCACTCTTGATAATAGCCTTGAACTTCTCAAAGGTCTCCTCATCCAGGTCGCCCAGCGTCTTGATCTTCACTACCTGCTGAAGTTCTGCCAGTGCGGTCTCACACTCACTGCGGCGCTCATTGTACTTGGAATCTCCCAGGCCTCTCTTTTTATTACTGCATGCGATCACGATCTTCGCATTCTCCAGATGGATCGGTGCATACTCATACTCCAGAGTCGCAGTATCCAGAAAAATAGCGTTGTCCTTTTTACCCATGGCAATGGCAAACTGATCCATGATACCGCAGTTTACCTTGTTGTATTTGTTCTCGGAGAACTGTCCGATCAGCGCCAGATCCTGATTGGTCACATCAAAGCCGAAGAAATCCCTCAGGATGTAGCCAGTCAGCACTTCTACGGAAGCGGAAGAAGAAAGTCCTGAACCGTTGGGGATATTACCGTTTAACAGCAGATCCATACCGGAAGTCACTTTCATGCCCTTCTCGCCGAAAGCCCAGATCACTCCCTTGGGATAATTGGTCCAATTCGCTTCCTTGCTGGGTACCAGGTCGTCCAGAGAAGACTCGATCACGCCCAGCTGATCGAAATTCATGGAATAGAAACGCAGTTTATTGTCGTTTCTTTTTCTTGCCACGCCGTAAGTACCAATGGTCAGTGCACAGGGGAATACATGTCCGCCGTTATAGTCGGTATGTTCACCGATCAGATTCACACGTCCCGGTGCAAAATAAGCCTTGGCACCCTCTGCATCTCCAAATACTTCTGCGAAAGTCTTCAGAATCGTCTCTTTCATTTCCATTTTCTACTCCTATCTGCTTACTGTGTAAGCCCCGTCCATTTATATGTTCTTACTCTTGTCGCTCCGGCCGATGCCGCGATACGAATTCTCTTGCTCTATGTTTTCATCATAATCGAAAAAAACAAATATTTCTACCTATTTTTGTTTTTCAGACCTGTCATTATGTTAAAAGCTACAAGCCATGCAAAGACAAAAAGAAAGATACACCGTGGGAGCTTGCTCACAGAGGTGTATCTTTCTTTTTGGATTTATACGGCGACAACCGTACATCCGCAGGCACTTCAGTGTCTGCGAATGGGTATGGCCTAATTCTTATTTCTCATCTTTATTTCCAAACAGCTTCTCTGCTGCTCCGGCCGCGCCCATAATACCATTTACGGCAGGGTTCTTCAGTGCACCGGCTACCATGTTCACCTGAGTAGCGGCATCCGTCGCTGCCAGCAGGCTGTTACGATACTCTTCGTTGACTTCATGTGTGGAAGCATACTCAATATAGCTTGCCAGCATATCGAAATCTTTGTTGCTGTCATATACAATGGCTACTACCACATACAGAACCACACAGGCAATGCCCAATACAACAAACACAACATTTTTCAGTATGCCGCCCAAAGCTACAAATACCAGAGTACCGATCACACTCAGGGTTACCAGCAATTCAGATACAGCGGCATCTTTTACGGATTTTACCAGAAAAGTCCTGCCATCCTGTAACAGCAGAGATACGCCATCATAATAAGCCTCCTTGGTCATCTCGCCGTATTTCGCAAACAGATAACCCTCTAACAACAGATTGATTCTTCTGTAAGCTTTCTTGATCATACTCTGTGCAATACCGGATACAGACTTCAGTCCGGGGATCTTCTCCAGCATGGCTGCCGCGGTGAAAATACCCTGGCACAGATGATATAAAATATGAGAGAACTCTCTGGTCTGGCTCTTAAGTGCAGACAGGCTTCCACCTTGCTTCTTTACCAGTTCAATACCGGCATTTACCACATCCTCGGGCATCTCTTCACCCATCAGAGCTTTTGCTGTCATAACACGTTTTGCATACTCGGTATACCCGTCTACCCAGCTGAGGATCACTAATCCTGCAAAAAATGCTACCACTCCCAGCAGGGTCAATACGTTGATC
>SKEB01001254.1_pt1 | contig 11412 bp, 10 predicted proteins | sample 4826561 | NCBI WGS metagenome assembly SKEB01 (sample SAMN11008820, study PRJNA524170) | human gut metagenome | biome: Human fecal sample; material: Feces; isolation source: fecal sample from pouch patient p17 | host: Homo sapiens | place: Israel: Tel-Aviv | collected 2016-03-29
TATTTAAACCTCGTCTCTTGTTTTTTCCAATATCTTGTGGAGGGGTTATCAAAAGAAAGCCAGAACCATTAAAGACTAAGCAGAATAAGAAGTTAGTATCCTAAACCCATCGCTAACTGGTTGAAGAAAGGTTTTTCTACGACATGATTCAATTGACCAAAAAATACTATATATAGTATTAAAGTATCTTTTACTTTCTAAGTATTGTGGAACAAAACTTTATAAAACCAGTAAAAAAACGGCTAATATAAGGGGCCGGCGATCCTCAAATGTCAGATCGCCAAAGCACACCACAATAATGAATTTAAGGAGGAAAACGTTCATGGAGTCTATAGAGGCTTTGCCGAAGTTCGTGATTAAACGTGACGGCAGCGTAAAAGATTTTGATATTTCAAAAATTTCCAACGCTCTTGCGAAAGCAGGTAAAGCTACCGGCGAGTTCGATGAGGCGACGGCTAACCGCATAACTCATATTGAAGTCGCACGCGCTCTTAGAAAGAATGAATTAAGTACTCCAACTATTGAACAAATTCAGGACGCGGTAGAAAACGCCTTGTTTGAAACTGGCTACAGAAAAACCCTCCGAGCCTATATTGTTTACCGCGAACAAAGAGCCAAGATGAGAGATGCTCGAAAGAGCCTCGTCGATGTAGAAAGTTCAATGAATGAGTACCTTCTCCAACAGGACTGGCGCGTCAATGCTAATGCTAATCAAGGTTATTCTTTAGGCGGCTTGATCCTCAACGTGTCAGGAAAGGTAGTCGCTAATTACTGGCTTAACTTTGTTTATCCTCCGGAAGTCGGGCGCGCTCATAGAGAGGCAGACATTCATATCCATGATTTGGATATGCTTTCAGGCTATTGTGCAGGATGGTCTTTAAGAAGACTTCTTAATGAGGGCTTGAATGGCGTCCCGGGGAAGGTTGAAGCCGGCGCTCCTAAACACTTGAGCAGTGCGATCGGCCAAATCGTTAACTTTTTAGGCACGATGCAGAATGAATGGGCCGGTGCACAGGCATTCAGCTCTTTCGACACTTATCTTGCTCCTTATATTCGTGTCGACAATTTGTCCTATAAAGAAGTACGCCAATGCATTCAAGAACTTATTTATAACTTGAACGTTCCTAGCAGATGGGGTACACAGACTCCGTTTACTAACCTGACGTTCGATTGGACTTGCCCGGAAGATTTGAAACAGCAAGTTCCGGTAATCGACGGAAAAGAAATGGACTTCACCTATGGTGATCTCCAGGAAGAAATGGCAATGATTAATCGTGCCTACATCGAAGTTATGCTTGAAGGCGATGCAAAAGGCCGAGTCTTTACTTTCCCGATTCCGACTTATAACGTAACACCTGATTTTGATTGGACAAGTGAGAACTCCAAACTGTTGTTCAGTATGACAGCTCGCTACGGTCTTCCCTATTTCCAGAATTTCATTAATTCTGAGTTGAAGCCCAACATGATTCGTTCTATGTGCTGCCGTCTGCAGCTGGATCTAAGGGAACTTTTAAAGCGCGGCAATGGACTTTTTGGCTCTGCAGAACAAACCGGCTCATTGGGTGTCGTTACTTTGAACTGTGCTCGTCTGGGTTATATCTTTGCTCAAGATGAAGAAGGGCTTTTCAGAAGAATTGAAGAGCTTCTTGAAATTGCTAAGACAAGTTTGGAACTTAAACGTAAGGTTATTCAACGCCATATGGATCAGGGCTTGTTCCCTTATACCAAGCGTTATCTCGGCACATTGAGAAACCATTTCTCTACAGTCGGTGTAAACGGCTTAAATGAAATGATCAGGAACTTCACTCAGGATGAACATGACATTACCACTCCGGAAGGCCATGCCTTTGCAGCAAAGGTATTGGATTTCATCCGTGAGAAATTGGTAGTTTTCCAAGAAGAAACCGGTCATATGTACAACTTGGAAGCCACTCCTGCAGAAGGGACAACGTACAGATTTGCAAAAGAAGACAAGAAGCGCTTCCCCAAGATCCTCCAGGCAGGAACTCCGGATCATCCTTACTATACAAACAGCTCTCAGCTGCCTGTTAATTTTACGGACGATCCTTTTGAAGCTCTCGAAATGCAGGAAGACCTTCAGAAAAAATATACTGGCGGAACGGTTCTGCACTTGTACATGAACGAGGCAATTTCCAGCTCTGAGAGATGCAGCGATATTGTCAGAAGAGCATTGACAAAATTCCGTTTGCCTTACATTACTATCACGCCAACATTCTCGGTTTGTCCGAAACATGGTTATATTCCGGGCAATCATGAGTTCTGTCCGAAGTGTGATGCTGAATTAATTGCCAAGAAGAAATTAGAACGTTCTTCAGTAACCGATAATTTTTAATAGTTATTTTTTTAATCTACAAAGGGAGAGTTGCAATGAACCAAACAGATAAAGAAATCGTTTTGAAAGACGAAGAAAGAACAAAATGCGAAGTCTGGACACGAGTGATGGGTTATCATCGTCCGACATCTTCATTCAACATTGGAAAACAAGGTGAATTTGCTGAAAGAAAGTATTTCACCGAAGATAAATGCGGCTGTGCCAAATAAGTCCATTTTTTTCTGACTAGCTCCGCACTAACTCTGCGGAGTTTTTTATCAGATCAATCTTTATATCGCCGTCCTCTAGGGCGGTGATATACGCGCAGAATCTATAATTTTTTCAGCAAAGCTTTGTCTTGTTCACTGTACTGTTTTATAACAAAAACCTGCGCGCCCACGACTTGCACTGAAATAGGAAGGAGAGCAAGAACCACTCTCCATAAAGAAAATGCTGAGATGGAGGATGTTAAAAAGTTATCAAGGCTGTAGACGACCGCCAAGCCCATAAAAAGTTCGGTGCAGTAAGGCCGTGGCCAGCAAGTAACCACCTAGACCTTCTACAACAATAAGCTGCGCCTGTTGTAGTGGCCGTGGAGAATCCTTTTCCTATACGAAGAGAAGGATGTCAATTGCTTTGATTAAATTAAAGAGCCGATTCTTATGAAGGTAATAACAATACAGCAAAATTCTCAACCTGAGCATCGTCCGGCAGATCAACTAAGAATTGCCGGACTGACTCGTTTTACGACCATTGATTTCCCTGGATGCCTTTCTGCCGTTGTTTTCTTGAAAGGTTGTCCCTGGAATTGTCTGTACTGCCAAAACCCCGAGCTGCAATGCAAGGAATTTTCTGAGGAAGAGTCCCGTGTCTCTTGGGAATACCTTGAGCATTTTTTAAATAAAAGAATAGGTTTGATAGACGGTGTCGTTTTCAGCGGCGGAGAGCCGTTAACCGATCCTGCTATTTATGAGGCTGTTATTGCCGCCAAGAAGATCGGCTATAAAATAGGGCTTCATACGGCGGGAATGTACCCTCAGCATTTAAAAGAACTGCTTCCTTTTTTAAATTGGGTCGGTCTTGACATTAAAGCACCTCTTTCTGAGCCAGATGCTTATGAGAAGGTCGTTCAGAAAAGACTGCAAATTCAAAAAATTGAAGAAAGTCTTGATGCTGTGCTGGAAAGCGGAATCGAGTATGAAGTCCGCACCACTGCTCATCCAGACTATCTATCGGAGACTCAGATTAAATCTTTGGCTCAGCACCTTAAAGAAAAAGGTGTTAAAACTTACGCACTGCAAATTTACCGTGAACCTCCAATGCACCGAGATAAGCATCCGCTTTCAAGAGTAGGAAGCGATTATCCTTCTGCTTCCTTGGTGAGAGAATTAGAATCTTTATTCGATAAATTTATTCTGAGAAGACCATAACTTTATGTCAATAAAAAAAATATTATCTGCTTTAGCAATTACGGCTATTTTGGCCTCCGGACCCGCATATGCAGACTTTATGGGGGGATTAAATTCTCTTTTTAATAGGTCTGAGACGGTTTCTGCAGCCGATCAGAAAAATTTCGGTTACCCAGGCTATGACTATATCGAAGGCCGTGTGACAAGAGTAGCGGACGGAGATACTCTGACGGTTAGGGAAAAAGAAACTAATAAGAAAATCAAAATCAGACTTCTCGGAATTGATGCTCCGGAACTGAAGATGGACGGCGGTCATGCCAGTCAAAGGCATCTAGAAAATATCATCCGCAGCGGAAATAACCAGGTTCGCATCTACTATCTAGCCAAAAAGAAAAATGATAGATATGGAAGAATCATTGGCAAGGTTGTTACTAATAATATTGACGTGAACCGTCAGATGGTTCTTGACGGTCATGCCTGGTTCTACCGCAATTATCAAAAAGATGTTATGCCTAAGGATAGAGTGTTGTATCAAGAGGCAATGTTAAAAGCTCAAAAAGAGAAACGAGGACTATGGGCTCAACCCAATCCCGAAGAACCATGGGAATGGAGAAAGAGCCACAGACGGCGTGATTAAGTTTGGAATTCCTATTGCGGACGGATTATGTTTCCAAGATTATCATCGGGCTCAAAACAAGTGGGAGAGATAATTAAGGAGACTTTACCCGGGTGACCGCTAATCGGGGATGTAAAGACAGGTTCAGAGAACAGCCTATTCGGGCTGTTTTCTGCTATATGGTCGATAGATTCGTGCTCTAATTCCTCGAGAAGCCAATCCTTGTCAAATTCTTTGTCAAAGAAGGGGAATCGGTTTGGTTCTCGGTTCTCATCATTGATAGTATCCATGACTCGGCTGCTGATGTACTCTACGGTGGCGATCAAAGACTCTACCTTTTCCGGCTTGATCTTCTCTTCGATCATGGTCCTTACGTCAGCTTTGAGTTTATAAGGGACAAAAAAGGAGTTGCCAAACTCAGCGACATCGAAACTAGCTTTATGTTTTATCTTTTTCATACATTCGAAGTTAAATAGGGGAGGTATATGGCATCTTCTCCTACCCTAGGCCTCCATTGTAGTAAATTAGCGGGATTGAATACGGTAAGTTGGGTACTATATTGGCCGTGAAAAGACGGAAGAAGAATGCAAAAAGAGAAAAACGGCTGCGATATTTTTTGTGACGTCATTGATAACTTCGGAGATGCCGGCGTCTGTTGGAGACTTGCGCGAGACATCCAGAAACAGCGAGGATGGAAAGTTCGCCTGTTCATCAACAACTTGGAGACGTTATCTGCTATAGAACCAAAAGTAGAAATTGGAAAAACAAGGCAGACTGTAGGAGAAATAGAGATCCTAAAATGGGGCTGCGCGGAGCTCGAGTTTCCCTCAGAGATTGTTATCGAGACGTTTGGCTGCAGAATTCCAGACGCTTTTGAGAAAAGAATAGCGGAGAGAAAAACTTCTCCTATTTGGATTAATTTGGAGTATCTATCAGCTGAAGACTGGGTTGAAGGATGCCACATGCTCCCTTCGCCGCATCCTCAGTATGGCACTAAAAAATATTTCTTCTTTCCAGGGGTGACTTCAAAAACCGGAGGTCTGATTCGAGAGGCCTATTTAACAAAAGAAAGAGAAGAATTCGAAAAAAATAAGCATTCTTTTCTTTCACAAATTGGTGCTTCGGCCAATAGCCCTTATAACTTATTTGTTTTTTGTTATCCCTCAGCACCGCTCAATCTTTTGGTTGAGGCATTGGCTGCCGATCCGCGGCCGACTCAGCTTTTATTGGCAGCCGGAAATGCAGGAAAAGAAATTCATGAAATGGTACGGCCTTATCCTCATCTCTCTAGCGTACATTTACCAATGCTTCCACAGACAAGCTTTGATAAGCTTCTATGGTCTGCCGATAGTCTGCTTATCCGCGGGGAGGACTCTTTTGCCAGGGCTCAATTGGCGGGCAAGCCTTTTATCTGGAATATATACCCTCAAACTGAAGAGACCCATATTCTCAAACTCAAAGCTTTTGTCAACCGTCTGGCTCCTTTTTATTCCGTTGATAATTTGGCCTTAGTCAATGATATTAATCTTGCTTTTAACAAGGGAGACCCACAGTTTGTCCCTCTATGGAGGGAATGGCGGAATAAATTGCCGGAGCTTAGTGCCAGTGCCAAAGCATGGGAAGAAAATTTACACTCTTTAGGTTCTCTTACAGAGAATTTGTGCAAATTTATAGAAAGCAAGTTACAATCTTAAGATCTCTTATATCTGCTATTAGCAGCTAGAAAACATCAGGTATTTTTTTATTATGAAAACAGCACAAGAACTTAGAGTAGGTAACGTTGTCATGGTTGACAACAATCCAATGGTTGTCCTTAAAAGCGAATACAGCAAAGGCGGACGCGGCGCTTCTACAGTTAAACTTAAGATGAAGAACCTTCTTAGCAACGCCGGCACGGAAACTGTTTATAGAGCCGATGATCGCTTCGAAGACATCATTCTCGATAAGAAAGAAGTCACTTACTCTTACTACGGTGATCCTCACTACGTTTGGATGGATGACGAATACAACCAAATCGAAGTTGAAGCCGAGGTTATGGAAGATTGCCTCAAGTACTTAGAAGACGGTATGCAGGCAGAAGCTGTTTTCTACAACGGCCGTGCTATTTCTATCGAACTTCCTACAATTTTGGTTCGCGAAGTTGTTTATACAGAACCTGCAGTCAAGGGCGACACTTCCGGTAAGGTTATGAAACCTGCAAAACTCTCTACTGGTCATATTGTTCAGGTTCCGGCTTTCGTTAATACCGGCGACAAGATTGAAATCGACACTAGAACAGACGAGTATCGCAGCAGAGTGATGTAATCTAGGGATTACACCTTAAAAAAGTGGCTTTTGCCGCTTTTTTTTTACCTTTTAGTAAAGTTTCGGCGCTCTAGAAAGATTGCGTTGTTAGAATTTATTTTTATTTATTCTCACTTGGAAACTCAAGAATGGATCCCTATGCAGCAGGTTGGTTGTCGATTATTCCTCCGGTGGTCGCAATCGTACTAGCACTTATAACAAAAGAAGTTTTCTCTTCTCTCATGATCGGTATTCTTTCGGGCGCCTATATTTATGCCTTTGGAAGCGGAGTTGCTGATCCAATGGTCAAAGGGTTAGAAGTCACTTTTAAATTAATGGGAGATAAGGTTGACTTTCAAATCCTTTTATTCTGTACTTTGTTAGGCGCACTAGTCTATGTTCTTGGAATGTCGGGGGGAACTAGAAAGTACGGCGAAATTGCTAGAGAAAAGATAAAAAGCAGAAAGTCTTCTCTTTTGGCAACTTATGGTCTGAGCTTTATTATTTTTATTGACGACTACTTCAATTGTCTTACTGTCGGTACAGTCATGAGACCTCTGACGGACTCTTATCGGGTCTCTAGAGAAAAGCTCGCATACATTATTGACTCCACCGCCGCTCCAATGTGCATCATTGCTCCTATTTCTTCTTGGGCGGCCGCAGTTGGCAGCAGCTTAAAGTCAACGGGTCAGTTTGAAAGCGATTTTCAGGCTTTTGTTTCTTCCATTCCTTTTAACTTCTACGCGATCTTCTGCCTTTTGTTAGTTTTCTACTTATGTCTTACCAATAGAGACTTCGGTCCGATGCGGTTAGCTGAAGAAAGAGCCTTAACAAAGCCTTTAAGAGAAGTGGAAAACCAGATTTCTGATAAACCTAAGCATCAGCCAAGTACTAAAGGAACAGTGTGGGATATGCTGGTTCCTTTAATCGCATTAATCCTATTTGCAGTTCTTGCTTTCATGTATGACGGCGGATATTGGGGTGATGACCCGGCATATCACACTTTTGCGGCTTCTTTGGGCAACTGCTCAGCCTCTAAAGCTCTGGTATGGGCATCTTTCGGGGCTATCTTCGTCGCAATGGTTATGTACATTCCACGCGGAATCGTGAAATTTAATTCCTTTATGGAAGGCTGTATTGAGGGAATGAAGCTGATGCTCCCAGCTAACATTATTTTGGTGTTAGCCTGGACTTTATCCGGCGTATGCCGTGACCTTCTTTTAACGCAGACTTTCGTTCAAGGCTTTGTTGCCGGCGGTTCAGGTTTGGACTTTTTCTTACCTGTTGTAATTTTCATCATTGCAGGTTTGCTTTCTTTCTCCACCGGGACAGCTTGGGGTACTTTTGGAATTCTGATTCCAATTGCCGTGCCTGTGGCAATTTCTGTAGATCCTTCTTTAACGGTTGTGTGCTTATCAGCAACATTAGCCGGGTCAGTATTTGGCGACCATTGTTCTCCGATTTCCGACACAACCATTTTGTCCAGCGCTGGAAGCGGTTGTTCTCACATGTCTCACGTAACAACTCAGCTGCCTTATGCATGGTTTATCGCCGGCTGCTGTGCCGTAGGTTATTTAGCCGCTGGTTTGAGTCATGGAAGCTGGATTATCAGCTTCGGCGCAACTTTCATTACTTTTGCAGGTATCTTGGCCTTTATGTGGAATCGAAGTCTTGATGTCAAGAAATTTGAAAAAGTTTTGAATGAAGAAGAAAAACTCGCTTTAGCTGCAAGGTAAACACAATCGACCTCAGCTCAAAATGAGCTAAGTATTTACGAAGGTAGTAGAAATACCTAAATACTTTTGCTAATATAACACCTGAGAGATTTAATTCTCTCTTCTCCTTGGGATTGAGGTTGGTAAGTTTCAAGGACTTGGGCGAATCGCCCAATCAAAGTCCGCTTACCGTTAGTCTGGCACCAGTTCAATATATCTGGTGCCTTTTTTTTGACTTAGTCAAATGACCTCTTACATAATTGCGAAATATTTTTGAGCGAGCAGTAAGCAGTGACGACCAATGAAAAGAGCACTACTGAGGTGCAAAACAAAACATTTGATGCCTCTGAATTTTTGAAAACTCTACCCAGACTTCCAGGGGTGTATCGATATTTTGATGCACAGGGAAATCTTTTGTATGTAGGAAAAGCAAGAGATTTAAAGAGAAGAGTATCTAGCTACTTTCAAAAAACACTAGCACCTCGAACTCAGATGATGGTGGACTTAATAGCTCGCGCTGAAATCACTGTTGTAAATAGTGAAGCTGAAGCTTTAATTCTTGAGTCAAATCTAATCAAGTCTCAATCTCCGCGTTTCAATATACTTTTTAGAGACGATAAATCTTATCCTTACTTAAAATTCAGTGCAGGAGACTTCCCCCGTCTCTCATACTTCCGAGGTGCCTTAGACAAGAAGCAAACATTTTTCGGACCTTTTCCTAACGCCACAGCAGCCAAAGAAGCTTTAAGCGTCGTGCAGAAAGTTTTTCAGGTTAGAGTATGTGAAAACTCAGTTTTTAATAATCGTTCCCGACCTTGTCTTCTACATCAAATCAGCCGATGCAGCGGACCGTGCTGTAATTGCGTCACTAAAGAGGAATATGCGGAATCTGTTCGGCTCTCCAAAGAATTCTTAAGAGGCGAGAGCGCAGAAATTCAAAAGAAATTGCAGCAGAAAATGGAAAAACTAGCGGAAGCCCTTGAATTTGAAAAAGCTGCCGCTGTTAGAGATCAGCTTGCTGCTATCTCGAATGTCACACAGATGCAGACAATGACCGCTACACCGGATTTTAATGTCGATATTATTGCTGCCGCTATTGAAGGCGGACAAATCTGTGTGAATTTAGCGATGGTCAGAGGAGGAAGACATCTCGGCGATCGTTCTATTTTTCCCAAATTTTCTAAAGATACGGAACTTCCTTCTGTTGATGAAGTTGTAGAAGCTTTCGTGGCTCAACATTATCTTGAAATGGATGTGCCGCCCGTTGTGCTGGCAAACGTGGAAGACAACAGTGAAACGATTTCGGAACTTCTGAACAGTTTGGCTCAGAGGACAGTTTATTTTGCTAGAAAGCCTCAGGGGATCAGGAAGAAATGGCTAGATTTAGCAGCAATGAATGCCAGAATCTCTCTGAGCAGAAAGCTCAGCGAGGAGTCTCATCAGGTTGGAAGAATTGAAGCGCTAGCCGAAGCTTTAGGACTTCATTTCGAAAGGGATGATTACTCCAACTTTAAAGTTGAGTGTTTCGATATCAGTCATTCTTCCGGAGAGGCGACACAGGCATCTTGCGTTGTATTTGCGAATAATAAGATGGATTCCAGCCAGTATCGCCGATTCAATATTCATGATGTCACTGCCGGTGACGACTACGCGGCTATGAGGCAAGTGTTAACTAGACGATATACTCGAGTTGCCAAAGGGGAAGCCAAACTTCCTACAATTGTTTTGGTCGATGGAGGAAAAGGGCAGGTGGCAATGGCCTGCGAGGTTTTTGATGAACTCGGGCTTGATAAAAGCGTTATTGTCGGGGTTGCTAAAGGCGAAGGAAGAAAAGTTGGTCTGGAAGAATTGATTTTTGCAGATCCCGATAGACCTCCTCTGAAATTAGGAAAAGAATCTGCCGCCTTGATGCTGATTGCCCAAATTCGTGATGAAGCTCATCGATTTGCTATTACGGGAATGAGGGCAAAGCGTGCTAAGGCTCGAAATTATTCTAAAATTGAGGATTTGGAAGGTGTCGGACCAGTGCGCAGAAAAAAACTGTTAGCGCATTTTGGGAGTCTTAAAGCACTTTCTAATGCTTCAGAAGAGGATATTGCCAGTGTTGATGGAATTTCCCATTCGATAGCTAAACAAATTTATTCTCAATTACATGGCTAAACAAATAAAAAAACTGTCGTTTAACTTGCCTATGTGGCTCACCTGGGCAAGAATTGCTTTTATTCCGCTAATTGTCGGAGTATTTATGCTGCCTACCTCCTGGGTTAGTCAGGAGTGTCAGAACATTATTGGCTGTGCGCTTTTTATTGTCGCGGCCATCACAGATGCTCTAGACGGTTATTTTGCACGGAAGTTCGGCATGGGTACCAAGCTAGGAGCTTTTTTGGATCCCGTCGCAGACAAATTGATGGTCAGCGCCGCATTGATTGTCTTAGTAGCTTCCGGGCGAGTTGACATGCTGATTGCTTTAATCATCATCGGCCGTGAGATAACAGTTACTGCATTGAGAGAGTGGATGGCTCAAGTAGGAATGTCGGGTAAAGTAAAAGTTAATTGGTACGGAAAAATCAAAGCCATCGCCCAAATGGTTGCTATTCCGATGCTCCTTTACTTTGAGCCTCTCGCCGGAATTGATATGAAGGTGTTGGGAACTGTCCTAATCTATGTAGCAGCGCTTCTAACGCTTTATTCTATGTTTGTCTATTTAAAGGCGGCGGCGCCTTATTTTGACAGTGAAGAGAAATAACGCACTCTCTGTTGTGAAAATACAATAATTTTTACATCTAACTTAACTCTTTGAACTATAAGTAAAAATATAAATTTTGATCGTTTTCGAATAAAAAATTTTTCTCTGAAGGTTTGACAAGCTCAAAAAAGGTATTTATAGTTCGCACCTCGTTGTTGATGACGAAGACGAAATCAGCGACGCAAGTTCTTTAAAAATTTATCGACGAACCGATAAGAGCGGGCACTTAAGTTTAAGAGCGAAAGCGCAAAAATTTAAGAAGCTCGCTTTTGTGAGGCAAACCGGAGTAGGCAATACTCCGTTGAAACCGA
>SKEB01001264.1_pt1 | contig 11335 bp, 7 predicted proteins | sample 4826561 | NCBI WGS metagenome assembly SKEB01 (sample SAMN11008820, study PRJNA524170) | human gut metagenome | biome: Human fecal sample; material: Feces; isolation source: fecal sample from pouch patient p17 | host: Homo sapiens | place: Israel: Tel-Aviv | collected 2016-03-29
CTATAAAATCACTTTATTCTTTTCTTATTACCGCTATTAACAAAGATCCATAGGAGATTATTAATGGAAGAGTTATTAAAAACATTAAATAATATTCGCTCATTACGCCTTGTAACTCGTGAATTACCTTTTGAACAATTAATGACAATGTTCAATAAATTCGAACAAGTTGTTGAAGAAAGAAAAGCCGAAGAAGAGTCTAAAAAACAGAGTATTGCTGCTCATCAAGAAAAAATTGAAAAATATAAAGAATTATTAAAATCAGAAGGCATCTCTCCAGAAGAATTATTGGAAGTAATCAGCTTACAGAAATTTAACCCTTCTCAGCATAAAAAACGTGCACCTCGTCCGGCAAAATACCAATATACAGATTTAGACGGTTCTAGAAAAACTTGGACCGGTCAAGGTAGAACACCAAAAGCAATGCAAATTCAGCTAGATAAAGGCGCAACTTTAGAAAGCTTTGAAATTAAGTAATATTTACTATCTATTTTTAAAGGTCTATTTTTCAGAAAATAGACCTTTCTTTTTTGGCTAAAATATATGGCAATGATAAGGAAAAATCATTGCTCGTAATAAACTGTTCTGCCCTATCATTTTTAAGATAAAAGCGATATTTAAGGCTTTTCCTAAAAGCAATAATCTCTTGCGAAAATACATTTTTCGATAATCAATTTTATCCTGATCATTGGCTTTATAATGCTATTTTTTGTTGATTTTTCGGCATAAAAAAAGCATTCCTGATTAAGAATGCTTTTTGTACTCTACTGAGAAAATGATTATTTATTATACAGAGCAAAATAACTTTTTGCGGCTTTCTGCCAACTGAAATCTTGGCTCATCGCAGTAGAACGGATTAAACTCCATTGCCGCGGTTTTTGCCAAACAGATAACATTTGATCAACAGCATAAAGGAAACCTTGCACATCCGCAAATTGGAACACAAAACCGGTTGCCGTTTTCTGCTTTTGTGTTTCCGGCGTGATATCTACTACGGTATCCGCTAAGCCGCCGGTTGCGCGCACCAATGGCAAAGTACCATATTTTAAGCCATATAATTGGGTTAAACCGCAAGGTTCAAAGCGGCTCGGCACTAAGATAACATCGCCACCTGCCACCATTTGATGAGAAAGCGCCTCGTTATAAGCAATTTTCACCCCAATTTGTTGAGGATATTTTGCGGCTAATTGGCGTAACGCCTCTTCAAAATGCGGCGCACCTGATCCTAACACCGCTAATTGCACACCTCGATTCACCAATTCTTCTGCAGCATTGATCACCAAATCTGCACCTTTTTGCTCGACTAATCGGGTAACCATTACTAATAGTGGCGCTAACTCGGTTTCAGTTAAACCGAATTCTGCCTGCAATGCCTGTTTATCTTTTTTCTTGCCTTGCATTTTGCCGTGTTTATAGGTCTTGGCAATATAGTTGTCAGTTGCCGGATTCCAAACCTGATCATCAACACCGTTCAAAATCCCGTGTAAACGGTTTTGAGCAGCTCGTGTTTGCAATAAACCGTCAAAACCATATGCCATACTAGGATCGGTAATCTCTTTGGCATAAGTCGGGCTTACCGCAGTAATTTCATCAGCATAATACAACCCGGATTTAAGATAAGAAATTTGCCCGTAAAATTCTAAGCCGTCAACGTGGAAAAAGTGATACGGCAGCTGCAGTTCAGCCATATGACGAGCATCAAACAGACCGGCATAAGCTAAGTTATGGATAGTAAAAATTTTCTTTAACGGTAATTGCCAAGCGGTGGCATAAGCGGCTGCCAAACCGGCTTGCCAATCGTGCATATGCATCACGTCCGCTTCACCCCACCACTGATCTGCGCCGGCAGCTAAGGAAGCACCTACCCAGCCGAGTGTGGCAAAACGTAAATAATTATCGGCATAATCCTGATAATATTCGTTATGATATGGATTGCCGCCACGATCAAACAGATGCGGTGCATTAATTAGATAAATGCCAATTCCTTTATATTCGGCAAAACGAATTTCAATATGACCAGCAAAACTGAACAGATGTAATGAATGTTGATGTTGCGGAAGTTTTTCTGCTACTGCCGGATACATTGGCAGAACGACTCGAACATCCATACCTTCCGCTTGTTGTGCAAACGGTAATGCACCCATTACATCGGCTAAGCCGCCGGTTTTAATTAATGGATACAATTCAGAACAAATATGAAGTACTTTCATCAAAAACTCCTAAATGGTTAAAACCCCGCCGTTTCCAGCGGTAGAATGTTTTTCATTTGAGAGAGATAACCTCTTACAAATCAGGACAATTCATAGCGCAACGTGTTAGGTATTGGAAACGCTGAATTGAAACATTTAACCTTAATTTTATTGAGCAAAAATATCCGCTTTTTAGAGGATGCTATCAATAAAAAGCGGATGTTTATTAAGACAGGAATAACAGATTACTCTTCTTTATCTGTTTTAGTTGCGTCTATCGCAGTTTCATCATTAGCGAATAATTTTTCTAACATTGGTTCGGTAACCAATACAATATCACCTTTACTGCTGATTCTGAAACGTTGACGATCCAATTCAAGATCCACACCGATTTTCATTCCATCCGGAATACGGCAATTACGATCAATAATACAACGATGTAATACACAGTTTTTACCAATTTTCACTTGAGGCAAAACAACCGCATATTCAATTTTTGATCCCTCATCCACTCTCACGTGGTCAAACAGCACTGAATTACTGATTTCTGCATCAGTAATCACCCCACTACCACCGATAAGCGAGTTATCAATTGTCTGTTTATGTGGATGTTTATAGAAAAATTTTGTTGGTAAAGTCTGTTTTGGCACGGTACGAATCGGCCAGCTGCTGTCAAACATATCCAACTGCGGTTTTTCACTGACTAAATCGATATTTGCCGCCCAGTAACTTTCTAACGTACCGACATCACGCCAGTAAATTAAACCTTGCGTATTTCTACCTTTACTTGAGCGTTCAAACGGATGCGCATAAAGCAAGCCTTCTTTCACCATTGCCGGGATAATATCTTTACCGAAATCGTGAGATGTATTTTCGTAGCTGGCTTCACGCGCCAAAATATCATATAAATAGTCGGCATCGAAAACATAAATACCCATTGAGGCTAATGATGAATCCGGTTTATGCGGTAATGTTGGCGGATTTGACGGTTTTTCTACAAACTGTTCCACTTTTAATTTTTCATTTACCGCCATCACACCAAATGCCTTTGCATCCTCTTTCGGCACTTCAATACAACCTACAGTTGCCTTACCACCGAATTCAATATGATCTTCAATCATACGCATATAATCCATCTTATAAATATGGTCGCCGGCAAGAATAAGCACATATTTAGGACGATAATGATCTTTCATAATTGGAACATTTTGCCATACCGCATCCGCCGTACCTCGATACCAAGTAGAATCATTTAATTGCTGACGAGCCGGCAACATATCCACAAAATGTCCTCGTTCTCGCGGTAAAAATGACCAACCGTGTTGTAAATGACGTAATAACGAGTGTGCTTCGTATTGCGTAATTACCCCAATTTTTAATAAACCTGAATTAAGACAATTAGATAAGGCAAAGTCAATAATACGATGTGCCCCTCCAAAGTAAACAGCAGGTTTCGCTCGACGATCGGTCATTTCGTGCAAACGAGAACCTCGTCCCCCAGCTAAAATAAGAACTAACGTATCATTGGCAATGCTTTCACGCGTTGGGATAGCGTTTTTCGTTGTAGTGGCTGTTGCTGCGCTCATAATATTCTCCTGTGGTTATCGTTTTTCAATAAGTGATTGCATTAAAATAACAACTCCCAGATGTGCCACAATCGCTTGAGATTGTTCGATCCTGAGACCCTCGCCAAACCGTTTCTGCCAAATTCCGGCTGGAAGCTGAAAAATTTGCTCACCACGATTAGCATTAAAAAGTAATAAATACTTCCCTTGTAATAATAACGTTAAGGCTCTTCCCTGTTGCCAATCCTGCGTCTGCATCGGTTTACCTTGCGGATTAAACCATTGTGCGTTGTCGCTATTCCACCAATTTTTATAAATACCGTCGGTTGCCATCTCTTTGCGTAAGGCAATGAGATCCGCCACATATTGTTGCAATTCTGTATCGGCATCTTGCCAATTTAACCACGTCAACTCATTATCCTGACAATAACAGTTATTATTGCCCTGTTGGCTATGACCAATTTCATCTCCTGCCAATAACATTGGCGTTCCTAATGCCAGTAACGCCGTTGCCAACAACGCTTTTTTACTGAATATGCGTTGTTGTCTAATTTCAATATTCTCGGTTTCTCCCTCTTCTCCGTGATTAAACGAAAAATTATGATTATCACCGTCACGATTCTCTTCGCCGTTATCCCAGTTATGTTTTTCGTTATAACTGACTAAATCCTGTAAATTGAAACCGTCGTGTGCCGTAATAAAATTAATTGAACTGTAAGCAGAGCGATTTTGATGTTGAAAGGTATCGGCACTGCCGGCAAAACGTTGCGCCAATACGCCTAATTGTTGGCTATCATTTAACCAAAAACGGCGAATATCGCCACGGAAACGGTCATTCCATTCTGCAAAAAAGGCAGGGAATGAACCTAGCTGATAACCGCCGTCACCAACGTCCCAAGGTTCAGCAATCAATTTACAGTTTGCTAAAACCGGATCTTGTTGTAATGCAGTAAAAAATGCGGATTTTGAACTGAATTGCGGCGTTCTGCCCAACACAGAAGCCAAATCGAAACGAAAGCCATCAATATGAAATTCATTGACCCAGTAACGCAAGCAATCCATTACCCATTGCAACACTCGCGGTTCTGATAAATTCAAACTGTTACCGCAACCGGTCCAATTTTCATATTGCTGTTGGTGATGCCAATAATAAAGACAATTATCAATGCCTCGCTGACAAAGCGTTGGTCCGGAAATATCATTTTCCGCCGTATGGTTAAAAACTACATCCAAAATCACTTCAATCCCCATTCGGTGCAAGGCTCTTACTACAGATTTCAGTTCTAATGATACTGCTTTTATTGATGATAACTTTTGATCTGGGGCAAAATGTGCTAACACATTGTAGCCCCAATAGTTCTTTTTATGATTTCTCTGCAAATGAGGCTCATCCAAATGCAACGTTATCGGTAAAAGTTCTAACGCAGTAATGCCTAAATTTTGCAAATATGCTAGATTTTCCGGGTCAACCAAACCGGCAAATGTTCCTCTTAATGCTACAGGAACCGCCTCATTTAATTTGGAAAAACCTTTAACGTGCAATTCATAGATAATAGTTTCAGACCAAGGTGTTCGTGGTGCTTTATCGTCCTGCCAATCAAAATCATCTTCTGTAATCACACTTTTCGGCGCAAGCCAAGCGTTGTCGTCCGGATTATCCCAATGAAACGGTTGTAACTGCTCAAAGGTTGCTAATGCAGGCAAATCGTCTACCGCACGGCTGTAAGGATCGATTAATAGCTTAGTGACATTGTAACAATAAGGAAATTCCGGCTTACCGTTCAAACGAAAACCGTATTTCTGCCCGACTTCAATATTAGCGACAAAGAGGGTAAAACAATCCTGTTGTCTGAACATTGAATAACGGGTTTCGTAGCTATGTTCATCAAACAGGCAGAGCCAAGCTTCGCTAGCGTGAGGTGCAACCAGCACAAAATTAAAGCCTTGTTTGCCGGCAAATTCGGCGCGATGACAACCAATCGGATAACGATAACCGATAAACGTTTGCTTTTTCTTTATCTCAAATTCTCTGATTGAACCTGATTTCAGCCGTTTAAGATGATGAGCCATAACCACTTAATCCCTATGCTACATAATCATTATTTACTAGTTTTTCGTTTCACTGATTTTGCTTTTTTAGCCGGTTTTCTTTTGGAAGCCGTTTTGCTTACTTTGCTGTTATTCGTATCTGAAAGGGTTTCTTTTCCTTTGGTTGCTACGGTAATCGCTTGCTGTGCTGTTGTAGCTTCTGCCAGTTTCGCATCATCAGTTTCATCGTCCTCTGCATTTTCCAACACAAAATAGCTTGCACCTAGTGGCGGCACATCAATGCTGATTGAGTTAGCCTTGCCGTGGCTTTCGATTTTTTCACTCCAGACACCTTCACCGTTATTCACGCCGCTACCTTTATAAGACACATCATCAGAATTCAGCACTTCACGATAAAATCCGGCTTTACGCACACCGAAGCGGTAATTGTGGCGCACTTCCGGCGTAAAATTACACACAACAACAATGGTATCGCCGTTTTTCGCGTAACGTGCGAACACCAAAACCGATTGTTCTGCATCATCCACCACCAACCACTCAAAGCCATTAGGATGTTGATCTTGCTGCCACAATGCCGGATGACGCTGATAAAGATGATTCAAATCGCGTACCCATTTTTGAACACCATTATGCCAACCGCCATACTCTTCATTGAGTAAGAACCAATCCAAACTTTCCTGGTAATTCCATTCTCTGCCTTGCGCAAATTCATTACCCATAAACAGCAATTTTTTACCCGGGAAACCCCACATATAACCGTAATAAACACGTAAATTAGCAAATTGTTTCCAACAATCTCCCGGCATTTTGCTTAATAAAGAGCCTTTACCGTGAACCACCTCATCGTGCGATAATGGCAATACAAAATGTTCGCTGTATTGATACATCATTCCGAATGTCAATAAATTATGGTGATACTTACGATAAATCGGATCTAATTTCATATAGCGCAAGGTATCATTCATCCAGCCCATATTCCACTTAAATTGGAAGCCTAAACCGCCGCTTTTTGTATCGTGACTAACACCCGGGAATGCGGTACTCTCTTCCGCAATTGCCAATACACCGCGCTGTTCATCCTGCAATAACGCATTGGTGCGCTGTAAGAAATTGATCGCTTCCAAATTTTCACGTCCGCCATATTGATTTGGAATCCACTCGCCATTTGCGCGGCTGTAATCTCGATAAATCATTGAGGCCACCGCATCAACCCGTAAACCGTCAAAGCCATAGCGTTCCACCCAATACAAAGCATTACCAGTCAAATAGTTACGCACTTCATTGCGTCCAAAGTTGTAAATCAAGGTATTCCAATCCTGATGATAACCTTCACGCGGATCGGCGTGTTCATATAGTGCTGTACCATCGAATTTGCGTAAGCCGTAATCATCTGTCGGGAAATGACCAACCACCCAATCCAACAGCACATAAATGCCGGCTTCGTGTGCTTTTTCGAGGAAATGACACAAGCCTTTCGCATCACCAAAACGACTGGTCGGCGCATATAATCCCAATGGCTGATAACCCCACGAACCGTCAAACGGAAATTCTGATAACGGCAATAATTCAATATGGGTGAAGCCCATCTCTTTGACATAAGCGATCAATTCATCCGCAATTTGCTCATAACTTAGCCAATAATTATTTTCTAAATTGCGTCGCCAAGATCCCAAATGCACTTCATAAATACTTATTGGTGAATCAACCGCATTTGCTTTTACTCTTGTTTCATTATATGGTTGTTTTGGTGGCAATTTTGTGACAACAGAAGCGGTTTCCGGACGTAATTGCGCAGCAAAAGCATAAGGGTCTGATTTCAAACGTAAATCACCGTTGGCATCCAAAATTTCAAATTTATACAAGCTGCCTTCATTCACTTCAGGAATAAAAATTTCCCAAATACCGCTCTCTTGGTGAAAACGCATCACGTGACGACGACCATCCCATTGGTTAAAATCACCGACCACAGAAACTCGGCGAGCATTTGGCGCCCAAACACTGAAATTTACGCCCGCAACATAGCTGTTTTCTGTTAAATGTGCGCCCATCGCTTCATACGGACGATGATGCGTTCCCTCTTTTAACAGCCAATTATCCAGTTCAAACAGGCAAGATGGGAAACGATAAGGATCTTCCTGATAGATCGCTTCTGCACTGTTTTCATATTGAATTTTAAATACATAATGCAGATTGACCTCAGAATGTGGCAATAATGCTACAAAAAATCCACGTTCATCGACAGCTTTCATTGTGGCTAAACAATGATTTCTATCACGATTATAAATTTCTACCTGTTTTGCATTCGGCAATAAGGCACGAATAATCAGCCCTTGCTCTGTCATATGTGGGCCTAAGAAAGAGAACGGGTCAGCGTGAACCGCATTAAATAACTGTTCGATTTGGTTATAATCGAGGGTAACCATACTATTTTTCCCTAATAAAATAAGTTTAAGATTATCTTGATAACATTCCGCCGCCACTTCTGCCGGCAAAGTTTGTCTTGCGGCAATAATTTGACGTAAATCACGATGTAATTCTTGAATAATTTTCGGATCAAGTAATGAATTCGGCAAACGATAACGCCAATTCGGATACGCTTTTGCTACTCCCGGAATATTAAATGATGAAGTAATGCCTAATAAATTTTCCGGCTGTAAAGCGAATAATTGACTTTGACTGACTGCCCCTAACTGATGAATTGCCAGTTTCAATTCATCTGTCAAAGCAAAATCCTGTGGCATTTCGGACAACAGTTTTGCCTGTTTTAAAGTTTGGATAAAACGCAATTTATCTTCGCTGCGTTGTTGCAATGCTTTTTCATATTTATCCTGTTGCAATACGCCGAGCTGATACATCGTTTCAATGTCGGTTGCTTGCCAAAAACCGCTCAATGGCGCTAAATCGTGAGTGCTGACCACCGCTAACGCATTTTTCTTATATTGCTTCGGCAACAAATAGCCATTATAACTACGATTAAAATAGATCACCGCATAGGAATAAACACCATAACGGTCTAACCACTGACGCACTTCCGGTGGCACAATCCCCAAATCTTCACCGACAATCAAACAATGGCAACGCTGACTTTCAATCGCCAACACTGCCATCATTTCATCAATAGGATAATGCACATATGCACCGTTTGCTGCATTTTTGCCTGAAGTAATCCACCATAAACGGTATAACGCCATCACGTGATCAATACGCAAAATACCGTAATTCTGCATATTGGCTCGCCACAATTTAATCAAGGGTTGATAACCTTGCGCCCGTAATTGCTGTGGTTGCAGCGGCGGTAATTGCCAGTTCTGCCCTGCCGGGCCGAGTTCATCCGGCGGTGCACCGACAGAAGCCTGCAAGCAGAATAATTGGCGATCACACCAAGTGTCCGAACCGCCACGAGCTACGCCAACAGCCAGATCACCATAAAGCCCCAATTTGACACCGGATTGCGCTACTGATTTCCGCACGGCTGAAAGCTGATCGTGCATTAGCCACTGTAGCCACATATAAAATTCAATCTGTGTTTGATGCTCTGCGGCGAACTGCTTCACTGCTTCACTGTTTGGATTTTGATAAGCTTGATCCCAAGCAAACCAACCTAAAAGTTGATCATCATCTTCCTCTTTTTGCTGTTGAGAAAACGCGCGTTCCAACGTTTCAAAAAGACCGTGCAAATATAGCGGTTCGCCCTGTTGCGCAACAAACTGCGAAAATGCTTGACGACGTGCCGCAAACTGCCCTTCACGTTTAAATGCTTGATAGGCAACACGAAAAGCTGCTAATTTCAACTGCCAAACACCGGAATAATCCACCCACGCACAATCCTGTAATTGAGCTAATTGTTGTTGAACAGCATCCTCATTAAACCAAGAAATAAATGCGCTTGAAGTGGCTTCAGGTAACAAATCGACCGCTAAATAAATCGGATTCAACCAACGGCGAGAGGATGGGCTATAAGGGCTTGCCCATTCAGGATGTGCCGGGAACAGTGCGTGCAATGGATTGATACCGATAAAATCAATACCGTCTTTGGCATATTCCAAAGCAATCGACTCTAAATCAGCTAAATCACCAATGCCCCAATTAAGTGGTGAACGCAAACTATATAACTGAACATTTAAACCACTGACTTTATTATCATTATTCAACAAAGGCGGCTGATAAGTTTTTGCCGGCGCAACCAACAGACAGTATCGAGCATAATTTGTTATCAAACAGTAATAACCCATTGTTAGCGGTATAAATTCAATATATTCTCCGCTTTGCAAATGCCAGCCGTTTTCAATAATTTGATTTTTTTCATTTAAAAGCTGTTGCGGCATTTCATCATCGGCAAAATCAAGTGTTTGCCACGTTAATCGTTCTACCGTTTCCGCATTTAAAACAAAGACATTCTTATAATTTTCCGCACTATTCTGTTCAGGCTGCAACCACGAAATTAATTGCGTTAAGACAGAATCATCAACATCAATTTTCTGCCCTTCCAATGTGTAATAAAAAGGCGAAACACCAACAGCATAAGCCTGCTGTTCCAGTTGAGATCTTAGTGAAATGTGTCCATTAGAGGAGCAAGAAATCGACGAGTCCATGAGATTCTCCACAAAATACAACAGTATCTCCACGACATATTTCATCATACCGCTACAAACATCAATCCTGTTAAGCAATCGTTTGCTCTGTAGTAGGTATGATAAACGAATAAGTATTTTATACTCTCTTTTTAGTATAAAACCTACTGTAATATGTCAAAGTTATGATCTCGCCCACAATATTTTTGATTTTTTGCTTATTTTTTATGAAAGGGATTGAAAAGAAGTGAGAATATAAACTCACTTCTTTTCAAGGAATAATGAATGGAATTTCATCAGGAAAGGAGTTTTTTTATTGCCTGCTCTGCCATCAACACCGTTGCAAATTCACCGTTTAAACTGGCAAGTGCGGTGTCGTGCATTAATTGAGCGGGGAAATTTTCTCCATTAATGCCTTTGCGATTGAAAGTGGCGGTTGCATCAGAAATAAGAAAGACTTCATAACCATAATTACCCGCCATTCTGGTTGTGGTTGACACGCAATGATCGGTAGTTAATCCAACAATAACAAGTTGTTTAATTTTCTGTTGATCTAATTGTTGTTTTAAATCTGTGCCGATAAATGCACTGTTTACCTGCTTTTGAATGATGGTTTCACCCATTATCGGAGCAGTAATTGCCTTAAATTGATTTCCTGGATGATTAGGCGCTAAACAAGAAGTTGCAATTTGAGAACAGTGTTGTATATGAAAAATCGGGTAACCTCTCTCACGCCAAAGTGTTAATAATTCGCTTGCTTTCTGTTCCGCATCTGGGTTATTTCTTTCATCTCCCCAATAATTCGGAATATCAAAGCCTTGTTGCAAGTCAATTAATAATAGTGCCGGTGCTATTTGCATAGAGGTTCTCCTAATCTGTTTTGATAAAACGCGTTTTAGTATAAGTGTTTCAACTTCAATACTATAGTGTTTTTATACAAAAAATAGACTACTCTGACTAG
>SKEB01001271.1_pt1 | contig 11280 bp, 12 predicted proteins | sample 4826561 | NCBI WGS metagenome assembly SKEB01 (sample SAMN11008820, study PRJNA524170) | human gut metagenome | biome: Human fecal sample; material: Feces; isolation source: fecal sample from pouch patient p17 | host: Homo sapiens | place: Israel: Tel-Aviv | collected 2016-03-29
TGGAAGTCTGAAAGTGGAATCTAAGCGGAATTTCTGGGAAAAATCCGGGGAAAGTTCCGGTGCAGGAGTAAAATGGAATGCTGCTGAAACAGAAAAATGTGGTGACAAAAGTACCGGAATCTGTGCATCCTGCAGCAATAAAGAATGTGCTTATCGAAGATAAAAAGATTGTTTTTTATAAAAAACATCCGAAAAACGTAGTAATAAATTTGGCAATTATTTCAAAAAACATCCGAAAAAACGGGTGTTTTTTTTGTTTACCTGGTCAGTTCTACCTTATTCGAACATAATTTCGGATGGATGAATGGCTGATAAAAAACAGGACACATATCAAAAAATTGAGTAAAAATAAGCAAATTTTTTTTCGGGAAAACATGTATAAAAAATTTGACTTTTGGATATAACCTAAGTATGATATGTGCCTGTATCAAATGACGGCATTCGTCATGTTGACATATATGTATCATTCTTGAGGAAAGGAGCAAAATGAGAAAGAGAATATTGGGCGCGGCAGTGCTGTTTAGTTTTATCGTCAGTCTGACTGCAGCATCCAACATGAAAGAAGACGTAAAGATCAAAGAAGTTCCGGCAATGGAGGGACTTGCAGCAGGATCAATACGTTTTGCACATTCATTTACGCCAGAATCAGATGAAAAAACAGGAATCGAAAAAAAAGAAAGTATGATAGTAACATCTGCATATGATGATGATCTGATGCAGGAAAAAATAAGAACCACAAAAGAAACACAGATGGAGGAAACTGCACAGGCGGTGCAGGAAACTCCGGCAGAGCAGAATGCACAAACAGTGCAGGAAGCTCCGGCAGAGCAGGATGCACAAATCGTGCAGGAGACTCAGGCGGCACCGGCCTCACCGGAAAACCGCTGGCATATCACTTTATCGCCGGATGAAACAGAGCTGCTTGCAAGGATCGTCTGGTTAGAATCACAGGGAGAACCGGTGAAAGGACAGCAGGCGGTTGTGGAGGTTGTGTTTAACCGTATGAGAAGTGATGTGTATCCGGATACACTTTATGAGGTTTTAAGCCAGAAAAATCCGGTACAGTTCTGTTCTTTTAAAAACAGGGACAGGGCAAAACCGACACAGAAGGAATATGACTCCATCCAGCAGGTGCTGGACGGAAAAACCAGAATATTAAGAGATGATACAATGTATTTTTCCACATTTCCGCTGACGGAACATGTGGAGGTCAAAATTGGTGGGCATTATTTTTGCTATTAGCACAACGGAAAAAGAACGGAACGGTCATGAAAATTTTTCAGACCGGGAAGTTCTTTTTTTGATATTAGAAATTGACTTCCCTCTGCGGAGAAATTATACTGATTCTTGGCACCGGAATGTCTGGGGAACGCGCATTCGATTGTTTATTGTTCCTGATGACAGTGTGTTTGAACGTGTACAATTTATTATAGAGTGAATTTTCAGCAAAAAAAACAAGAATGGAGTTTCCATGGGAGATACAAGAAAAGAAGAAGCGGAGCTTAGTATTCGCAAAAAATATCATAAGACAATATTTTCACGTTTTGCAAGAGCAATCAACACCTACCGGTTAGTGGAAGACGGCGATCATGTTGCAGTCTGTATTGCACAGGGCGGGAATGGACTGATCCTTGCAAAATGTTTTCAGGAGATAAAACGCCACAGAAAGATTGATTTCGAGGTGGATTTTTTTTCATTCGAAGAGGAGAATAACGGGAAATTTATCCGGATTGCAGAAGAGACTGGTATTCCGGTGCAAAAACTCCATTCTGTGGATGACGTAAAAAACTCCGGCTGTAATAAGTTAGCGGTGGCAGACTGCTATGAGGATGTGATAGAAATGATACTTACGGGCGTACTGTATAGGGGAGAAATCAGTACTCTGATGCCAAAAGAAAAGGAGCATGACTTTGGCGGCATAGAGGTTATCCGCCCGTTTTATCTGGTGCATAAGCAGGATCTGAAAGAATGGAATATGGAATTTGGAATGGTAACAGGAACGAAAGAGGACTTTTCAGACCAGCAGGAAGAAGTAAAACGTCTGCTGGAGGAATTTGAAAACATAAATCCCGGAATTGCGGCAAATATCTTTAAAAGTGTGGAAAATGTAAATTTAAATACTGTGATTGCATATCATACAGGTATGGGACTTCACAGTTTTCTGGAAGATTACGAACAGTAACAAAAATAGGACTTTAGATACAGTTTATTTTGGTTTTCTATTTAAAACAGGAAATAAAACTGTTATAATAAAAAACAGGTTTCATAAAATCAGAGCAGCACAGTGAAAATGGATCGGAAAAGGAACATACTATGGAAAAACAGCGGGCAATTTTGGAGAGCGTTATAAAAGAAGAAATTGATTTTATTTCATATGTAGATCTGGAAGATGGGATGGTACATACCATCGTTACCAATGAGGATGCGGATGTTATGCCGCCAATAGATGGAGATTATCAGAAAGTCAATGATATGGCAATTCCAGAGTATGTCCATCCGGAAGACAGAGAGAGGTGCGGAAGAGAGTTTAGGCTGGAGCGTCTGCAGGAAAATTTACAAAAAAAAGAACATCTGGTCATCAATTACCGTTTGCTGTGCGGCGGGGAATACCGTCGGAAATCAATGAATATCCACTATTATGACAAGACAAAAATGACCCTTGTTTTTGTGCGCAGAGATGTTACGGATAATTATGAAGAAGAACAGAATCGCCAGAGAGAGATTTATGATGCAATGCTGGCGGCAAAGCGTGCGGATCGTTCCAAGAGTGAATTTTTAGAGCGCATGAGCCATGAAATCCGTACGCCCCTTAATTCAATTATCGGACTTTCCTATCTGAGCAGGGCAAATCTTGGCGATGAAAAAAAGGTTCTGGAAAATTTTGACAAGATTGAGATGTCGGCACAGTTTCTGCGTTCCTGTATGGATGATATTTTAAACCTTTCGCTCTTAGAGAGCGGCCGTGTTGCATTCCATGAGGAAAGTACGGATTTTGAAGCATTCCTCACACATATCGAGAAAGAGTTTTCAGATAAGGCGCAGGAGAAGAAGATTTCTTTTTCTGTACAGAGACGTGGTTCATTTGCGGATCAATATCTGTTTGACCGTGAAAAATTAAATGAGGCGCTGTCAGCGATTTTAGAAAACGCTGTAAAATATACACAGCCGGAGGGAAGCGTATTTTTTATTATAGAGCTTTTTACCAGAGGAGAACAGGAAACGATCTTCCGTTTCGAGATCCGGGATAATGGAATCGGTATGGAACAGAATTTTCTGCCGCACATTTTTGATGCATTTGCACAGGAAGATGACAGAAATACGACGTTAAGCGGTGGAACCGGATTAGGACTTACCATTTCCAAAAACATTATTGATTTTATGGGCGGTAAGATCGATGTGTACAGTGAGAAAGGAAAAGGCTCCGCGTTTGTCGTGACGGTTCCATTAAAGACTGCAAAAGAGGACAGACGGAGGACAGAGCGGACGACTTATCAGGAATATGATTTTTCCGGGAAAAGGGTATTGCTTGTCGAAGATAATGAAATCAATATTGAAATTACAAGAAACATTCTGATACATAAGAATTTTATGGTGGATATCGCTGAGAACGGAAAAGCGGGCGTGGAACAGTTTTTGAAGCATGAACCGGGATATTATGATGTGATCCTGATGGATATCCGGATGCCGGTCATGGATGGACTTGCTGCCACACGCTGTATCCGTGAATCGGATCATTCGGACAGTAAAACGGTACCGATTGTTGCGATGACCGCGAATGTATTTGAGGAGGATGTAAAAAAATCATTTGATGCAGGAATGAATGCCCACTTAAGTAAGCCGGTAGATATTAAACAGATGTATGCTGTTTTAGATGAGCTGGTAACTGGTGATGGATTACTTTAAATGAGATGCATAATCTGACAGGTTCTGACCACACTATTGTTTAGGCGAGTCAATGTCAAGACGATATGCCGACGATAGATTTAAAATATGGAGGTGGAACATGAGCCAGTTATCAGAAAAAGAGTTATCCGTGTTAAATGATCTGCTGACCGAGGAGGATCTTCTGATCAAAAAATTCCAGATGCTTGCAGAACACACAGAGGATCAGGAAATCAGTGCAAAATTTACGGAGATTTCCCAGAAACATCAGGGACATTTTAACTCCCTGTATGCACAGTTAAGCTAAGGAATAAGAGAGGGAGGAAGATCATGACTGAGCAGATTTATACAGACAAAGAGATCTTAGCCGATGCACTCACGGCTGAGAAGGCGGCAACAAATAACTATAATGCATTTGCAAATGAATGTGTGCACGACAGTGTGAGGGATGCGATCCTTCACTGTTTAGAGCAGGAACACTGCATCCAGGAAGATGTGTTTAACATGATGCATCAGAGAGGGCTTTATCCGACACCGGATGCCGATGCAAACAAAGTAGAAAATGCAAAACAGAAGTTTTCACAGTGTGTGAAGACAGTGTAAAACAAAACAATAGATCAACGCTTCGCGGGCAGATCTATGATTAGAAATGAAAAGGCGCAGATCCGGTAAGGATCTGCGTCTTTTCTACTTTATGGAAACCGTTTTTTCTTGACAAGCACTTATATATTAGGTTAGACTAACGGGGCAAAGTTAGTTCAGCCTAATAGAAAGAAACAACGGATGGGATACTTTGCGGACAGAAATGTTGTCAGGAATAAAAGCAGAGAGGGCAGATTTGAAAAGATAAACGGATATGAAAACAGAAACAAAAAAGATACAGGACAAACGCAAAAAGGAGATAGAGACGGTTTCATAATACTGTCGTTCTGGATAACCTGTATGGGCTGGATGAAATTTTGCAGTATGGACAGCAGGAAAAACGTCTGAGAGAAATGAACAGCCAGACAGAACAGTTAGAGCAGAAAAACCAGAAGTTAAAGATGGCAGAAAATACACAGTGCATCGTGACTGACGGAGTGATCCTGATCGCGGGTGTCCTTATGGCAGCAGTCTGCGGGCATTTTGCAGAGCAGGGGACGGTGAGCGCGGATCAGGCAATGGTCGCGGTGATCGCAATGATCAGCTCCTTTGGTCCGACGGCGGCACTTTCCGCACTTTCGAATAACTTACAGCACACACTTGCGAGTGGAAACCGTGTGTTGGACATTTTAGAGGAAGAGCCACTGGTGGAAGATGTTTTGGGCGGAAGTACAGTGTGTGAAGGTGATATATCCTGTGAGCATGTATCTTTTGCATATGAGTCTGCGCTGACAAAAGAGGGGCAAAAAGGAGCACAGGCTGAGTTTACAAAAGAGGATAAAGTGGAAATACAGGCTGAGTATAAAAAAAGTCCAAACGGAGTATTAGAGAACTTTGATCATGTATTTGCCGAACATAAGATCCACGGAATCTTAGGAAAGAGCGGATGCGGCAAATCAACCCTTTTAAAACTTCTGATGCGTTTTTATGAGACATCGGAGGGAGACATCCGTTATGGAAAAACGAATGTCGGTGAGATTTCGACTGCGGCACTGCGCAGCAGCATTTCCTACGTCACACAGGAGACATTCCTGTTTGAGGATACGATCGAAAATAACATCAAAATTGCAAAAGAGGATGCAAGCAGGGAAGAAGTTGTTGCAGCGGCAAAAAAAGCGGCACTGCATGAATTTATCCTGTCACTGCCGGATGGCTATGACACGAAGTTAGCGGAGTTAGGAGACTCGGTCTCCGGCGGGGAGCGTCAGCGCATCGGTATTGCGCGTGCATTTTTACATGACGGGGACATGATATTTTTGGATGAACCGACCAGCAATATCGACAGTTTAAATGAGGGAATCATTTTAAGAAGTCTTGACAGGGAAAAAGAAAATAAAACAATTCTTCTGGTATCGCATCGGAAATCTACGATGGCGATTGCAGATGACGTAGTGGCAATGTAAGAGGGGGAGTATCATTTCACAGATCACAGTGGAATGATACTCTTTTGTTACTGTTCACAGGCAGGCATTTTCTGAACTGAAAATGCCGTATGATACAGTGGTGGCAGCAGATTTTGCCGATTTGTAATGCGAAGCATCGGCAAAATCCGTTACTGGAACGAGGTACGAGTGAACAGTAATACTCTTTTATAATATTGCATGATTATGCATAAAATGTTTGAAAAATTGCAGAAGAAACGCTACACTATAAAACGTATGGAAATACAGAAATATGGAAAGTTCTGATTGATTGTTGACAGACAAAAAATCAGTAATGTTTGGAGGAAACATATGAAAAGAAAACAGATCGGAATGCTTATTTTTCTTGCAGTGATCGTGATATTACTGTTTGTAACGGCAAATACATCCGGGGTGATCACAGATCCGGAAAATTACCAGTGCGGTGTATATGCGACGGTATTTGCGCTGCTGCCGCCGGTCATTGCGATCGGTCTGGCACTCATCACGAAAGAGGTATATACGTCCCTTTTAGCCGGGATCATCACCGGAGGACTGTTATATTCCAATTTTAATTTAGAACTGATGATCAACACGATCTTCTTTCAGGAAGACGGGGGTATGGTGTATAAACTTGCGGACGCCTGGAATGTGGGTATCCTTGTATTTTTAGTCATGCTTGGAATTCTTGTCTCGATGCTTAACAAAGCGGGCGGTTCTGCTGCGTTTGGAAAATGGGCATCAAAGCATATTAAGACAAGGATCGGTGCGCAGATTTCCGTTATGATCCTTGGAGTGCTGATCTTTGTAGATGATTATTTTAACTGCCTTACGGTGGGAAGTGTGATGCGTCCGGTCACAGACCGGCACAAAGTATCCCGTGCAAAATTATCCTATATCATTGATGCGACTGCAGCTCCGGTGTGCATCATTGCGCCGATCAGTTCGTGGGCGGCGGCAGTGACATCCTCGGTGCCGGAAGATTCCGGAATCAACGGTTTTGCTGTATTTTTACAGACGATCCCGTATAACCTGTATGCGATACTGACACTGGTCATGGTTTTACTTGTGACGGTACTCAGGGTTGACTTTGGACCGATGAAAAAACATGAGATGAATGCAATCGCAGGAGATCTGTTTACCACGCCGGGAAGACCTTATGAGGGAAATGAAGAAGAGGTCATCAATGAGAAAGCACATGTGCTGGATCTGATTCTTCCGGTTGCGGTTCTCATCGCAAGCTGTATTGTGGCAATGGTTTATACCGGTGGATTTTTTGAGGGTGCTTCCTTTGTCGATGCGTTTGCAGCTTCGGATGCATCGGTGGGACTGGTGCTTGGCGGTGCGGTCACGCTGGTATTTACATTTATCTATTATATGATGCGTGATGTGCTGTCCTTTGAAGAGTTTGCAAAATGTATCCCGGAGGGATTCCAGTCCATGATCGCGCCGATTCTGATCCTTACGATGGCGTGGACGTTATCGGGTATGACAAACCTGCTCGGTGCAAAATATTTTGTGGCAGATCTTGTGGCAAATTCTGCATCTGCGATGCAGGGATTTCTTCCGATGATCATTTTCCTGGTTGCTGCGTTTCTGGCATTTGCAACCGGAACATCCTGGGGAACATTCAGCATTCTGATCCCGATCGTGATCGGGGTATTTCCGGAAGGACAGATGATGGTTATCTCCATCGCATCCTGTCTGGCGGGTGCAGTCTGCGGAGACCACTGTTCACCGATCTCCGACACGACGATCATGGCATCTGCCGGTGGTCACTGTGAACACGTCAACCATGTGGTGACACAGCTTCCGTATGTGCTTGTTGTGGGAAGTGTATGTATGGTTGGATATCTTCTGATCGGTATTTTTAAGGCAGTGGGACTTGACGCCATTGTATGGCTGACACTTCCAATCTGCATCGTGCTTCTTTGTGTGGTTCTCTTTGTGATCCGGACAAAAAACGGCGGCAAAGAGGAAATTTGAGTTTTGCGGGTACGAAGGATGATCCGTAATTGCAAAAATAAATAAGAGGATTAAAATAGTGGTATCAGGTCTATAACGCCTGAAGAAAGGAAAAACAAAATGGTAAAACATATTATTTTATGGAAACTGAAAGAGGAATTTTCAGAGGAGGAGAAAAAACAGATCAAAGCAGGGATCAAGGAAGGATTAGAAGGTCTTGCCGGTCAGATCCCGGGAATGACAGAAATCAAAGTGCGCATCGACTGTCTGCCGAGTTCAACCGTGGATGTCATGCTAGATTCCACATTTGAGAGTGCGGAAGCATTAAAAACTTACAGTACACATCCGAAACATGTGGCAGTCGCAGACAGTAAAGTCAGACCGTATACGGCGGTGAGATCCTGCATGGACTATGAGATTTGAAAACAGCAAAAGGGTTCTTTATAGATTACAATATCTGAGCCTGCAGGTTACACAGAAAAGAGGATTCATATGTCATTAGAAAAAGCGAAAGCATATTTGGAGAATAAAGGATTTTTGGATCATGTGATCGAGCTGGCTGATTCCACGGCAACCGTTGCGATGGCAGCGGAAGCACTTGGGGTGGAGCCGGGCATGATCGCAAAGACGATGTCCTTTTTACAGGGAGAGCAGGCGGTGCTGATTCTGACGGAAGGAACGGCGAAAGTCGATAACCGCAAATACAAGGATACATTTCATGTGAAAGCGAAGATGATTCCGTCTGATGCGGTTGAGGAAGTGATCGGTCATGCGCCGGGCGGGGTGTGCCCGTTTGGAATCAACGATGGTGTGGAAGTGTATCTCGACGAAAGTCTGAAAAAATTTACTATCGTATATCCGGCAGCGGGAAATGACCACAGTGCAGTGAAACTCACGATCCCGGAACTTGAGCAGATCGCCGGGGCAAAAGGCTGGGTCGATGTCTGCAAGGAAGAAAATGTTTAGACAGACCGTAGTGTGAAAAATTAAATTTTCACATGTAAGAATTGCGGTTAAATGAAAGGAAAGATACTTTGGAATGAAAGTTGGAGTAATTGCAGATATTCACAGCAACCAGACCGCATTCCGGGCATGTGTGGACTATATGGTAAATGCCGGATGTGAGGAATTTCTGCTTCTGGGAGATTTTATTTCGGATACCGCCGGTGCAAGGCAGACGATGGAACTTCTTTATGAATTAATGGAACAGTTCCCATGTCATGTGCTGCGCGGAAACCGGGAAGAATATATGATAGAACAGCGTAAGATTCGGGAGAAGGAGGAAGAAGAAAAATTCTGGCTTGCCAATTCCGCCAGCGGCAATCTTTTGTATACTTACAGGCAGCTCACGGAAAGAGATCTGGATTTTTTTGAGAGCCTTCCGATCACGTTTCGTTATGAAAAGGAAGGATATCCGGCGTTTACCTGCTGTCACGGTTCTCCGGTCAATACAAGAGAACTGCTCCAGCTTGACAGTGACCGCACAAAAGAGGTATTAGAAGAGATCGATACTGACTATCTGCTTGCAGCCCATACACATTTTCCGGGTATCAGCAGATATCAGGGAAAAACCTATATGAATACCGGTTCCTGTGGAATTGCGATCGGAGATCCGGGATACGCGCATGCCATCATCTTAGAGTCCGGTCAAAATGAATGGAAACCGGAATTTTTGCGGATCCCTTACGATAGCAATCAGGTGATACTGGATATTTTTACATCGGGACTTTATGATATGGCGCCATGGTTTTTAAATAACAATCTGCACATTTTACTGACTGGAACAGATCTGACACCGGAACTTGTTAATCTGGCAGCGAAACTGCAGGAAGAAAATGATATGGGAGCAAAGCGCTGGCCGCATATCGAAGAAAAATATTTTGCACAGGCAGCGGATTCATTGAAAATTCCGGATTACACATTTTTGCGCTATATCCGCCCCGCTGTAAAAGAAGATACCGGGAAAATCTTAGAATTGTACCATTCCATGATCGGCGGAGCGGCAGGCTGGAATGAGTACTATCCTGGAATTGACACAATAGAATCCGATCTTTCCAGAAATGCGCTTTTTGTGATGGAAAATGAAGACGGGGAACTGCTGGCGTCGATCTCCATAGATGCAGACGAGGCAGTGGACAGCTTAAAATGCTGGAATCAGACGTTGCTTCCGGGTGCCGAACTGGCAAGGCTCTGTATCCGGAAAGAGTATCAGAATAAAAAACTGGCAAGGATGATGATGGCGTATGCCATGAATGTCCTGAGGAAACAGGGAAAGAGATCTGTTCATATTTTGGTGCATGAAGGGCATGAGGTGGCAATGCGTGCTTATATGCATCTGGGATATGAGAAAGTGGGGGAATGTAGTCTTTATGATATGCGGTTTGTGTGCATGGAAAGGGCGCTGTAGTGAAAAATGAAATAGAGAATAATTGCTGGTCAGGGCAGGCTTATTTGCCTGCCCCTAATTCTCTGTCTTTTGCCATAAAGAACAAGGCGATGGTATCCGGACCCACATGGCTTCCGGTACAGAAATCGTAAGAAGTATTGATAAATTCCCGCACAGAGATTTTTTTCTGAATTTTATCCATGACATAGAGCGAGTCTTCGTAGGCATCGGCATGTGCAATTCCGATGATCTGTTTTTCCGGTTCCACGATATTGTCACAGACGAGAGAGACGAGCTCGTTCAACGCAGCTTTTCTTCCGCGGCATTTCTTGTACTGGACAATAAAACCGTCTTTGTTTCCGCGCAGGATCGGTTTGATACTCAAAAGGTTGCCGACGAGAGCAGTTGCGCCGCTCAAACGTCCGGTTCTGGAAAGATATTTTAAATCACCGACGGTAAATACACCGTTCATCTTAGCAGGATATGTTTCGAGAATGTCTGCAACTTCGTCAACCTCCATTCCCTTATCACGCATTTCACTTGCATAGATCGCTAAAATTCCCTGTGCTAAAGAAGCATTGAGTGAATCGATCAGACGGATTTTTCTGCCGTTTACCGGATCACGCATCAGATCCTCCGTGGCAAGTCTTGCGGAGTTGAAATTTCCGCTGATATTTTTGCTAAGCGAGAAATACAGCACATCTTCGTTATTTTCCATGGCACTGCGGAATGCATCTTCAAATATGGCAGTGCTGATCAGACCGGTCTTTACATCTGCACCTTGGCGTACGGCATCGTAATATTCATGACCTTTCTGACGTTCCTCTTCCGGGGATAAATCCGGATCAAAACAGGTGACTTCTTTTCCATTTACAAAGTTGATGAAAGAAAGAACTTTGATCTTATATTTTTTTACAAGTTCTGCGGGAATATTTGCCGCAGAGTCAACGATAATCTGAAACATGATGTTCTCCAATCCTGTTAAATAGTTATAGTATACAGTGT
>SKEB01001275.1_pt1 | contig 11252 bp, 9 predicted proteins | sample 4826561 | NCBI WGS metagenome assembly SKEB01 (sample SAMN11008820, study PRJNA524170) | human gut metagenome | biome: Human fecal sample; material: Feces; isolation source: fecal sample from pouch patient p17 | host: Homo sapiens | place: Israel: Tel-Aviv | collected 2016-03-29
ATTCTGATCTCTGTCCTCAATATACGATAATCCTGTAATTCCCTCACAATAATCGCGGATATGCTGTTCATCGATCAGATATGCTTTTGCCTGATCATATAAAGATATATCCGAAAAACGAATCTCCTCCGTGACAGCTCCATTACGATAAGCAGCGCCATAAATCTGTCCGATCACTTCCGGCTCCCACTCGGTGATATATTTTCCTTCTCTCACATAATAATTATCTGCCGTTGCCGTACATTCCGGCAAAAGCAGTGTACCGTCCGCCTGATGCGTTTTGCTGATCTCAGCCGTAGTCACCCCGAAATAATTATAATTGATAAAAGTCCCCATACCGCTCGCACCATTGTTATAGGAAGAATTTCCCCATGTCGTATCCATAAAATAATATGCACCGTCAAGCTGGACAAGATTCCATGCGTGTGTGTCTCCCTCCGCAGTTCCTGTCACCACAACAGCCGGAATCCCCAGAAGTGTCAGCAGATACTGCGTGGCGTTGGCATATCCCTGACAGACTGTTTTCTTATTTAAAAAGACACTGATGATATTCTGATTTTGTTCCGTCCCCATTTGATATTCAACGTTTCCCGCCAGATATTCAAACACATATTTTGCCTTTTCATAATCTCCCCAGGATGGATCCACATTTTTTAATATGGAATCCACCACTGCGTCGATCCGCCTCTGATAGGAATCACGCTCTGTGCGCTCCATCGTATAACTTGGGGAAAAATCGATGCTGACAATCTTTTTTCCCATAGTATACTGTGTGTAGTTATAACCGGATACCCAGAAAATGCCCCCATGATCTGCTATCACAGAACGATATGCCTTCTCTAAAACTTTTTCATCACAGGTACTTACTTTTACCTTTGAATCATGTGCCAGAATGATCCGGTACACTTCGTCATAGACAGTCTTCTGCTCCGCCGTCAGCGTTTCATAAGCATATCCATGCGGCACTTCGGTATCCGCTGTTTCATTTTCCGTGCTTATCTCTGTACTCTTTGCCGTCTGTTCCTCTGCCGTACCGGAATATGTTTCTGCTTTCGCATTTTTCTGTTCTACACTGATCTGGTTTGTGATTTTTTCCGGAAACACACCTGTATCCTTAAGCACTCCGGAATATTGAACCACTCCGCCCGCTATCACTGCAAGAATTATAAACTTAAGCAGTGTATGCCTTTTTCTTCTTTTCAAAATTCCTCCTTAAAGTGAAAAATATGCCGTTACAAGCTCTGTCAGTGCCTCCTGATCTGCTGCCCCCATCAATTCTCTTGCTGAATGCATTGCCAGAAGCGGAATACCAATATCCACTGTTTTTACCGGCAGCAGCGCAGATGCGATAGAGCCAAGTGTTCCGCCACCTGCCATATCGGAACGGTTTACAAATTTCTGATACGGGATCTTCTTCAGATCACAGATCTGCTGGATGATTGCAATCGCCTCACAGTCTGTTGCGTAGGACTGGGAACATGCCTCCTTGATACAGAAGCCGCTTCCGAGCACCGGTTTATTTGTGATGTCCATTTTGCCTGCCTGATTCGGATGCAGTCCATGTGCAACGTCTACCGATAACAGCATACTCTGATACAGCAGCCCCTGCGCACTCTCCTTCGCACCGCATTCCGCTAAAATGCGAAGCAGCATGTCGTGAAGTAAGATAGAACCTGCTCCCTGTTTGCTGCGGCTTCCGATCTCCTCATGGTCAAATAAGGCGATTAGATTGATACCATCTTTTCTTTCCGCATCTAAAATACCGGACACTAAAGCTGCACAGGATGTCAGGTTATCCAGTCTCGGAGAGGATATAAAGTCATCTGCTACCCCAACATACTCCGGCTGCTCCTTGCAGTACACCGACAGTTCAAAGTCTAAAATATCCTCTTTTGCAACAGACAGTTCCTTTGCAAGAAAACTTAAGAAATAATCGACATTCTTCTCTTCTTCTGCAAGCAGCCCTGCAACCGGGATCATATCGATCTGCTTATTTAACTCCACGCCCTTATTCACTTCGCGGTTCATATGGATCGCAAGATTCGGGATTGTCAGCAGATTCTTTTCGGATGCAAAATATTTCATTTCCGGTACAAACGGATCATTGCCCCTCACTGCCACACGTCCTGCCACACCAAGCGGTCTGTCTAACCAGGTATTTAAGATCGCACCTCCATATACCTCGATGTTGACCTGTGCATAGCGGTTTGTCACGACATCACAGGACGGCTTAATGCGCAGACACGGAAAATCCGTATGTGCCGCTGCAATGCGCACTGCAGGTTTTTCCTCTTTTTTCATCTCATCTTCCGGAATCGTAAATGCGAACAATGTGGTATCGTGGTGATCCACATAATAACGTCCACCCGCTTTTAGATTCCATTCTTTTTCATAAGCTATCTTTTCAAATCCGGCATCCTCTAAACGTTTTTCACACGATTTTACCACATGTGCCGGAGATACTCCCTCTTTTAATAAATCAAATAAAACTGTTTGTTCGTTCATTGTATTTCCTCTTTTCTGTCATACTGATTAAAACCACTCCTATTCTACTATAAAATCAGAAAGATTACATCCTTTATTTTGTTTCCAGGTGTTTTATGGTACAATGGGGATGTGATGTTGGAGTTTAAAGGTGGATCATGATACCTGCAGAAATTAAAATCCACCTTTAAACTCCAGCACCACACCATCAGCTTATGAAAGAGGTATACCGCATGTTAGCGCTCAATATCCCGGAACTTAAAAATTTTATGAATCAGCTTTTATGCTCTGATACATTCGATCATTTCTTATTAAAAGAAGCCACGATCCAGAAAGATGCTGTGTGGAATTTTGACGGAACGGTCACACCGGACTTTTATTCCAGTGAAGAATTAGAAGAACAGGGGTTATCCGGCCTTGCGTTTCTGCCCTACGGCAGAGTGCGCCAGCACTGCTTTGATCTGATCAAGGGAAAACGGACACCTTCTTATTTTAAGTTTGTTTTTCTGCTCTCACCGGACAATTTATCCCGCACGCTTGCCAGTATGCAGACGCCTTTTACACCACAGGATGTGACCGGCATGTTTTTGAATCTGAAGTTCCAGAATGGAAACCTTATGCTCACGACCGGTGTATCCTATCGTATCTTTTCCACCGATAAATCCTTAGAGCACGAATGGGACAGACTGGTTGAGATTTTTCTCAAAAACCACAATATTGTTATTGAGAAATTAGGTTAAAAAATATCCGTTTTTTTCCTTTACTTTTCAAAACCGTTATGATATGCTCTAACTAGCTGTAAATACAGCCAGTAATATTTTTTGGAGGTACTTTTCAATGAACAAAGGTACAGTAAAATGGTTTAACAACCAAAAAGGATACGGATTCATCTCTGACGAGCAGGGCAATGATGTATTCGTACACTACTCAGGTCTGAACATGGATGGTTTCAAATCCCTGGAAGAAGGCGCTACTGTAGAATTCGAAGTAGTAGAAGGCGCTAAAGGACCTCAGGCAACCAACGTTACAGTAGTAAAATAATTACTACCAGCACAATCAGTAGTTTCACATGTACCTTTTTCTTTTTAAATAGAACCAGTTTTTATTTGTTAGATTAAGATATTGTAAACAATGGATTTAAAAAAGAGTGTCGGCTTTCCGGCACTCTTTTTTATGTTGTATTGAAGCAGAGCATAAAAAGTCCACATAAACTGGTCTGCTCATTTTTCACTTAACTGGCATTTTAAAATAAACCAGTGTGCGTTTAAGATAGGCATAAACAAATGACTGTTAAAAATCGGTCATACGAAACAAATGAGGAGAAAAGAATATGAGCACAACATCTACAACAGCTGCAAAAGCAGAAAATTCAATCGGTCAGGTACAGTTTCTGACTATCACGGCACTTTTCATCGCACTGACCTATGTATTTACCGCATTCGTCAATGTCAGACTTCCGATCACCGCAAACGGCGGACTGATCCACCTTGGCAACGTTCCACTTTTCATCTGCGCGATTTTATTTGGCAAAAAAAGCGGTGCACTCGCCGGCGGCATTGGCATGGGACTTTTTGATCTGCTCTCCGGCTGGACTGCATGGGCACCTTTCACTTTTGTGATTGTAGCCATCATGGGTTATGTAGTCGGCGCAATTACAGAAAAGCATCACGGTCTTGGCTTTGACGCACTTGCAATCGTTGCTGCCTGCGTGATCAAAGTAGTCGGCTACTATATCGCAGAAGGAATTATTTATGGGAACTGGATCGCACCGTTTACTTCCATTCCTGGAAATCTGGTACAGATCGGTGTTGCAGCCGTTGTGGTTCTGATCGTTATCGAGCCGCTTCGCAAAGCAGCAAACAAAATCATTTTTAAATAATTTATTTTTCAGAAAAGAGGATTCGTGTGAAAAATGAGATTTTTCACACGCAAGATTTGTGCTTGCGCACAAACTTGAGATGCAAATGAAAACGTTGTTTTCATTGAAAAACGGATAAGAATGGAGATTATTATGTACAAGATCATGACTCCCGGACCGACACAGGTGCCGGAAACAGTAAGGCGTGCGCGCAGTTTTGCCTGCACAAATCCTGATCTGGATGAAGAATTTTATGATTTTTACAAAGAGACCTGCGAGCTGATCAGCAGCCTTCTTGGCACGAAAAATGAGACGCTGATCTTAGACGGGGAAGGAATTTTAGGACTGGAAGCTGCCTGCGCTTCCCTGACAGAGCCGGGCGATAAAGTACTTGTCATCGATAACGGTATCTACGGTAAAGGATTTGCCGACTTTGTCAGCATGTACGGCGGCATCCCGGAACTTTACCATGCCGATTACGAGAACACTTTGGATGTGGACGCACTCGCGGAATACTTAAAAGATCATCACGACTACGCTTACGCCACCGTTGTCCACTGTGACACACCGAGCGGGATGTTAAATGATATCAGCAGAATCTGTCCGCTGCTCAAACAGTATGGCATTTTAACGGTCGTTGACTCTGTTTCCGGTATGTTTGGCGAGAGAGTCTGCGTCGATGACTTTCAGATCGATCTTCTCTGCGGCGGTTCCCAGAAAGCAGTCTCTGCACCTCCTGGTCTTACTTTTGTTGTGGTGAGTGATGATGCAAAAGAAAAAATGAAAAACCGCAAAACCCCGATTGCATCTTTCTATGCAAATCTGATGGCTTTCGACGGTTACTATGAGAAGAAATGGTTTCCTTACACCATGCCGATCAGCGATATCTACGGTCTGCGCGCTGCATTTAACCTGATCGCCGGCGATAAAACCCTGTATGAGCGTCATGCAAGGATCGGTTCCGCCACCAGGGCAGCCGTCAAAGAAGCAGGATTAAAACTTCATCTGCAGAGCGGTTACTCAAACACCGTAACGGTTTTTGATATCCCGGAATGTACCGATGCAAAATCCATCTTAGATGAGATGCGCACAAAATATAACATCATGCTTGCCGGCTCCTTTGATGAATTGTCCGGAAAAGTGATCCGTATCGGACACATGGGCGAAAATGCAAGATTAGAACATATGGTTCCTGCTTTAGAAGCACTCTCCGCTACCCTGACCGATCTTGGGGTAACGCTTCAGGGAAATCTTGCGGATCTGTTTTTGAAACATTACAGGGAGTTTCAGGACTGATCTGTTTAAACCGGCTCACTCCATAGCACCTGGATTCCCTTTGCACCGGCAGTTTCTTTAAATCGACTTTCTCATCATCCGGGGTCTGAATCAAACCCCGGTAATATTGGATCGTGTATCATCTTTCTTCTCCTCCAGCCGCTCCCTGATCTGCTGCATCCTGCCGTCTAACTGTGAGATCAGCTCCGCACAGAAGCAGAGATCCTGTGAAATAACCTGTGCATTGTCTATATCTTTTTTGTATTTTAACTTGTGCTCCAAGCTCGCCCAGAAATCCATTGCAATGGTACGGAACTGCACTTCCACGCGCATCATCTTTTTCTCGTTGGTCAGAAAAATCGGCACTTCAAGAATCAAATGAAGGCTGCGGTAGCCATTCGGCTTCGGATGGCTGATGTAATCTTTTTTCTTGATGAGTTTGATGTCATCCTGCTTTTCCAGATAATCCGCTAATGTATAAATATCATCCGGAAAAGAGCAGATAACGCGGACACCTGCGATATCATTTAAATTTTTTTCAATGTTGTCCACCGAAAACGGGATCTCCTGACGCTTCATTTTCTTCATGATACTGTCCGGTTCCTTGATCCTGCATTTTATCGACTCGATCGGGTTTCTGCTGTTCTGGACCGACAGCTCTGTATTTAATACATCCAGCTTTGTCTTTACCTCTAACATCGCACATTCGTACTGCATCATCAGACAGCGAAACTTCTGTAACTCCTCAATGTCCCCAAAAACATGATCCAGTTCCTTGACTGTTTCAATATCCATGTACTCCATTTGACTTTCTCCTTAGAAACATTATTTTGTAACGGCTTCTCCTGACCGGTTACCTTCTAATTACTATTTTACCATACTTTTACCAAAAATTTATTTAAACTTCTGTGAAGATTTCATACAATAGAATGCACACTCTGCGAACATTCTATTGTCATGAATAATAGAAAGTGCGTTTTTTACATCAAAGGTGCAAACAACCGCAGAAGGCACTGGGTTCCACGCAAAACAGCGGATCGCCCGCTCTTATATTTTTCTGTCACTTCCGTACTCTCTGCAAAAATATGTTCAAAATCCTTCCGCATTTCCTTTACCGCATCACAGTTGTACAAAAAAGCGCCATTTTCAAAATGAAGATACAAACTGCGATAATCCATATTGATCGTGCCACAGGTTGCCGCTTCCCCGTCGCAGACACACTGTTTTGCATGAATAAATCCAGGTGTGTATTCATAAATACGCACCCCCTGTCGCACCAGTCCTGCATAATAAGAACGTGTCACTTTGTAGATCAGTTTTTTATCCGGGATTCCCGGTGTGACGATCCGCACATCCACCCCGCGTTTTGCTGCAAGTCCCAGTGCCCGGTTCATCTCATCTGTGATGATCAGATACGGGGTTGTGAAATAAATCTCCTTTTTTGCATGTGCAATGAGATTCATATAAACACTCTCTCCGACGTGCTCGTCATCTAACGGACTGTCCGCATACGGCTGGATAAAACCATCCTGTTTCGCCTGATAATCTGTCTCTGGCAGATACTTCTGATAATCCTGATCTGTTTTTTTCACGGCATTCCACATTTCAAGAAACATGACAGTAAGGCTTTTTACCGCATCCCCCTCTAAGCGGATACCGGTATCCTTCCAGTGTCCGTACGGGTGGGTAATGTTAAAATACTCATTTGCAAGGTTATATCCCCCTGTAAATCCCACCTTTCCATCGATAACCGTGATCTTTCTGTGATCCCGGTTATTCATAAATACGGACAATACCGGAATAATCGGATTGAATACACGGCATGCAATGTCATTTTCTTCCATGCGTTTACGGAAATCATGATTGATAAAACCGATACTTCCGACATCATCATAAAAAATACGTACCTCCACACCATGTGCAGCTCTGTCTTTCAAAACGTTTAAAATCCGCTCAAACGATTCCGCCTGCTCGATTGCATGGTACTCCATAAAAATAAAATGTTCTGCTTTTTTCAGTTCTGCAAGCTGTGCCTCCAGCCCCTGTGACGCATCCGCATAAAATGCTACATCTGTGTTATGATATACCGGATAATGCCCGTATTTCCAGATATAATCCGACTGATTTGCAATCGACAAATCTTTTTCCTGCAGTTCTTTTATGACCTCATCATCACCGTTTAAAAAAGGAAAAAGTTCCTCATCGATCAATTCATAACGTTTTTTCATGCTCCTCGTCAGATTCGAACGCCCGAATAATAGAAACACACACAATCCAAAAATCGGAAAAGCTGCAATCAGAAGCATCCATGGCACTTTAAATGCCATATTTCCATGCGTTCCGTATATTGCAAAGACAACTGAGACTGCGATCAGCGTGGAAAAAAGGGAAATTGCCGCTGAATAACGGTTCAGCCATAAGAAAAGGTTGATGATCCATATCACCTGAAGCAAGACACTGATTCCGACAAAGACAAGTCTTCCTATGCTGTTTTTTACTGATGTTTTCTGTTCTGTTCTCATAGTATTGAAAAATACCGCACAATTGCTCATGCGGTACTCTTTTCTCCATTTCCAATTTATTTTTTAATTACGTCCACCTATTTTATCTTTTACATTTGCGTTTACTTTTCCGAGGTAACCTACCAGCTCATCTGATACTGTCACAATCCGCTCTGTCGCCTGATTGCACTGGTCAACGATCTGCTGGAATTCTTCCATATTCTCGGTCGTTACTTTGGCGCTGTCAGCATTCTGCTCCGCAAACTCTGTCAGAGATGTGATTCCACTCTCGATCACAGTCTTATGATCATCTAACGCACTTACTTCTTCACTGATTCCATCTACCGCATCGCTTGTATTCTTGATTTCCTCATTCAGTGAACGGAAAATCTCTTCTGTATCATGAATCTTTTCATTCTGTTTTACAAACGCTTCTGATACCTTCTGCGTGATCTCTACACTGATATTTGAATTGTCAATCAATGTATTGACAATCTGGTTGATCTGCTCTGTTGATTCTCTTGACTGATCTGCTAACGTACGGATCTCTTCCGCAACAACTGCAAATCCTCTTCCATGTTCCCCTGCTCTTGCAGCCTCAATGCTTGCATTCAATGCAAGAAGGTTTGTCTGATTAGAAATTCCGGCTATGATCTCTGTTGCCGTACGGATCTCCTGCGCTGACTGGTTGGTCAGATCTGTCTGCTGTCTTACATTTTCAATCGCAATGCCGCTCTCTTTGCTGATATTTACAAGTTCCTCCATGATTGCTTCTGCTGCTTTGTTGCTCTCTTTCATATGCTCTGCACTCTGTGCTAACATCGAAACATTTTCAGCAATCTCATCAATCGTTCTGCTGATAGCGTTGATCTTCTCTTTCATATCAACGGTATGATCTGCCTGGGATATTGTATTATCGGTAATGGTGGTAACTGCCTGCTCGGTCTGATCCAGAGAAGTTGTCATACTCTTAAAGATATGTTTGAAATCCTCCGAAACCTCACCAAGCTCCTTCGTCGCCTTTTTAATGCCAAGTACAACCTGTGAAAATGAAGTAATCGACTCCTGAAATGTACGCACAAGCTGTCCGATCTCACCATCTTTCTCCGCAAGTTTATTTGCCTTCTCTGCAACACCACCGGAACCTCCTGCCTCTGTGCCTTCGCCCATAAGCTGTCTGAAAACATCCAAAAGTGTCCTGATTAATGCAAACACTAACCCGAAAATGATTACTGTTGCAGCACAGATCAGTATCATCGCAACCATTGTGCCGATCACTCCATTTTTCAATAGCTCAAGTACAACAATCTGCCATACTGCCATAATCAGGAAAAACACACCAAAAATGCTTAGCAGTTTTTTCCATGCCATCTTTTTATCATCGCCCATTTTTTTATCCTCCATCTGTTTTTATTACCTAAGACTGTCCCGCAGCAGGCGGCGCAGTCTGCATTGATTTCTGCATAACCTTATTCTCATACATTGCATGATCTGCTTCACGGAATACGGATGCAAAAGAATCTATGCAGTCCGGCTCATAAAATGCGATTCCCCGCGCAATCTGTATTTTCTGTTCATACTTTGTATTGTTTTTATTGAAAACCACAATGCCATCATCAAAATTTCTCAGCAACTCATCACATATTGCCTTTTCGGCCTGTTCGATGATGATCACAAATTCGTCTCCTCCGATGCGGTATACGATATGGTCTTTAAATCCCTTTTGTATCAGTCTGCTTGCATCCCTGATCAGCATGTCACCGAATTCATGTCCAAAATTGTCATTGATCTTTTTAAGGTTATTGATATCCATGACTACAACTGCATATTTGATCTTCTCATCAGCCGCACGTTTATCTAACTTATCCACATACTCTTTATATGCAGCTTTATTGGCAACGCCTGTCAGGGCATCCGTATACGCCTGCTCATTCACATAGTCAATGTAATGCCGCAGGTGATTTACCATCTGTTGCACGCTGTCTGCAAGTACACCAACCTCATCTTTGGATTCACAGTCGATATTGACCTCAAGATCACCACCGGCAACCTTCTGTGCAGCTTCCGTAAGTTCTTTGAGCGGACGCGTCATTTCCCTGGTAACATGGATTGTGATCAAAACCGATATAAACATGATAGACAGCGTTGAAACCAAAAACAATCGGATAATACGGTTACTCGACGCATTGATCTCCTTTGCCGGTGCGGTGACAACAAAAAACATACCATTTTCCAACTGTCTGGCGGTCATTTTCTTCTTTATGCCATCCAGATTATAACCGACAAGATTATCCTGTGTTCCTTTTTTGTACAGTAAATTTAAGACCTTTCTGATCTTTCCATGTGTATTTTCTTCATCAAGTCCTTCCGGATAATCACGGTGATAATAAATTACATAATCTGCTCCTGCAAGGAAAGCATAACCGCTCTCATAAATTTGTACAGAATCCACCTTTTCTTTCAGCAGTGCCATATCAATATCCATGCCCAGAACACCGATAAAGTCTTCATTCCTGTATATCGGCACCACATAAGAAATAATCCAGTCATTTTTATTCTTATTGTCATACGGCTCCATCCAGAACGCCTCTTCTTTTTCGAGTGCCTCATAATACCAGTTGACATGCTCCTTATCATCCTGTGCATATTTTGAAAAATCGACAAGGGAATCTTCAGTAACTTCGCCATTTTCATCCTTGTACCAGAAAAATCCTGTCTGGGGACCAGCAAGTTCCGGATTCACTCTCATATAGACTCCGCGTGATCCTTCTGTATTTTTCACAGTATGTAAGGCAACCTCCTGCACTTTCTTCACCAGCACATCGGTATTGTCTTTGTCCATCCCGTTTTTTCCAAGTTCGCTATACTGTTCTATTGTATAATCCTGAATCATATTCACGGACTGTTCAATACTTGTCAGCGTTGCATTGATCTCCTCTGCCTTATCCTCGCAAAACAGATTCATGAACTGTGCGGAATCCTCATTTACAAGTTTATGCGTATATAGAAAACCAACATATCCAAGTGCCAGCGCTGAAAGAAGTACACATCCTACCGTCAAAGCCAGAAATTTAGACTGTAAAGACCTCATCGGCAATCCTCTCTCTCTTCTTTCTGATATAGTTCTATTATAT
>SKEB01001277.1_pt1 | contig 11250 bp, 8 predicted proteins | sample 4826561 | NCBI WGS metagenome assembly SKEB01 (sample SAMN11008820, study PRJNA524170) | human gut metagenome | biome: Human fecal sample; material: Feces; isolation source: fecal sample from pouch patient p17 | host: Homo sapiens | place: Israel: Tel-Aviv | collected 2016-03-29
CTCCACTTTCCATTTTCATATAAGAACATATCTTTTGTGTGGTTATTAAATATATCCCAAGGGAAAATATCCCCTTTGATATAGATATTTCCTCTTACTTCTCCATACACATGGCTTTCTCCACCGATAACAGGTGCATTTACTCCTACCGTATCAATAAATGCTTTTCCACTGATTACCGCATTTTCCTTTATCTCACCGCCACAGATATAACAGTCTCTCTTCGCAACTGCTCTGTCATAAAAAGTAGTATCTCCGGTAACAACAGCATAACCTCTGACCAGACTGCCATCATAAAGTGTAGCTTCTTCCTTTACCTCACCGTTTTCGCAACAGATTGCATCATCATAAATCCAGCAAGTTCCTTCCTGTGACAGGTTGTTTTCATTCTCTACAAAACCGCCCAGTGTTCCTTCTGGTACTTTCTCGTTCACATCGATCAATGCCTGTATTCGATGGAGCCATGGATATTTTGGATGTTCAATTTCTGTAATTTTATACTTACTCATGCTGTCTCCTTTATCGTTCCGGTGGATTTTTCTTTTTGGTCTTCTTTCTAGGATAATATAATGGTGGCTGTAATTTTTCGATTGCTGGTGAAATACTCCATTGTCCATGTTCAAAAATATGTGTGTCCTGCGTATTCGCTTCAATTTTTTCCCATGAAAAAATATTACCATTAACATGGACATTCCCTTGTACCATCCCATAAACACGACTATCCCCGCTAATCAAAGGCTTTTGCAAACACAATGAACCAATAATGGCTTTTCCAGCAATTACAGCATCATCTTTTATTTCACCACTGCTTATATAACAACTGTCTTTTGCGACTGCATGATTATAAATTCTTGCTTTTCCGGCAACTACTGCAGTTCCTCTAACCATACTGTCATCGTAAATTTCAGCCTCTTCTCGTACCAAACCGCCTTCACAACAGATCGCATCATCATAAATCCAACACCCTCCTCCCTGTGACAGATTCGTTATACTATCTACAAAACCACCTATTGTTCCCTTTGGTACTTTCTCGTTCACATCGATCAATGCCTGTATTCGATGGAGCCATGGATACTGCGGATGTTCAATCGCTGTAATCTTATACTTATTCATATTATCTCCTTTCACCGTTCCGGCTGATGTTTCTTCTTTGTCCTCTTATTTTCTTTTGGTGGTGGACTCAACTCGGTTTCCACATATTCACTGATAATCAAAAGTGCTTTGTAATAGTCCCCACTTTCCAATACCCTTTTACACATTTCTTTTGCTTCTGCTGTCTGGTCATTGTTTTTCAGAAGGATTGAGGCATCGCTCATAATAGAAAAGATATTTCCATCATGTCCCAGAAGCCGTAACTTGGGACGTGGTTTGTTCAGATGTGATTTTTCTGTTTGTGTTTCATTTTGTGTTTTGGTTTCTTCCTGCATTTTTGCCCGTTCCATCCCCGGATGCCAGAAATGGACATTCAAAATTCCTTCCTCTACCTGAATGTCCTGCTGTTCAAATCCTTCTCCCCATCCATCACTGTACTGCCCTGTAATATAATCACCAAGCTCTTTTAGTTCTTCTGTGTTCAGGAATTCATTTAATTCCAGTTTTGTACAGCCATATAAGGTTCCTTCCTGATTTTCTATGGTAACAACTGCACTTTTTACTTTTTCCTGAATGGATGCACTGCCGGAAAAATACTGCATAAGCTCATCTTCCCCATATCGGTTCAGTTCTTCACGGATCGCACTTTCATACCAGGCAAGGTCTGTCCCATCCAAAGGCATTCCATATGCATCATTTTCTGTCCACTCTTCTTCCCATTCCGATTCTTCCGAAATAAGATTTCCAGTCAGTTCTGTCAATAGATTGATGTGTATCGTTTCTTTTTCTTCCATTTTCTATCACCTGCTTTCCAATGGTCTGTCTCTGCACAGATTCGTCTGCTTTCTTTCTTTTGCAAGATCTGCATAGTCTGCCCCTTCTCTTTCCGGCAGGTTGCAGATGATCTTGTATCTTCCTTCATAATGCTTTTTCATCTGTTCTTTTGCCCATCTTCCGGCAAAATCATTATCCGTACAGATTTCAATTTCCTTGATTTCCGGATGGTTCTTAAGGAACGCTTCCAGTGCGTCCGGCGGCTTTTTAAAACGTTCACTCTGTATCTGTGCGTTTTCTTTCGGAGCAGCAATTCCCCCAAGGGAAAGCCGGTATTTATCCTGCTTTCCCTCTTCCAGTGTCATATGTGCCAGTGCATCAATACAGGCTTCGTAAACAGCAACCCGATTCGTCTCTTTTCTTGGAGGAATACAAAAACTGTACTTCTTTTCACTTCCGACCTGTTCCATCTTGAATCCTTTCCCGTTTTTTTCATAGATTCCTCGCAGGAAGGCATATCTCGCTTTTCCCGATTCATCTTTCCCGACAAAAACAGCATTATGGTACGGAACACTTTCATAAAGGATTTCCTGTGAGATACAATACGTAATCACTGCATCACTGATTCCACGATGGTTCAGATAGGCCCGGATTCTCCGGCAGTTTAAGAATCTCTCCGGCAGTTTAAATGGTGGTTTTTCTTTTTCAACTGACTGTGTCGGAAGAAAAGATGGACTCTCTTCGCACAACAGCTTTACGGCATCTGTAAATTTCATCCCATCCACTTCTATGAGGAAACGCAGTGCAGACACGCCACCGATATCTCTGGACTTCCAATGCCATTTACTGGACAGTTCATTGATTTTAAAACTGTCGTGGTCTGTCAACTGCCATTCATTTCTGGTTCTTGTCTTTTGCAGTCTCTGTGCCTGATGCGTTCGTAAATACTCATACGCAGTCATGTTCTTTGCTGCCTGAATCTCCTCTTCCGTTACCCAGGGCATTACAGAATGGTATCCTGAAGAGCCAGTACCTTATCAGTTCGCTCCCAAGGAAACTCCTTTCTTCCAAAGTGTCCAAAAACTGCCGTCTGCTGGAAAATCGGACGATTCAGTCTGAGAGATTCCATGATCTGGACAGGTGTCACTCCAAACACCAGTGGGATTGCTCTCGCCAGACAATCATCTGCACACACTTTTCCTGTACCAAAGGTATCCACTGCGATCATCACCGGCTCTGCCACTCCGATTGCGTAAGCCAGAGACACCTGACATCTGCTTGCAAGTCCGGCAGCTACCATATTTTTGGCAATATATCTTGCCATATATGCTGCAGAACGGTCTACTTTTGAACAGTCCTTCCCCGAAAATGCACCGCCGCCATGCGGAACCATACTGCCATAGGTATCCACCATCAGCTTTCTTCCGGTCAGTCCGGTATCTGCATCAAGGCCTCCGCACACAAATCTCCCTGACGGATTGACCAGGATCTTCGTATCCTCATCCGGAGGCAGTAATCGGAGTGCTGGACGAAGCACCTTCTCCCTGATCTCGGTCTCTAACTTCTTCAGACTCTTTTCTGCACTATGCTGGCAGGAAACAACCACGCTTTCCAGTCTCACTGGTTTTTCATCTTCATATTCTACGGTTACCTGTGCTTTCCCATCCGAAAAGATATCTTTGATATATCCGCTTCTTCTGCAAGCCGAAAGTTCACGGGTGATCCGGTGTGCCAAAACGATAGGCATTGGCATAAGCTGTGCGGTTTCGTCACACGCATAACCGACCATAACGCCCTGATCTCCAGCTCCCCGGCTTCTGTCTCTTCCCTTTTTTCCATTGTTGTCCCGGAATTCTTTTGATACACTCACTGCTTTTGCGATGTCCGGACTCTGCTGGTGTACAAACGTATCCATTTCTATTCCATCCGTACAATATCCGCATTCTCCCAGAACCTTTCGGATCACATCAAACACTGGCGGCTCATATCCGCTGCTGATCTCTCCAGCCACAAACACATTTCCTCTTGTGGCAAGCACTTCACATGCAACCCTTGAAGACGGATCATGTTTCAGGCATTCATCTAAGATTGCGTCTGCGATCTGGTCGCATACTTTATCCGGGTGTCCTTCTGTTACTGATTCTGCTGTATAATAACATCTCATTTTTTCTTCTCCTTATATCTATAAGTCCTGCCACTGGCAAATCCTTACTTACGAATGCATGGTAAGATAAACAGGGCAGGAGCTGCCTGATACACATCTCCTGCCCTGCTGGATTGATTTATCCAGTTATTCTTCTTTTATTTTTCTTCTGTTTCTTCTTTGTTTTCCGTCATTTTTGACTTCTTTCTGCGGTACACAGTCATCCCTGTAACTGTTCCGGCAGATGCCAGTGCAAGCAGGACAAATCCCCATACTTTCTGGTTATCCCCTGTTTTTGGTGCATTGGTCTTTTCGGTTGTTTTCTCCGGTGTTCTGGCATCTTTCATTTCCACTTTCTGCACTTCCATCGTATCTTTCAATGTAAATGTAACATCTTCGGCAATCTCATAACCATCCGGTGCTGTGATCTCATGCAAGGTAAGTTCCTCATTGACCGGAAGCTTCGCAACAGAATGCGGCTTTCCGTCCGTGATCCACTCTTCCAGAACAGTTCCGTCTTTTCGGATGATCTGAAGTTTTGCCCCTTCCAGTTCTTTCCCTGTGGTAATGTCTGTTTTGGAAATTTCCACTTTGGAATATTCGTCTTTCATTTCAACCTTTGTCACACTTCCGTCTTCTTTGACTTCAAAGGTCACATCGCTGGCAGACACATAGCCGTCTTCATAAGGAGCCAGTTCTTCATGCAAGGTATAAATTCCTTCCGGCAGACCATAAATCACATGATCTTCTTTGGTACTGGTCCATTCTTCCACGACATTTCCGTCTTTGTCGATCACCTGAAGTTTTGCTCCCTCCATCTCTTTTCCGGTAGTCGCATCTGTCTTGGTGATCCGTGTCTCGGTCGGCTGATTCTCAACTTCTTTACTCAGTACAATCTTTTCAAGATTCTGGTTTTCGTAGGATACATCTACTTTCCATACTTCCTCGTTCGGAAGATATCCGGCTTTTCTGACTTCCTCTTTGACATAATATTTCCCATGTGGAAGGTCACTGTCAAAGGTCAGATTTCCGTTCTTGTCGGTTGCTTTCTTTTCCAGCAGGGTATCCTTCTCTACAAGAACTTCTCCCTGATTAGAGACGATATCTTCCCCGGCATACAGTCCGAAGATGACTCCTTCCAGTTTTTCTCCTGTAACAGAATCCTTCTTTTCTACCGATACGGACACTTTCTGTCTCTCGTTTTTGTAGGTAACCCCTTCATAAACAACTGCCTGCGTATCATCCTCGGCTGTCAGGGTAAATTCTTTCTGCTCGGTATTCAGGACAAAATTCTCTCCTGCCACAACTTCTTTCAGATAATAAGTTCCCAGTGGCAGGTTGTTGAGTACTGCCATTCCCTTTTCGTCTGTAGTCAGTTTGGCTACCAAATCATCTTTTTCGTAGCGGACAAGCGGATTCCCTTCTTCGTCCTTTGCTCCGTCCGGTGAATAGATGGTATCTTTGGCATATACTTCGAACTGGGCACCTTCTACTCCGGTTTCTTCATATTTAAAGCCTTTATAAATACCTGTTTCTTCTTTACCAGATACAGCATTTCTTACTTTAGAGACCAGTGCTTTTACTTTTGCCAGAACAGAATCTCCTGTTACTTCGGTAAGCTGTTCTCCCTTTTTCGTCAGGAACAGGCTTCCTACCTGTTCATCGTTTTTCTGTTCTACCTCTACAATCGCTGCTCCTGTATCTGGATCAATCTGATGTGCAGTGTTTGAGGATACTGTAATTACAATACCGCTCTGTGGATTTTCTTTATATGTTCCTTTTGTAGTCTGCTCTAATGGTGAAATAATCGTTGTTCCATCATACAGGGACTCTTCGCTTCCCTGTCTTACAAATCCTTCCGGTGCTTTCACTTCTTCGATTCGATAGGTAGAGCACTTCAGTTCCTGCGGTGTGATCAGATATCCTTCCTCGTTTGTTTCGAATACACTGATCTTTTCTTTCTTCGGATACTGAACAACCTGTTCCACATATTTCTTATTTGTCACATCGTAAATCTTATAAGAAGCACCAGCCTTTAAAACCGTATTTCCAGTCTGTGCATCCTTCTTTACAATTTTCAACAAAAATTCAAACGGACGGTCATCAAATACTCTCCACTGCATTGGTTCTCTGCTGTCATTTTCCACATTTACAACAAATGGATCTATGGTTTTCAGATTCTCCGGGGTAGTGCTTTCCACTACAACATAACTTCCATACGGCAGTTCCGGGCTGACTGCATATCCTTTGGTATCAGTGATCAGTTCCGGTACTGGTACGGCGGTTCCGTTCTCATAAGTAACTGCAACCTGCTCTTTGCTGAAGTCATAATTCTTGAAATCACTTGCTGTATAGCTTTCTCCATTGGACGGTTTCAGTTTCCCATTTTTCACCTGTGTCAGGTCGCTGATCAGATATACCTGAAATCCTGCTCCTGCAACCAGGTCTGTTTCTGTCTGCTCTCCATCTTCACTGACTTTGATCAACTGGAATGCCTGTTTCTTTACCTGCTCTTTTACCGTAAGGTCTCTTGTCACTTCTGCAACATCCTGACCTTCATAAGTTACGGATACTTCATATTTTGTAGTATCCAGTGTATATCCTTCCGGTGGAGTGATTTCTTTTACATACATTTCTCCAAGGTATAATTCTGAAAACTCCAGTGTTCCATCATCTCCGATGACTCCCTGCGCGATCAGGCTGTCCTGTTTATACAGAACTCCTGTTGTTCCATCCGGATGCACGATGTCCTCTTTGGCATACAGACCATACACCGCACCACGAAGAACACTGTCCCCCTGTGCCTTAAATGCAAGTGTTTCTTTATCGATCTTTGCGATTTTTACCCTTCCGGTGACTCTCTCATCGGTTGCTGTTACAGTCAATGTCTTTCCGGCTGCAACATCTACTTTATATACTTCTGTATTCAGTTTGTACCCTGTCGGAGCAGTAACCTCTTTTACATACACAGTTTTCAGTGCGGAATCAAAATAATCGCTGACTGCTTTTCCGTCTGTTCCGGTTGCTGACATTGTCATAAGCAGGTTTTCACACTTCTTATCAGTATAAATACCATAAACTGCCCCAGACAGTGGGTTCTGTGTATTGATATCTTTCTTCGTCAACTCAATACGTGTCATATTCAGCCACTGTACGCTGAAGCTTACCGGAGCTGCTGTTTCGCTTTCAAATACACCGATATCCTGTTTGGAATCTCCGGTCGTCAGCACCAGCGTTCTCCATGTCTTTCCGACAGAACCATATAAGCTGCCGGAAGCATAACTGCCTGTCAGTAATAAATCCGCAGACAGATAGAATGTATCTCCACCATAAATCTGGATTTTTCCATTTGTAACACTTGTTCCTTTAGAAAGATTATGTGCAGTCACGTTTTCCGGTACACTCAATGTCACATAGTTTCTGTGATCTCCAGACAGTGTGATATTTGGTGTTTTCTGGATGTTTCCATCCCGTACTGCATTCAGCTTTGTGCTTGAAAAGCTCAGTTCACCTTTTGGCGGTTCTTCCTGTCCGAACAGATAATTGATATATGCGATAACCCCTGCATTTACAAGGTCATTATAATTACACCCTGTAAATCCGGCTTCTCCTGCATAAGCGTAGCTGGCTGCAATGTGTGTATACACATACTTTTCATCCTCTGATTTCCCGGACAGATAACTTCCTGTCAGATCTCCTGCCCCACCATAGCCATAGTAAAGGACTTTCTGCAGATTCTTGTTACTGTCCAATACCTGTGCCACATAACTTCCACTCGGTGGGGATGCTTTCTGGGACTGGAGACAGTATGCGATCTTTCCGTTTACGGTAAACAGACACGTAAGATAATTTCCAATATAGCTTGGATAATAAATGGTTCGCCCCTTTGTCAATGTAACTGTGGAACCGCTGCTTGTAGCTCTTTCAGCCGCAGACAATACCATCACATTTCCCTCTTCGATGTCCTCTTTCAGTTCTTTGACTGCCTGTGCAGATGCATCTTCCCCGGATGCCTCGATCTCTACATCGGTATAGTTCTGCACAGGCAAGTCCGAATCATCTTCAGATTTTGTATCTGATTTTTGCTTTTCTCCACCATTGTCCTGTGCATGTGCCTGACCTTCCGTATCCGTCAGGATCACCTTTCGGCTGATGATGTAGCTGTCACTCTGATCCTTTGGTACAACCATGTAAGAGGCAATGTAAGTTCCGGCTTTGTCCGGATGGTATTCCCCACCCTTTTCATCTTGGATGCTGACAAGCGTAACATCCTCTTTTTCTGCATCATAATGGATTCCTTCCATACTGGTTTCCACTGCAAATGTTTCATCCGAAATCTCTTTCGTGATATCGTCTGCCGTAACTGCCTTCTCTTTCTGACTCGTAGCCGCCTGTTCGGATGCCTGTACCTCCTGCCCCACATCCGTCTGCTCGGCAGCAAACGCATTGGCACTGCTTAAGGTACTGACGCCCATCAGGACAGCCAGTCCAAAGGCTGCGATTCTGGTTTTTAAATTCTTCACCTTCATGTGTGTTCCCTTCCTATAATAAATATATTGTTCAGTAAAATACCGCAGAAGGCTCTCCCTCTGCGGTAACATTTATCTTGTATATTGCTTTTCTGCTTTTTTCATTTCCTGTCTGGTGCGTTTGACTGCATCCATCACTGCCTTTGTCGGCAAACCATTTTCCAGACATCCTTCCAGAATTCCATCCAGATAAAATTTCGATGGTCTTGCCGGAACATCCTTATGAGGGGAGTTCATCGTGTATACGAATACTTCCCTTAAAGCTCCTTCCTGATCCTTTACCTGAATGGTTTCTTTCCCATAAAAATTCGGAAATCCTTCATAAAAATCCAGATTCTTTTCACAAGCTTCTGTGATCTTCCATAAGACTCCTTCCACATAGCTTTCTTTTTCCGGAAGCACAGTTGCAACGCCATTTCCCGGAGCTCTGCCACGAAATGCCAGGCGGTAATCTTCCAGCCGGACATTTCCAACCACTTCCGCATCCGGACAGCGGAATCTCATCTGCCCCAGGTTCATGTTACTTCCATATGCAAAATAATATCTTTCTTCTATTTTCCTCACCTCGATCTGACGTCTTCCGTCCTTTGTTTTTTCTTCAGGCACTCATATGTGCTTTTGTCATATCTCCATGCCAGATCACCTTCCAGATTTGCCAGCAGATGTTTCCGTACATTCTTATATTCTTCTCCGATTAATCCGAGCCGCAACAAAAACGTTCGGAATGTAAACGCCGGGTTTTCTGAGATCGGTGTCTTTTTCATCTGGGTGGATCTCTGATTGATCGCCTGTGCGGAAATCGCAAGTGCCAGTGTAATGTTCGCCCTCACTTTTCCTGCATGAAGGGTACTTTCAAAACAGCGCCACTCCAATGTTCCTTTGGAAAATACAGCATGGAGGTTTAATGCATAATACCGGGTACTGTCATAATGATTATGACTTCCATCCCTGTCTCCATACCAGACATTTCTTACCCGGTCCATCGTAATGGATTTGTTTGGCATTTTTCGGATTTTTTCCAATACCTCCGGACGCACCTTCTGACAATAGCTGTACTCTCTTCTTTCCTGCACTTTCAGTGCTTTGAACAGGATATCTTCCTTTGCGTACATAATGGTCAGCGCATTTTTCAGACTCTGCGGTGTATGGTTCGCCGCATCTACATGAACATGCTGACCACAGGACTCATTGACAAAACCTCCATGCCTCCGCAGACAGCGTACAACTTCCTGTAACTTTCCCATTTCATCATAGGATAATTTCGGTGATACCATCTCTGTTGAATATTCTCTATCTGCTGACACGATTCGACCACCTGATTTTCTTTGTGTATCAATGCTTCCGTCAGACATGAACTTCCACTTTTTTCCTTCCCGATCTCTCGCTGACCATATTCCGTAATACGCACCTTCATAAACGGCTTCTGTCCCGAACAATTCTGCTACAACTTCTGCAGCCCGTTGTCTGGTGATCCCTGTCATCTCGATTTCCGTACCAAAGTACTGATCCTGAATTCCAATCATCACCGACACTATCCTTTCTCAGACAGTTCCAGTTCTTTTCGCTCCGCATCTGCCTTTCGCAGTAATGCTCCGATTGCTTCGATCACCGTAACAGTTACCCCGTTCCCAGCCTGTTTATATAACTGTGCATCCGATGTGCTGTCTATGATCTTATCAATCTGCCAATCGTAATAACCCTGCAGACGCAAACATTCCCTCGGAACTAACCTTCTTATTCTGCCGTGATACAAGATGCCATGACGATCGGTTGCAGTAATTGTAAACATCGGTTCTTCTGGTTCTTTCATACGTCTGCCGTTCTGACGGACATTTTCTTTGGCTGGTGTTAAGACTGCTCTTGCTCCATTCTCTGCTAATACACCGGAACATTCTCCTTTGTGATTATGTATTCCTGATTGTCTGGTATTCAGGCATCTACAATGTTCTGTTACCAATGGTGGTGGAGACAAATCTACAAAATGAAGTGTTCCCTGTTGAACACCTGTAGTCAGGGTGTGTGCGATCTGATGTCCGACTCTTCCTCTCCTGCTGTTGAGATTCGCATAGCCCAGATCAATGCTGTCCCCTTCTCTTGCAAGTTTGTAGCCGAGCTTTGTATTCTCTTTGATTGGAACACCTACATCATATAATCCTGTCTTGCCGCCCATTCCACCTGCCTGTGATGTCAGGGTACAGCTTAATCCTTTTGGACTGTAGACTCTTTTCCCCTGACTTCCTGCCCGGACTTGAACAAGAGCTGCTCCATTTGTTTCTGGTTCAGGTAATATTTTTCCGGCACATCTGAAATCAAGATATCCGACAATATACACCCGTTTCCTTGCTTGGGGGACTCCGAAATCCTTGCTGTTAAGCACTTTCCATTCGACATGGTACCCCAGTTGCGAAAGCGTACTGAGGATGGTGCAAAATGTCCGCCCCTTGTCATGCGAAAGCAGACCGGGAACATTTTCAAGGATAAAATACTGGGGTCTTTTAGCTTTAAGAAGCCGGGCAATCTCGAAAAAGAGGGTTCCTCTTGCATCTGCAAATCCTTCCCGCTTTCCGGCGATAGAGAATGCCTGGCAAGGAAATCCTGCACAGAGTAAATCAAAATCTGGCATTCGTTCTGGTTCGATTGTTCTTGCGTCATTACAATACCACTCCCCTTCTGTGTCAAACAGCAATCGGTAGTTCTTATCCGCATAAGTAT
>SKEB01001285.1_pt1 | contig 11196 bp, 16 predicted proteins | sample 4826561 | NCBI WGS metagenome assembly SKEB01 (sample SAMN11008820, study PRJNA524170) | human gut metagenome | biome: Human fecal sample; material: Feces; isolation source: fecal sample from pouch patient p17 | host: Homo sapiens | place: Israel: Tel-Aviv | collected 2016-03-29
CTTTGTTGTTTTGTTTTTATCAAAAAATCGCGCTTAAAATTAATTTTTATCTATTTTTATATTGATTTATGTACTGAAGCGTTTTGTTATACATTTTGTTATAGTAACGGCTCTAAATTGAGAGGAGGAGTTTTCTATGTTGTCTTGCCCTAAGTGTGAGAAAAAAGTGAATGAAGAGTTGGATTTTTGTCCGTTTTGTCAAACGGCACTACACGATGAAGCTGCAAAGCGCGTTTATCAGCAGAGATTATCGCAGGATATTGAACATCGTCAGGCAATGAATAAGCAAAATGCAAAAGTACAACTGATTTGGTTTGTGATTTTCGTGGTTGTGATTGGAGGACTATTGTGGTGGAAAAATTAATTCCTATGAAAACAAGTGAATATTGGTTATCTTGGTTTGATCGAACATTAGCTGTAATTTCAGATTATGCTATAAATGTCATCGCATCTATATTGGTGATTTTTTTAGCTCACTTTATTTCAGCTCAAATTAAAAAATTTTATAAAAAACATCTTCACCAAGATTCTTCTAATCAAGTGCATAACATTAACTCAGTTATTGCATTTACATTACGCATTTTATGCTTACTGATAGGTTACTTTATTGCAATTCATTTATTAGGGTTACAAGGCGTTTTAACACAAATATTAGCAAGTGCTGGGGTAATCGGTATCGTTGTTGGTTTTGCAACCAAAGAGACTATTGGTAATTTCTTTTCCGGTATGTTAGTGAACATATTAGTGCCGTTTAAAGTTAATGATTGGGTGAATATCAATGGTCAATATGGATGTGTCGAGAAAATAGGGACTTTTGTAACAACGGTGTTAACCGAAGATGGGCAACATGTGCATATTCCCAATCAACTAATTTATTCACAAAACGTAATAAATTATTCTTCATTAGGAAAAAGAGTTGCGGTGGTTTCTACCGGAGTATCTTATGGTGATGATTTACAAAAAGTTAAAGCGGTTGCATTAGATGAAATTGGGAAATTGTCGGGATTATTATTGGATGAGGAAAATCAGCCTCATTTCTTTTTTACTGAAATAGGCGCTTCTACCTATAATTTTGAATTACGAGTGTGGGTTGAATTTATTGACCACGATCAGTATTTAGAATGTATTCATCAAATGATAATGGCGATTAAAAAACGTTTCGAACAAGAAGATATTTCTATTGCATATAATGTTACAACTCTTGATTTTGGTGTAAAAGGTGGGGTTAATTTGTATGATAACCCGATACAAATCAAACAACTGAATTAAGATTAAGTTGACATCCTCCCCGCCCTAAAGGACGGGAATTCCTACTAGTGCCCATTGCAAGCAATGGGCTACTCTCGGTGGGTTCTTGCTGCTGACCGCTAATGCAATTCACTTCACAAGCTCGACGGCTGTGTCCCAGCCTGATATTTTTACGCTTGGACGATGACTCGTCCTCGCGCCAATACATTTAACGCTCCAACGACATCCGCATTTTCTGTGTAGCCACATTCTACACACTCAAAATCAGCCTGTGTTTGGCGATTTTCCTTTGCTGTATGACCGCAATTCGGGCAACAGCGACTGGTATTTTGTGGCGGAACTGCCACTAAAAATCCCCCATTCCAAATGGTCTTATAGTCTAGCTGTCGTCTAAACTCGAACCAAGATTGATCCAGTATCGAACGGTTTAAACCTGATTTCTGTTTCACGTTTTTACCGTGAGCTTCCACCGTGCCTTTCGCTGATCTAGACATATTCGACACCTGCAAATCTTCAACGTAAATCATAGCGTGGTTTTTGCTGATTTTGCTTGAAGTTTGGTGCAAGAAGTCTTTGCGACAATTGGCAATTTTGTGGTGCAATTTGGCGATTTTCGCCTTTATTTTCTGCCAGTTTTGGCTAAATTTAACTTTATTTTTAAGTTGGCGTTGAAGTTTCGCCAGTTTACCTTTATAGATTTTAAAAGCGTTTAATGGCTCAAAATATTCACCATTTGAAAGCGTAGCAAAACGTGCAACACCCATATCAATACCGATTTCTCCGCTTTTATGAGTAGGGATTTCGTATTCAAATTCGGTTTGAATGCTGACAAAAAAGCGACCGCACTTGTGGCTAACGGTTACATTTTTGATTTCGCCGATGACATCACGGCTATTGCGGTAGCGAACCCAGCCAATTTTTGGCAGATACAAGCGGTTATTTTGTTGCTCTAATTTGCAACCTTGCGGAAAGCGAAAGCGTTCTTTCAAGCCTTTTTTCTTAAATTTTGGAAAGTCTGCTCGCTGTTGAAAGAAATTTTTAAACGCACTTTCTAGGTCTTTTAAAGACTGTTGAAGCACTTGAGAATGGCAGTCCTTAAGCCAAAGTAGCTCTTTTTTCCATTGCGGAAGCAAGTTAGCGATTTTGGTGTAACTGAACTTGAAGCTGTTATCTTGCTCGTATTGCTCATTCTGCCAAGCCAACGCCCGATTAAACACAAAACGAGAACAGCCACAGAACTGCTTAATTCTGCGGATTTGGTTGCCGTTTGGCATTATCTCGAACTTAAAAGCTTTGCGTAGTTGCATTGACAAGGTTTAGAATGTAAGTTTTCAACATTTTACACTTGGTCTATGCAAAAAGAAACAGAAATTAGGCACGGTAGACATTGTGTTTTTAATATGCATGTTCACTTAGTCTTTGTAACAAAATATCGCCGTGATGTTTTTACGAAAGCTATTTTAGACGAACTCAAATTGATTTTTGAAAGCGTCTGCAATGATTTTAAAGCAAAATTAGTTGAATTTGACGGTGAAGACGATCATGTTCATTTACTTGTGGAATATCCACCGAAAGTGGCTGTATCTACACTTGTAAACAGTTTAAAAGGTGTATCAAGTCGAATGATTAGGAAGAAAAACTACCCGAACATCCGCAAAAAACTTTGGGGTAATCAGCTTTGGTCTCCGTCTTATTTTGCAGGGAGTTGTGGTGGCGCTCCAATTTCCATTATTCGCCAATACATTGAGCAACAACAAACACCTGATTAGTTAGGTTTGAAACGGCTTACGCCGTTTGTGCCTTATATCTCCGCCCTGAAGGACGGAGTTTTACGGCACATAATCTGATAAAAAGTGTGGTGGTATAGTTTAAACTTGCCGCTGTTGCCAACGGTAGATGGGCATAAGCATAGAAGCCGCACCAGATAGACATCACACCAAAAATACTTCTCGCTAAATGCGATTTTAAACGTGGCGTTCTAAAACTGCGATGCTGTCGATCCAGCATTACCCATAACCAAATCAATATGACTGACGGCAATCCTCGCGTAAAAATAATTGCGCCCAAACTCGCCCCTTCTTCTGACGACAATTTAACAAATGCCGCCATTGCCGCAAAAGAAGCACTGGCAAAAATCATCCACAAAGATTGCAAAATACTCATATTAATGTGCCAATAAATCACTTTTTCTGATACCTAATAACAGCAACGACAATAAATAACAGACGGCAGCAACTGCGATCAGACCGGCTAACCAAACGACTCGCCACATTATTGTCATTGTTTGCCAAGCAGTGATATCCGGCATGAGGTAAAACAACAGAGCGCCCATTGCCACGGCAGCAATCACCACTTTCAAGAAAAAGTATAAACTTCGTGCGGAAAAATGGTAGACCTGTTGGTGCGATAAACCTCGATAAAGCAGAAAAGCGTTCAATGTAGCAGACATTGCCGATGCCATTGCCAAGCCGACATAACTGAAAGGGATCGCCAATAAATTAAATCCCATATTACTGATCATCGCAATAATACCGTAACGCACCGGCGTTTTGGTATCCTGACGCGCATAATAACCGTTTGCTAAGATTTTAATGAGCATATAACTCAACAATCCGGCATTGAATGCCCACAATGAATAAGATGCCGCCTGCACATCAGAAAGTAGGAAATTACCACGCATAAACAGCACCAATAACATTGGCTGTGCCAATAACGCAATGCCGACCATTGCCGGTACGCCGAGCAATAAGATCATCCGCACGCCCCAATCCAGCGTCTGACGAAAAGCCTGCTCGCTTTGCATATTATCTTTATTGACGTGATGGCGTGATAAGGTCGGCAAAATAACGGTTGAAATCGCAATACCGAACAAACCTAAAGGGAATTCCAACAAACGATCAGAGTAATATAACCAGCTGATTGAACCTGTCATTAAAAAACTGGCGATAAAGGTATCCAACAAAAGATTGATTTGACTGACCGATACACCAAACAGTGCCGGAATCATTAGCGTACGGATTTTTTTCACGCCGGCATCATTCCACGCCCATTTCGGTTTTACCAACAATCCCGCCTGTTTTAAAAAAGGGAGTTGAAATAAAAATTGTAACAGCCCGCCCAAGAAAATCCCTATCGCTAAACCAATGTCCGGATTGTCCAATCTCGGTGCAATAAAGAGCGCAGCGGCGATCATCGCCACATTCAACAACACCGGCGAAAACGACATTACACCGAATTTGCCGATAGTATTAAGAATTGCGCCGGATAGCGCCACTAACGTAATAAACCATAAATAAGGGAAGGTAATTTTTAATAATAACGAGGCTTGGGTAAATTTCTCGGCATCCGCGCCACCGTTCAACCAATCCATAAACCAGCCAGTACCGAAAACCGCAGTGACCAACGGCGAACCAATCATTGCTAATAAAGTTACAACGGTAACCAAGCCCCCCAAAGTACCGGACACTTTGGCAATAAATTGACGGGTTTTATCCAAATCTCCCTCTTTCTGATATTCCGCCAACACCGGCACAAATGCCTGAGAAAATGCCCCTTCAGCAAACAGACGGCGCAAAAAATTAGGAATACGGTTTGCAAATAAAAAGACATCCGCGGCGACACCGGCCCCTAACAAATTCGCGATCACCACATCACGAATTAAGCCCAACACGCGTGAAAGCAATGTCATACTGCTAACAACGATACCTGATTTTAATAATCCTTTGCTCAAAATAACCACCACAATTCGGTCTGACTTCATAAAAATTACTGCACATTGTATATATTTTTACTTTTTAAGCTATATTCTCACCGGAAAAACTGTTAAAATCACGCCGCCTTTTAATGGCTTACTTTGGTTGTGTCTCACTAAAGCAAGTTAGCTATTGCCTTGCTTACTCTCGAAGCAAATTTACGGCATCAAGCGATAAATTGATTGACAAAGGCTTAAAAAATAGGCATATTTTACGCCTTTCATTTTTAGTGTAATTAATTAGAAATTTTGGGAGTTTGACCTTGGCTAATATCAAGTCAGCAAAAAAACGTGCGATTCAATCTGAAAAACGCCGTCAACATAACGCAAGTCGCCGCTCAATGATGCGTACTTATATCAAAAAAGTTTATGCAGCAGTAGCCGCTGGCGATAAAGCAGTTGCAGAAGCAGCTTTTGTTGAAATGCAAAAAGTTGTGGATAGAATGGCTTCTAAAGGCTTAATCCACAAAAATAAAGCAGCAAATCACAAATCTAAACTATCTGCACAGATCAAAAAATTAGCTTAATGATTTTTGTTAGATTAAAAGTAAAACCGCCTAAATCGGCGGTTTTTTATTATCTATTTAAAGTTGATTCAAGCGCTCTGCAAACTGTGCAACCTGTTGCCAATTGGTATACTCAATCTCTTTTGTCGGATCGGTTTCGCCACCGGTAATTTTCATAATAAAACGAATCATCATCCGATCAAACCAACCATAACGTGGATAAAGCAACGCACCGGCAAACACCTGAACCAACTGTGGTTGCCAATTAATTTTCGCCAACAATTTCCTCGTATAAACATTGGTTTGCGGTGTGTTTTTATCCGCTTTTCTTGCAGTTAAATTGACAGTATACAACGCCCCTTTTTTCGCTTGTAATTGAGAATGATGCTGCTGAATAAAATCATACAATTGAGCGCTGAATTTCCCATAGCGAATAGACGCGCCGATAACAACGCGATCATAAGGTGCAAGATCAATCTGCATATTTTCCGCTAAATTGACCAATACAGATTGCCCATTTAACTTGGCAGCAATCGCTTCAGCAATTTTTCGGGTTTGCCCATCGTGAGTAAGATATAAAATCAATGTTTTCATAAAAATATCTCAGTCTTCCAATAACTGTAATGTAAGTTGCCCGGCGGAACGTTCATTAATGTGCCACGCCAACTGTTCCGCCTGTTGTTCAGCGATCGCCAGCTGTAACCTGACCTGATCGGTAAATTGTTGCGAGCTAATTTGTGCATCGTACTGTTTCAACAGTGCTTCCAACCACGCCCATTGCGCATATTCACAAATAAGAAGATACGATTTGCGCTCAATCTTAATGGTAGTTTCCGCCAGCTTTAAAGCTTGCTGTACACCATTACCGTAGGCTTTCACTAATCCACCGGTACCAAGCAGAATGCCGCCATAATAGCGCACCACGACTGCGCAAACTTCGCCTAAACCACTGCCCAGCAATAAATTTAACATCGGCTTACCGGCAGTGCCGGACGGCTCACCATCATCGGAAAAGCCATACTGTTGCGAATCGGTCGGGGTGCCGGCAACCGTAGCCCAACAATGATGTCGAGCGTCAGGATGTTGTTGCCGTATCTGCTGCCAAAACTGTTTCGCCTCCTCCATTCCCGATACCGGCTGTAGATAGGTAATAAATCGACTTTTTTTGATTTCCTCACTAAAGGTGACCGCAGACTTTAACACCGGGTATTGCATAATTCTCCTTTTACGACAGTCCTAATTGTTGTTCCATTTTGACGGTTAAATTTTCCGCACCTTCAGTTCTCATCACAATATTATCTTCTGTACGGATACCACCGAATGCTTTTAAAACATCGATCATTGCCCAATCAATTTTGCTTGCATATTCGCTTTGTCGCCAAGGCTGCAATAATAAATCAATAAAATAGAAGCCGGGTTCAATCGTCAACACCATTCCTTCCGCCAATTCTCGGGTACAACGCAAACTCGGATACACCTCCGGCGGACGTTTAATCGCGCCTCGTTTATTCTGCTGCCATCCACCAATATCGTGCACCTGCAAACCGAGAAGATGCCCTAAACCGTGCGGCAAAAATGCGCGGTTGATGCCCAAATCAAAAATCTGTTGTGCCGGTAATTTTACTAATTCACTTTCCGCTAATAATTCTGCAATTCGTTGCTGCAACTGAGTGTGATAGCTCAAATAGTTATGCCCGACACACAAATCGGCAATAATATCGCGCTTAATCTGTTCTATTCCGCGCAACAATTCAGCAAATATTGGTTGTGTTTGTTGTTGATAGGTGCGCGTAATATCTGAAGCATAACCAAGATAACTTGCGCCGGCATCAATTAAGAAACTGTTGGCGGTTTCCGGCACTTGGTGAGATAAGCGATTATAATGCAACACCGCGCCGTGTTCATTCAAGGCGATAATATTACCGTAAGGCACATTTAAATCCGACTGCTGACTTGCCTGTAAATACGCTGCATTAATTTCAAATTCACTTTTCCCTTGCTCAAACGCCTGTTTAGCCGCTTGATGCCCTAATAATGCCGGTTTCTGTGCTCTAAAAATACATTCAATTTCATACTCGCTTTTATAAGCACGATAATAATTCAAAATATTCAATAATTTACGATCATTAATCGAATAAAAACCGAGTGATTTCGCCAACGCCTCATCTTCACCGATAAATGCACAGTTTTTACGACTATTCACCTCTTGCTGCATCTGTTGCGGCTGAGTAAAAACTTGCCATTCAAACTGTTCACACCAAAACGCCTTCGGCAAGGCTTCAACAAAATACCAGTAATCTTTCGGCTGATAAAAATAGAATTTCGGCTTGCTGTAACCGTCTAAAAACAACCAGCTTCCTTCAGCTTGAGGCATCGGCACAACATAATTGAAATACGGGTTAATATGAAAAGATTTGGTTTGATCATCCACAAAATAATAATCCGCTTGACCGGCATAAATCCACACACCATCAAGCCGACAGCTGGATAAAGCTTCCTGTATAATAGTCTGAATGCGTGCCAAATGAGCATTAAATAACGTTTCCATTCTTTACTCCACTATCCCATATTGCGTAAAAATGCAGTATCATTACTGCCTTTATTAATAATCAGCAGCAATCATATGACCGAATTAGAAATTAATCAAACACTTGATACACAAGGATTACGTTGTCCGGAACCGGTAATGTTGGTAAGAAAGAAAATTCGTGAAATGCAGAATGGAGAAGTTTTGCTTATTATTGCCGATGATCCGGCAACAACACGCGATATTCCGGGGTTCTGTCAATTTATGGAACATACGCTGTTACAAAGTGAAATCGAACAAACGCCGTATCGTTATTGGATCAGAAAGGGGAAATAATCCCCCCTTTTCATTTATCCTAAAATGCCGACTAAAATGGCGATAAAAATCCACATTCCGACATAGTTATTATTTAAAAATGCCTTGAAACACTCCTCACGCGTGCGCCGTTTTGTCAGCCGACACTGATAAATAAAACAAGCCAACGCCGGTAATAAACCGATAAAATAACCATTCGACAACTGCTGTTCCACCCCAAGATAAACCAGAATAGCCAAGGTAGCGATCTGCAATAACGCAATGATTTTATTATCATATTCCGCAAACAGAATGGCAGTCGATTTCACACCGATACGCAAATCATCATCACGATCCACCATCGCGTATTGTGTATCGTAAGCGATTGTCCACGCCAAATTCGCTAAAAACAGCAACCAACAGGATAACGGCAACGAAGCCGCTGTTGCACCATATGCCATCGGTATCGACCAACCGAATGCCGCCCCCAAAAAGAGTTGCGGCAAATGCGTATAACGCTTCATAAACGGATAAATAAACGCCAATACCGCCGCCGCGACAGACAACACTATCGCATAGAGATTAAGTTGCAAAACGAGGAAAAATGAGAGCAGTATCAATAGCACAAATAATATTTTTGCCTCTTTTTCTGACACCGCACCGGTAGCTAACGGCCGTTGTGAAGTCCGCTTGACCTTGCCATCAATATGACGATCCGCATAATCATTAATCACGCAACCTGCCGAACGCATAAAGACCACACCTAAGATAAAAATGAACAAAATCTTAACATCCGGCATACCGTTCGAGGCTAAAAATAACGCCCACAATGTCGGCCATAATAACAAAAATGAACCGATAGGCTTATCCAAACGCATTAACTGAATATAACTGCGCCATTTATTTAATAATTTCATAAAATAGTATCTTTATTCCGGACGTGGACAAACTTCAACCACCAGACTACTGTTTGCAACCACTTTTGCCATTTCTTCCGGCAAGGGTTTATCAGTAAACAGATAATCAAACATTGTTATTGGCCCTAATCGAACCATCGCATTACGGGAAAATTTAGAATGGTCTGTGACAAGAATGCTGGTACGCGAACTTTCAATAATAGTACGTTTCACCTGTACTTCGTGGTAATCATAATCAAGTAATGAACCATCCCGATCAATAGCACTAATCCCTAAAATACCGAAATCCAATCTAAATTGAGCAATAAATTGCATTGTCGCTTCGCCAATAATTCCTCCATCCGGACGTAAACCACCTCCGGCAATAATAATTTGAAAATTCTCCTTTTCCATTAAAATATGAGCCGCATTCAAATTATTGGTCACGATACGCAGATTTTCGTGATTCAATAATGCTTTCGCAACTGCTTCCGCAGTAGTGCCAATATCAATAAATAGCGATGAACCGTTCGGAATATGTTGTGCAACACATTTGGCTACCCAATCTTTTTCTTGAGAAAGCAAGGTCTTACGCGAAGCATAATCGCTATTTTCAGAGCTGGAAGGAGAGGCGGCACCACCGTGATGGCGGCGAATTTGATTTTGTGCCGCGAGTTCATTGAGATCGCGGCGGATTGTTTAAGGACTAACATCAAGCTCAGCAACGAGCTCTTCTGTGCTGATATAACCGTGTAATTTTACTAACTCAATAATCCGGTTGTGGCGTATTGCTTGTTTCATAACTGCCTCACATTATTGTAATTATTGGTTGTCATTCTACCCAAATTGAATATCTTTTCATTAAATTTTTGTGAAAAAATTATTTCACCGTTTTTTGTCGCCAAACATCAATGCCGGCTAAAATAGATCCGGTAATTAATCCGGCGATATGGGCACTGTTACCTATCGCAACCCCGATTAAAGGCGCAAAAAAACCGGATACAATCCCAATAATCAAAAACAAACCAAACCCACTTGGAATTGCAAACTGCTTTTTCGGATCAAAATAATTTTCGACAAAAACATAGCCTAACACGGCATAAACCACACCGGATAAGCCAAAAAAATCTGCTCCGGATGAAAGATATTGAGCAATACCGCTTGTAACTGCCGAAATAGCGTAAAGACTGCATAGTTTAAATGTGCCTTGATAGCGCTCAATTAAACCGGCGAAAATCCACCACCACATCAAGTTAAACAAAATATGTGCCGAAGAAAGATGCACTAAACTGTGCGAAAAATAACGCCAAAGCTCAAATTGTTGCTCCGGGAAGACCGGGAAATGGAAATAGAAAAAGATTTGTTGCTGCCAGTCGGTATAAGTTAACGCAAATACCAAAATACAGATTAAAGTTATCAACGCACAAAATTTATTCTGCCATAATTGCTGCCACCTAAAACGGGAACCTGTTACCAATAATGGTTTCCATAGTTCTCGCCAAGAGATCCGACTCTCTTGTTGCCAATCGGCGCGGTAAAACTGTTCAGCCTCCGGATTCACTAAAAACTGCTCGGCAGCCTGTTTAATCTCAACCATTTGCTCACTCTGCTCAGAGATAAACAGATGAAACACACCCTTTTCCTGTTTTATTTCAATTTGCTGTTGATATTGTTGTCGAATAAACTGCTGAAATCGGATTGCCAACTGTTGCTGAGAGGTACTAAAAAGGTAATACATAACGTTAATCCTAGTTCTTATTTATAAAATTCGTTATACTGCTAGCACTGATCACTAATATCTACATTTCATTATTATGCGTAATCGAAAAAATAATTTTCCTCAAGGCTTTTCTAAATTTTCGTGGGCGATTGCTATTTTCTGTATTCCGGCTTTCCTATGGCCATTATCTTTATTATTATCGCCTTCGTTGAAAAACAATCCAACATTATCACAGACAGAAATTAATAATATGT
>SKEB01001291.1_pt1 | contig 11166 bp, 7 predicted proteins | sample 4826561 | NCBI WGS metagenome assembly SKEB01 (sample SAMN11008820, study PRJNA524170) | human gut metagenome | biome: Human fecal sample; material: Feces; isolation source: fecal sample from pouch patient p17 | host: Homo sapiens | place: Israel: Tel-Aviv | collected 2016-03-29
CACTTGTTGTTTAAATGTTTGGTTATATTTAGTCATAAAAAATCTGCACCTTTGTCTGTTGGATAATAAGTCCAACTTTTGGGGTGCAGATCAATTCGGGGATTGGTTGTTTTTATCGGTTGATAACAAAAACGATGCCGCTCTTTTACACAAGAAAAAAGATCTTGGTAAGCTTTATCACTATATGCAAACGCATAATGCCAATCGCTTTCCTTGTCCGGCAAGCAAACAAAGTCTTCCATAGGCTGTTTTGAATGACGAAAAGGTGCTACAAGTGAACAATGCGAAGTCAATTTCGCATTTTCCGTACGCCAATAACCATTGATATAATTTGTCTTTTTGTTATGGAACATCTTAGCCATAACACTATGTTCTAGCTCCGTTAATGTCTGATGAATTGTACTCTCTGAATGTTCAACAAAACCAATACGAGCAATAGCATCTATTTTTTGGCGTTGTTCTGTTGTTATCAGATCTACTATTAAGTGAGAATTTAGTCTATCCTCATTACTTTCAAATCCAGGATGATAAAAGATAGGATGATATTCTCCTTTTTCTGCACTATTCGCTAATCCACGCCAATTGCTCGGCAATAAAGCGATATTAGCAGTTTCCGCCATTTTTTCTGTTCTATGTCGCCAGACTCTCCCGGCTAATTGAATCACAGAACGCATTGATGAAGGATCTATAATTGCCCAATCGTAATCGTGATCACGCCCCACCTCAGTCACAGGGCTTCCAACAACAATAAAAATATGATTTTCAATGTCGCTATTTTCTACAGCAATTTTAATTTCTGGTTGATTAAAAATCGCTTGCGGGTCGTAACGATTTAATAATTTATCTAAGCTTTGCTCTAAACGATTACGCAACAGTAATAACTGACGTGAATGGTAACAACAAATATGGATTTCTGTATTTTCTGCGCATTGCTGTTGCAACATAGCCATAATAGTTGGAATCATAGGGCGAATATTAGAGAATCGAATTAATCCTATGCTGACTTTTTTATGGGAATCGTTATCTTCAGTAAAAAATGTTTTATGAAAATCTTCTGCTTGCTTGATTAAATATTCTGCTAACAATGCCCAATCTAATGTCTGATTTTCTCCTCCTTTAACATCAGGCAATGATAAAACATTAGCACTGCGTCTTACCGGCTGTTGTTTTAACTTCTCAATTCTTTTTTCAACAAACTTTTGATGTTGTTCTCTAAAAATAGGGACATCACTACACGAAAAAGTTTGCTGCGAAAATTCATCAAACCAAGCACAACATACTGAATTTTGAGCTAACTGGTTGTTATGATTCCAGATATTTCTCCCTGACTGATAGGCTTCATATAAACCACTGATTAGATCTGGGGTTAATGTTGCTGAAGAGAGTAATACTCGACTACCGAACAGCCCTGCCAAATGCACTAACCGGCTAAGTGCAGGAAGATCATTTTGATCAAAATCATCAGGTTCATCCAAAATAAGATCGCCACTCAACAAGCGTAATATCGGCACAATATGGTTACCGCCGCGTAAACATTCGCTCGCATTCATTAAATAATCTATGGTGCAAGTAACCAGCGGTGTTTGCAGTAGATTGCGCGCTTTTTCACTAGATAATAACGTCTTAAATTCAGCTATGTTCTCAACCGCATTTTCTGTAACAAACCCGCCGTCAATTTGCATAGTGTCTAACCACTCTTCTGCTGATTCACTGCCTCTCTTTTCTTGCGAAAGTGAAAATAAGCGGTTTACCGCCTCCCCACCAACTAATACAGCAATTTGATCATCATCCAATTGCAACTTTTCTTTCAAAGCACTACCGGTTTGCAACGTTAACACTCTTAAACCTAATGCAATAGTAAATCTGGCACCAACTTCCGGATTTGATAAAGCATACATAATCCGAGCATTTCCTATAGTCTTACCACAACCTGTACTCGCCATATTAACCGCAAAAAAGCCTTGCTGTTCTGTCAAAGGTCGTAATTGTTTTGCCACATCAAATGCACGATTTTGCCACTGAAAACGATCAATATTATTACGCTTGTTAAATGCTTTATGCTTTAACGCCGGTAATGATGATCTTAATTTCGGTAATAAATGTGCAAAACGTACAGCACTCTGACATACGCCAATTAAGTGTTCATCAAGATGCTGCTTGCGTTGTCCTTCCGCATTGGTATTTGCCCATAATGGAAAATTTTGATCGCCTAATTGAGGGTTAGCTGTTAATGAAGAATAATGATGATCGGCAGTAATTAGCGATAATCTTGAAAGTAATAAAATAAATGGGGCGGAAATATTATCTACACTCTTTAACATTTCTGTTAACGGCAAATGCTGTAACGCCTTATTTGCCCAGCGCTGCATAGCCTTTTGCCAAAGCAAACTATCGGAGGCCAAGTGCGAAAATGTCCAAAACTGATTAGGGTCGGGATGTTTGCTATTCTCATTAAATAACCATCCTTTACTAGCGGATAATAAATTATAAAAGCGAGATAATGTATCTGGGACACTTTTCTCCCAAAATTTTTTTAATTCTGTTCTGTCTTTTTCAACTTTTGCTAAAAATGCTACTCTGTGGTGCGAAGCAATTAACCAAATTAACGCTTGTGCCAAAGGTGGCAATTCTCTAAACCCACCTACTTTAGGTGATTGAGATTCTTTTTTTAAACTTTGTAACCAGTGAGGATGATTTTTCTGATATTCATTCCAATTAGCCAAACGATTAAGCCACTTTTCATCGGTGTCACATCCTTGAATCATAGCCTCAAATAGTCTAACCGAGATCCATTCGTGGCGATATTGATCCACATAAAAAATAGAATTTGGTTTTAATTTTTCTTGAAAACCTATACTGGACTTACCTAAATCGTGTAATAAGGCAGCAAGTGCCGAAATAATCTGTATCGTATAACCGTTTATCCACGCTATTTGTTTCATACCAAGCTCCCAGTAACAAAAAAGCGCGTTGATACGCGCCTTTTAGCATTATTTAATTTTCATTAATTCGGTTTAATAATTTATAAAAAATGGTTTCCTGACGACTTGCCAACGTTTGGAAATCGCCTTGCTCAACCACTTGGGCATTATCCATTACTACAAGTTGATCAAACTGTTCCAAACCGCTTAACCGGTGGGTCACCATAATCAATGTTTTATCTCGGCAATGTTGCAATAACAGTGCAAGAATATGACGTTCTGTTTCACGATCCAAGCCCTCCGTTGGTTCATCTAATAAAATTATCGGGGCAGATGATAATAAAACTCGTGCAATACCTAAACGGCGTTGTTCACCACCCGATAAAGTTCTGCCACCATCACCCAGCCAACTATCTAGCCCCTGTTCCTGTTCAAGCAAATACTCTAACCCCACTTGCCTAATCACCTCATTAAGCTTTTGATCATCGGCATTAGGATTTGCCAATAACAAATTTTGACGTAACGTATCACTAAAAATATGAACTCGTTGTGTCAGTAGGATCAGCTGTGAACGCAATGTTGGCTCACTATAAGCCGCTATCGGTTCACCTGCCAACAAAATTTGCCCCTGTGTTGCATCATAATTACGAATCAGAAGCTGCAATAATGTCGATTTACCACTACCGGTTTTTCCCAAAATGGCTATTTTTTGTTGTGCGGTGAAAGTGAGATTAATGCCTGATAACGCCTGTTCGGTGCGATCCGGATAATGAAAATGAACATCTTGAAATGTTAATAATTCACCTGTATTGCTTAGGTTGATTTGTTCAAGTTTGCCGTCAAATGTGACTAACGGCTGCTGCGTAATAATATCATTGACACGTTCCGCCGAAGCAATAACCTGCCCTAAGTGTAAGAATGCCGCACCAATCGGCATTAAAATTTCAAACGAGGCTAACGCAGAAAAAGTGACCAAGGCAATCAATGCCAATTTAAATTCATCATTGCCCATTGGCGTTGCTGCCGCCATCCATAATGTGCAAACAATCATTAAGCCATTGATAAACAACAAAATCGCACTGGACAATCCTGATAACTGTGCCTCTTTTTGTTGATATTGCAACCAACTTTTTTCTGTTGTTGCTAATTGTTGTTTTAAATTATCACTGGCATTAAACAGCAATAATTCAGCTTGCGCTTGGATATATTCAACAAATTGACTGCGGTATTGCGCTCGGGTTGCCGTCAATTTTGCCCCGAACTTTCTGCCTAAACGATAAAAAATGGTCGGTAACACCACTAATAACAATAAAAGCGTGCCGGCAATAAAACAGGCAATGGTTTTATCGAGAAAACTCAAGCCAATGCCGATAAAAACAATCATCAAAACTGCACTGACGAACGGTGCAAACAGCCGCAAATAAAGGGTATCCAGCGTGTCCACATCCGCTACTAACCGATTCAATAATTCGCTATTACGATAACGGCTCAACACTGCCGGACTTAACGGAATAATTTTGGAAAAAATCATTACACGTAATTTTGCCAAAATTTCAAAGGTCACATCGTGGGTTACTATTTTCTCAAAATAACGCGCCACCGTACGTCCAACCGCCAATCCCCTTACTCCGGCAGAAGGATAGAAAAAATTAAACATTAACGACACGCCGGCAATAGCCGCTGCAGCTAAAAACCAGCCGGAAAGGGTTAATAAACCAATACTCGCCGCCAAACCGGTCAGCATCAAAATAATGCCTAACATCAAACGTGCCGGCGAATGTTTAAACATCGCTAAAAATGGTAATAATGATCGCATCACTTTATCCTTAATTCACTTCCGTTTGTCGTTGTGCCAATAATTCAGCAAAAAAGCCTTGATGTTGTAATTGAGCAAAATGTCCTTGTTGCACAATTTCTCCTGCTTGCATCACTAAAATGCCATCGGACTGCTTCAAATCCTCAATGCGATGGGTAATCATCAATGTGGTTTTCGCTTTACCTAATTGTTGCAAGCTGTTCAACACCTGATTTTCAGAACGGGCATCCAAACTTGCGGTCGGCTCGTCCAACAACAATAATGGCGTATCCTGCTTCAACAACGCTCTAGCCACTGCCAAACGTTGTGCCTGTCCGACCGAAACACCGAGACCGCCATCCTGTAATGGTTTATCCAATAAAGGGATCAGTTCTTCAACATAAGCCTGTTGCAAAGCAGATTTGAGTTGTTCATTGCTAGCATTCTGATTAGCAAGACATAAATTTTCACGAATTGTGCCTTGCAACAACAATGGGTTTTGCCCCACCCAAGCCAATTTCTGCCGCCACGCATTTAGATCCAGTTGATTCAGTTCAATACCATTAATCAATAAACTTCCTCGATAAGGCAAAAATCCCAACAATACATTCATTAGCGAGGTTTTTCCGGCTCCACTTTGCCCGACCAATGCAATATTTTCACCAGCATTAATCGTGAAAGTTAACGGTTTCGTCAAAGCCTTACCGTCCGGTGACAACACCTCTAACGCTTTAGCCTCAATATGAATTGAACTGCCATTGATGGTTTCCGCTCCTTGCTGTGCGATTAAAAAATCTTGAGAAAGGAACTCTTCTATCGTATCCGCCGCCCCGATTGCTGCCGCTTTGTCGTGATAATAAGTGCCGAGATCACGCAATGGCTGATAAAATTCGGGCGCTAAAATCAAGCAAAAAAAGCCGGCAAACAGCGTTACGCCTGTGCCATAACTACCGAATTCAATTTGACCTAAATAACTAAACCCGAAATAAACCGCTGTCAAAGCAATTGAAATTGAAGTGAAAAATTCAAGTACCGCTGATGAGAGAAAAGCAATTTTCAACACATCCATCGTTGTTTCACGAAAATCTTCAGTACTGTCTTCGATTTGTTCCGTCTGTTGTTGTATGCGGTTAAAAATACGCAAATTTTCCAATCCTTGTAAACGATCCAAAAACTGACCGCTCAGACGGGAAAGTGTGGTGATATTACGCTGATTTGCTTCCGCCGCCTTCATACCCACCAACGCCATAAAAATAGGAATCAATGGTGCCGTCAACAATAAAATCAAACCTGCCGCCCAATTTACCGGAAAAATAGCGATCAATAGGATTAATGGTGCCGCCCCTGCCAAATATTGCTGAGGCAAATAACGCGCATAAAAGTTATGCAAATTCTCTACCTGCTCCAGTGCCAACGTTGCCCAGCTACCTACCGGCTTATAAGACAATGTGGCCGGACCGACTTGCTGCAATTTAGTTAAAATCTGTTGGCGTAAATGTCGACGCAACCGTTGTCCGCTGTAAAAACCGACTTTCTCTCGCGCGTAAAGCAACCCAGCCCTGACCAAAAAAATGATCGGCAAGGCAATAAATGAAGGCAGCAGCTGTTCTCGTGGCAACTGCGCAATGATGAGATCGTGCAGTAATCCTGCTAATAACCAAGTTTGAACAACTAAGAGAATTGTTGAAATAATCGCAAATAGAAGGTTTAGTCTTAAAGGCTTGCGAATCAGTTTATTTTGCTGTTTTAACCAGTTTTGTAATTGTTTTTGGCGTGATTTTTCCATAATGGTTTAAAGACAAAAAGAGAAACAAAATCCCCTCAAAAAATTGAGGGGAATAACATCATTAAGCACCTTTCGCTTGTTGGGCATCGAGATAACGTTCCGCATCCAACGCCGCCATACAGCCGGTTCCTGCTGAAGTAATTGCCTGACGATAATGTTGATCCATCACATCGCCGGCAGCAAATACACCTTCAACCGAAGTCGCAGTGGCATTGCCTTGCAACCCTGATTTCACCACAATATAACCATTATTTAATGCCAATTGACCGGCAAAAATATCGGTATTCGGCGCGTGACCAATCGCAACAAAAACACCGTCTACGCTTAAAGTTTCCTGCTGTTCGGATTGCGTATCTTTTAACTGCAAATGAGTAACGCCCATATTGTCACCGCAAACTTCTGCTAAAGTACGGTTAGTATGCAACACAATTTTTCCCTCTTCCACCTTTTTCATTAGGCGATCTAACAGAATTTTTTCGCTACGAAACTCATCGCGGCGATGCACTAAATGCACAGTGGAAGCGATGTTAGCTAAATATAACGCCTCTTCTACGGCAGTATTGCCGCCACCAATTACCGCTACCGGTTTGTTGCGATAAAAGAATCCATCACAAGTGGCACAAGCCGACACACCACGACCTTTATAAGCCTCTTCCGATGGCAAGCCTAAATATTTTGCTGAAGCGCCGGTCGCAATAATTAAGGCATCACAAGTGAAAGTTTGGCTATCACCATATAAAGTGAATGGACGTTTGGAAAGGTCAACTTTATTGATATGATCGAACACAATTTCTGCCTCAAATTTTTCGGCGTGTTCCAACATTCTTTGCATTAATTCAGGACCGGTGGTTTCACCTGCATCACCCGGCCAATTTTCAATTTCATTGGTGGTGGTTAATTGTCCGCCTTGCTGTAAGCCGGTTACCAATACCGGTTTTAAATTTGCTCGCGCTGCATAAATTGCAGCCGTATAACCTGCCGGACCGGAACCTAAAATTAATAATTTACTATGTTTTGTTTCCATTTTTTGCCTCTACTCTTGTTCTTACAAAAACGTCGTTAATATAACAATGAATACACTAACCGACGATATTTATTCGTTAACGGATCACTATTGCCTAAAGCGGATAAAATCGCCAAATACTGACGTTTCACCTCGCCCTCTTCGGCATTTAGATCCTTTTGTAAAATTGATAATAATAAATTCAACGCCTCTTCATTACGATTTGCCTGATGCAGTTGTACTGCCAATTTAATCGCAATTTCCGCTGTCGGATTTTTTTGATAATCCTGTTGTAATTGCTGAATTTCCGGTGTATCCGCCGCTTGAATTAAGAGTTCAATTTGTGATTGCAGACCTTGCCAACGGCTATCCCTGTCTTGTATTGGAATCTGATTCAGAATTTCCTGCGCCGGCTCAACCTTTTTCATTGCAATATAGGTTTCAGCATATAACAGTGCGACATCACTGTTTTTCTTATCGGAAAGTTCCCACGCCTGTTTTAACAACGGCAATGCCTGCTCATAATTTTCTACCGCTAAATAATCCAACGCTTGGTTAAATTTAATTTCATCCTCTTTCGGTAAAATTACTTGCAAACGTTGCTCCAATTCCGCTTCCGGCAATACGCCCTGAAAACCGTCTACCGGCGCACCATCTTTAAAAAGATAAGTGGTCGGCAGTGCTTGAATACGAAATTGTGCTGCAATCATCTGTTCCGTTTCACAATTAACCTTCGCCAGGACGAACTGCTCGGCATATTTTGCAGCAAGTCGCTCCATCGTTGCGACAAAATCAAGTGAAGTGCGATCTGAAGCCGCATAAAACAGAAATGCCAGTGGCTGTGTTTTGCCCATATCCAACACTTCTGCCAGATTCTGCCCGTTTACCTCAATAATTTGTTGCATATATTATTCCTATTCTTCCAACAAAAGTTGTTAGAGTTTAGCAAAAAGCGCGTACATTCGCAGTATCAATTTAGGTTGATTCCGTCTATTGTAGGATTTTTCAGCGGAACACCGAATCAAGAAAGAAGTTATAAGTACTTTTGTGTATAATTTGCCGGTTAAATTTATTATGAGAACGATTATGGATTTATTAAAACTAAAATGGCAAGCATTGGCACCTACCTTCTCTTTTTCTCAACTGCCTGTCGATCCGCAACAAACTTTTTGGGATCTTCAGCCAAGAGCCACTGCCGCTATTGATAATTGGCTGGCACAAAATAGCAATGCAATTTTGGTGCTAAAAGGCGAAGAACAGTTTGCCGATTTACTGAGATTGCAACAGTATTTAATGCAGCACTATTTTGCCGATCAAGCAGTAGCAGTGAATGGTGTGCATTACCAATTTCAGCAATCTGATGCCAATGATTTTCCGACAATTGAGATGCGTCCGGCGCAATCCGTGCAGGATAACTTTGCTCAACGGTATTGGGTGAAATGTGCCGATTATCTCTCTCCACAATATCTTTTTGGGCAAGTGTTGCAACTGGTTAACAGTAATAAAATCCAACTGATACCGGGCTTAATTCACCAAGTGAACGGCGGTATCCTCATTTTGTCCGCTGCGCAGTTACTCTCTCAGTTTGACCTTTGGCAACGTTTATTAAGCATTCTGCAACAGCAACAATTTCATTGGCAATTGGATGATATTTTACAGCGTCAAACCTGCGTTATTCCGCCGATGCCATTGAAATTAAAATTAATTATTGTAGGCAGTCGAGATAATCTTGCCGAATTTGAAACTTTTCAGACCGATCTTTATCAATTAGCCGATTATGCTGAAATTGCCGCTTATACGGACATTGAAGATCAAGCACAGCAACAGCAATGGGCAAGCTATCTATGCAATTTGGCACAAAATGAGCTGCAATGTGAACTCGATCTTTCCGCCATTAATCGGATTTATCAATGGCTGACCAGAGAAAGTGAAGATCGGCATTTAATCGCCAATTCACCAACACAGCTTATCACTATTCTGAAAGGTGCATTAAGTTATCGAGCAAACAGCAACGATAACATCATTAATGCGGAAATGGTGGAACAGTTCTATCAGCAACAGTGTTATCAACGCGATCTGTTGCAGCAACGCAGTTATCAAAGCATTCTTGCTGAACAGGTTTATATCGACACGGAAAGCGAAGAAATCGGGCAAATCAACGGTCTATCCGTGATTGAATATCCGGGTGTTCCTTATAGTTTCGGTGAACCGTCCCGTATCAGTTGTTTAGTGCAAATCGGCGAAGGCGGCGAAATTGTCGATGTTGATCGCAAAAATGAATTGGCCGGCAATATTCACAGTAAAGGAATGATGATTGCACAATCTTGTTTAAGCAATATTTTGCAATTACCGAGTCAACTTCCCTTCTCCGCTTCACTGGTTTTTGAACAGTCGTACACTGAAATTGACGGCGACAGTGCCTCATTAGCAATGTTATGTGTGCTTGTCAGTGCGCTTGCCGAATTGCCGTTACCGCAAAATATCGCAGTAACAGGCGCTATCGATCAATTCGGCTTGGTTCACGCTGTTGGCGGCGTCAATCAGAAAATTGAAGGCTTCTTTGCCATTTGCCAACAACGTGGTTTAAATGGTCGCCAAGGCGTTATTATTCCTGCCGTTGTCTGCAATCAACTCAGCCTAAATCAAGAGGTTATTGCTGCTGTGAAAGCGCAACAATTCCACCTTTGGATCGTGGAAGATGCGGCACAAGCATTACAAATTTTATTACAACGCGATTTAATCGAAATGCCGGATAAAACTTATCACGCCGATAATCGTCCATTAAATCAGCTCATTTTGCAGAATATCGAACAAAAATCAGAACATAAATCAGCTTGTTCAAAGTGGTTTTCCTGGTTAAGTGCGATGAAAAAAGCATAAAAACGAACAAAAACTGATCCGACCATTCAGCTAACAGGTGTAAGCTATTTTAAAAAGTATTTTTCCTTGCTAAAATAGCTCACATCTAGTTTTCCCTTTTCGGAAAACTCTTTTTATGCATATCGCAGGAGATCAGTATGCCTAACACAAGTACACAAAAAAGAAATTTCACCGCTCAGAAATCATTTAATTATGAAGATTTATTAGCCTCCGGTCGAGGCGAATTATTCGGCGAAAAAGGACCGCAACTGCCGGCACCCTCAATGTTAATGATGGATCGTATTGTGGAAATGGATGAACATAAAGGTCGATTTGGTAAAGGTTATATTGAAGCTGAACTCGATATTCGCCCTGATCTGCCATTTTTCGGTTGCCATTTTATTGGCGATCCTGTGATGCCCGGTTGCTTAGGTTTAGACGCAATGTGGCAATTAGTCGGTTTCTTCTTAGGCTGGATTGGCGGCGAAGGTAAAGGTCGTGCATTAGGTGTGGGAGAAGTAAAATTCACCGGACAAATCCTACCAACTGCCAAAAAAGTCACTTACCGTATCCATTTAAAACGCGTCATTAATCGTAAATTAATTATGGGATTAGCTGATGGAGAGGTAGAAGTTGACGGTCGCATTATTTATACCGCGACTGATCTAAAAGTAGGCTTATTCCAAGATACAACAATGTTCTAATAATCTGCTCAATAAAGGTGGGAAATTTCCCATCTTTATTATTATAAAAAGCATTCTTGATGATTAAATATCAAGCTCTTTTCCCAAGACATATATAT
>SKEB01001292.1_pt1 | contig 11162 bp, 19 predicted proteins | sample 4826561 | NCBI WGS metagenome assembly SKEB01 (sample SAMN11008820, study PRJNA524170) | human gut metagenome | biome: Human fecal sample; material: Feces; isolation source: fecal sample from pouch patient p17 | host: Homo sapiens | place: Israel: Tel-Aviv | collected 2016-03-29
ACTGTACACAAGAAAAATATTACCGTTTTAAAGTTCAAAAATAAAAAAAGAACAGCCGATACATATACTCGAACTGTTCTTCTACTTCTGAAGTCCACGCAGCATTGACATCACTATTTCCTTCCAGACTGCAAAAACTCTGCAAATACGGCAGTACATGATTCTGCATATCCGTCAGATCTTCCATATACTTCTGATATTCTTCATTGCCTTTTCCTTGCTGATAGCTGATCCAGCTTTCATCCGTCAGCTTCATTTCATTCTGCATCTTTAACTGACTGATGATACCACCGTTTCCGGTACCAATTTCTATCTTACCTTGAAAATGATGCAGCATCTTATCGCCCTTCTCAGCATAATATACTGTGAAAAACATCTGTGCTGTCGTTTTTGGCTCGTTGGTGTTTGAATCACGGTCAGCATACCACGCTTTGTCCTGTTCTACGGTTTTGGAATCCAAATCAGATAACTTTTGACATCTTGGATTCCCCAGCTCACTTTTCTCACAATAATTCGCATACACCATTGGTTCCATATTTTGGGAAAGCTCCGGTTCATAAGATACGATGAGAACGATATTTGCAGAATACAATCCACAACGCAATAGCATTGATGTTTATACCAGTGCTGGTTATATGCTTCGCATTGACTGTTGGGAAGCTGAGAAAAACTTAAAAACCACTCCCGGATCAGACTGTACACTAAACGCACTTGCCATTGATGAGCCGTTGGAATATGCCAAACTGTATCTTGATGGTACAATGCAGTTGTGGGTGGATGCAGAGGATTCCTTAGAAAGATATGCAATTTTTTTCGGCTTTAGAGAAAAATTATGTATTATCGTTCAAGTTGTAGCACAGGTACAACATATCTATAATTTTTTGTTTATCCGTCCCTCTAATGCCTAATGATTTTAAATCCACTTTTTCATCAGCTATTTCAGATAAAAACTTTTTCATATCCTCTGCTATTTCCGAACTGAGAACTTGCCTTGTATTGGCTGTGATTAACTGTGCTAATCGGAACACATCGTTTTTATGTTTCTTTATATTTTTGCTGTCAACCTGCTCTCCATTCAGCTTGCGTTCTTTTAAATCCAGCCACGCTTTCGCCTTAAATGGTATCAGGCAAGTCGGACTTAATACCGGAATGCCATCAACCATCATTTGTCCGGTTTTTAGCAATTCATAATACGCTTCGTTTAGAAGGATTGCCGACAAGCTGGAGATTTCATCGTCTATTGGAAGCGGTGTGAGAACTGCATCATCTTCCAATATAATATAATCCGGATTTCTGGAAAATATTTCTATCATGTATGGATATTCTTTGCTTTTCGGAGATGTGAAACGATAAAACTGTGCATTTCCGGTACTTTTATTCAAATGCTCATATCCTGCTTCCTTGACATACTCCCAAAACTGCCTGCCGAACTCCGCTGTTATGGATTCAACAATCAGTACAATATCTACATCTTTTGTAGCACGAAACGGTAATTCTTCGTTTTCCATAATCAAATCACACGCTGTCCCACCGATGATGACATATTGATTTTTAAAGCCCTGAAATCTTTCCTTAAATTTTGTAAATCCGCTGACCATTACTCCTTCAACCTTCTTTCCTGTAATTCATCTACTGCTTCTTCAATTCTCTCATCGTTTGTATCTGCAAAAGACAAAACAATGGAAATATCATCAGCACTGTTATCCTCTGAAAATTGTTTCGGGTTGTATGCCCATAATTCAAGTCTTATCTGTTTATCCGGGTCTATCAATTCATCGGTTAGCAAGGTTTTATCATAATCTTTCTCACTAATTGCATAGGTAACAACTCGACTTGGATTTAGCATTGTTTTTTCAGAAAGTGCCGTTTCCCCTGCAAAAACCATATTTTCTGTAACTTGCGTCTTATCTATATATCCTGTTTTTCGAACAGGAGTCGTCAAATATACTTTTGCTTTTTCAAATAATTCATTTCGCTTATATTTTGACTCAATAAACTTATTGACACCGTCTTTTGCTACAAGAAATAAATCCGTCGTTTCCAACTGCTTTACTGCTCTGGTCAATGTCATTGCTGTAAATGGAAGCACTTTTCCGGCTTCTGAAATATACAATCGTTTTTTCTTACTGTACAGATAAAATAAAAACAACTGCTGCGTGGAGTAAACAAACTTCCCCATCAGCTTTTGGGGTTCTTTTTCATCAGAAAGCATTGTCCCAATGAAAGGAAGAAAGACCTGTTTATCAGTAATAAACGGTATATTATTTTCTATAAGGCTTGTTCTTCGATAATTTGATACCGTTGTAAGTTCAAATACAACTGGCACATTATCAATCTGCTGTATTTTTACAATTTGTTTTTTCAATGCCGGAAGTGTGGCAAGTTCTTCTGTTGGAGCAAGCATTATACAGCGTCTGTTTCCAATATATGCTGTATGAAAATCATAACTCCCTGCAATATAAACAGGCAAAGAATCCTGATGATTCCATGCTTCATATTTTATAGGAATCCCGAATACGCTTGTAAACATATTTCCCGTTCTCCTTTTAACTCATTTTCTTTCATTTTAACTTTGGCGATGTTAAAAGTCAAGTTTTTGAGTTATTTTGATTTTTCTAAAATTCTTTTCTCTTACACCATTTATTTTCCCCCTCCATCTTTTGTATATGTAAGAGGGTTTGTAGATTAGAGCAAGATCCACCCAGGTATTACCGTATCGCCATTTTATGGCTACGGCATACCTCCGGGTAAGTCTCTTGATGGGGATTCCGATTCCCCATACCCTCGTACAGACATCAAAGATATCTGTAGGCTCTCTATCAAAGATAGTTCGAATATTGGGAGAGATAAAAGCAGACATGATTTTAAAAAATTATGAAAAAATTTTATTCCTCTACCTACTGTAATAAGGAACGGGTATCTGGCGATGTACGCCTTCCACTGCTTTTTCATCTGTTTCTCCATTTCGGAGCAACAAAAAAATAGCCGAACATCAAGAATATGCGGGATCTGGTTATCCCATCATTCTCAATGTCCGGCTATTTGGTAACTCATATCGGTTCCGTGGCTCGGTACAAAGCTCAATTATTCAGTTGTCTGCTCAATCTGTATTGATTTTAAATTTTCTAAACTTGATACTCACTTTCTTTAAAGAAAGGTCAATCTCATTGACATATTAAGATTTAATTCTGCCAACACTTATAGCAAACCCATTGACTTTATAACAAAATTTATGTATAATTTTGTTATCAGATAAGGAGGTGCTTTTATGCCGACAATCAAATCAAGTGCTGATTTAAGAAATAATTACAATGAAATTTCTACATTTTGTCATAATTATCCAGAACCAGTTTTCATTACGAAGAATGGAAAAGGCGACCTTGCAGTTATGAGCATTGAAGCCTACGAAAATCTTGCCAGCCGATTTGAGCTTTACAGCCAAATCAAGGACGGAATGGACGATATTGCATCAGGCAACACCCGACCTTTCTCTGAAGCTATGGCAGATATCAGGAGTCGCCGCACACGATGAGTTATCAGCTTCATATCACATCCACCGCAGAGCATGATATTATGCGTGCTGTGGATTACACCGAATTTACCCTAAAAAATCCACAAGCTGCTGACAATCTGTTAGATGCTGTCACAAAGCAGATAGGAACATTATCAGATTTTCCTCAAAAGTTCCGTCTTGTCGATGATCCTGTTTTAGCCAGTTGGGAAATTCGTTTTGTAATCATCAATAATTACCTTGCCTTTTATACTATTGATGAAGAAAAGCAGACCGTTATTGTAGTCCGTTTTCTCTATCAAAAAAGTAACTGGTGTTCCATTCTTCGACAGGGATTTCCCCTGGTTTAAGGAATCTGTTTTTGCAGATTCCTTTTCTATAAACTGTTCCTCCGATTTCTTTGTAATATTGTCATAATGTCAATATTCTTCCACAGAATCCCCCAGCTTATATTTCCCGTTTGGTTCATTCCACCCTTTCAGTAGCGTTTTAATCCCTGGCATCGTATAGTCCAAAAGATGAGTCAGTTCCAACACACTTTCCACTCGCATCCGCATATAATGGCGGTACTGTCGACCTAAAGGCTTTAGTTCTAACCTATTTTTCATAGACTAACTGCTCGTGTTTTTGTTCCATATTCTGTTTTAATTTACTGAAACATCTTCTGTTTGACTTAACTGTTTATGAACATCACGTCCACCATACATAATTCGCACTACATATACTATTTCAGTTTCATCATCTGTTTTGTAAAATACCAGATAATTCCCCACTGGAAAGAATCAAAGCCCTCTGCTGCGCCACGGTTCTTCCTCATAGAGCCGATTTCTGTTCGGCATAGTATCCAGCTTCCGAATTGCCGTCATAATCCGCTCTGTCTGTCCTGCAGCATTCTCCGAAGCTAACAGTTCCTCTGAAATATATCTGAAAATATTTCGCAGATCTTTCTTTGCTCCTGCTGTATACATCACTTTATATTTCATATACCAAATTCCTGTTTCATTTCTGCTTCAACTTCATCTGCTGAATACACTCTGCCAGCCTTAATATCTTCCATGCCTTTTTCTATTTCTGCATTGAACTGTTCCTTTGTCAGAGAGCCATATGCAACAGGCTCCTCATAAGCTGGAAGTTTCATCTCAAAAGGAATTCCTCTCTGGAGTACAATCTGTCTCAGAAACATTCCTACTGCATTGGACATTGGAATTCCAAGTCGATCCAGCACCTGCTCTGCCTGTTCTTTCACTTCAGGCTCAACACGTGCAAATACATTTGCTGTTCTTGCCATAGATATCGCCTCCCTCTTTTTTCTTCATTATATCTTGTTTGATTGCAGTTTGCATGCGTTTCGCAATCTGTTTTCGTAATTTCATATACCGGCAGACGGCAGGTGGCAGATAGTGTATCTATAAAAATCTGTATTTGCTTCAATGACTCTGCCACCTGTCATTCTTTTAATCGAATACTATTCTCCTGCTTTTCATTTACTTGGTACTCTTCCTGTGCAAAAAGCTGTAGACAAGTCTGATAGTTGATTCCTGTTTCTTTCGCCTGTTTCTTTAATCTTGTGAGCACAGATGCACCCATATCTTTTATCTCTTTTACAGCCATATTCCAACCACCCTTCTTGCTTTCTTCTCCACACCAAGCTTTGAGGCATACATCATTAGTTTCGCAGCATCTTTCTTTTTATCACCAATATACCTTTGAATTACAGTATTAAAGACCTCTCCATCCATCGTATTAACATGACGCAAACAATCACATACAACACGCTCTCTGTCATAAATCTTTACCGTGATTCCATCTATGTTTCCTTCACTCACACCAATATTCAATCTGGATGTTTCAATAAAATGTGGTTTTATGATAGGAAAATCTAGCCTATAACATTTGGATTGAAGATTCAGAAAAGGCACTTCAAAAATTTATAACTGCTATCGTTGGCGTTATATCTGAAACTAAAATATTTTCTGATGTGACTATTAATGAGGTTAAAGAAGTTGTATATGATAATGTGATTGGCTTTACTTATGAAGCTTTATCTGATGGTAGAGCAGGCGTAATCATTCATTTACTTAATAATGAAACTGCTAGTTTTCACGCTAATTCAATAGCATATATAAAGACTGAATAATTCGAAACCCCTACGGGGGTCTATCGGACATGAGCGCCCCGATACTGACGAGATAGCTTGTATACAGTTTTAAAAAAGTTCACACGTATGAACTCAAAAGGAGAGAAATGAAATGAAAGAAACAGAGAAGAAAAAAGAAGTAACACGGAAAGGTAATTTATTGTTTCGTCCATCTACATTTTCGGATCAACGAAAAACTCCAATGGACTCAACAGACTAAAGTCCATAAATCAGGACCACCCTAACGGGTGGTTCATTATTTTATCCATCTCGTAAATTATACTTTTTCTTCTCGAAGTTTTCAAGATATCCCTGCTTCTTTTGATACACATCACCTGCAATTGTAATCTCCTCATTCTTGGACTGAACAGTTTCCAGAATCAGTTTTATGCTGCACGACACTTTGTATAGTTATAAACTCAGTAGTTTGTACTATTCTCGTAACCATCTACAGATATCAACCACTTGCACTCCTTTATAATCATAAGTTTCATGATGTGTTCTTGCGATTATCATCTTAGGATATGCATCTCTTATTGCAAGCAAAGGCGAATATTCTCTTTCAAATGTTTTTTCATCTGAAATATTATCGCTTACCTGAATATATATTTGAATCTCACGTTTCTTTGCTACAAAATCCACCTCTTTTTTATATAGTTTTCCTACATATACCTCATATCCTCTCCTACGCAACTCCAGATAAACGATATTTTCGTAAACTGTTCCAAAGTCCATGTTTCGTGTACCATTGACTGCATAACGAAATGATGTATCACAAAGATAATATTTACTATTATTTGCCAGATATTTTTTCCCTTTTAAATCATAGCGTTTTGCCTCATAGAACAGAAATGCATTTTCCAAATACCCAATGTATTTTGACACCGTCTTTCTGGTTATCTCGCTCTGGTCATTTTTTAAAGTTTTGCTGATATTATTAGGCGAAAGTAAATTACCGATGTTATCCATCATAAATTCAGATATGTTGGTGAACTCTGATTTATTTCTTATCTTATACTTTTCAACCAAATCTCTGATAAGAATGGTTGAATACACATCCCTAACGTAATCATACTGTCTGTCCTCGGTCTTATATACATAAGATCCAGGCATACCACCAGTTCGGACATACTGATCAAAAGCTTCATCATACCTGTCTGTAATTCCATAATAAGTTAGATATTCCACGAAAGAAAATGGATATACTTTTATTTCCATCGTTCTTCCGGTAAAAAGTGTTGCTAAATCTGAGCTTAGCAAAAATGCGTTTGAACCGGTAATATAAATATCATAAATTCCTTTTGTATAAATACTATTAATTGCAAGTTCAAACTGCGGGCATAGCTGAACCTCATCAATCAATAAAACATTCGTCATTCCCTCTTTGTACTGATCCAAGATATACTTATGCAATGCATGATACTCCAACAAATGATCAAACTCTAATTCCTGAAGGTTTATCATAACAATATTTACCGGTTCCTCTAATGACTGCAAATAAGAAACAAACTCTTGCAGCAATACCGATTTACCGCTTCGTCTGATGCCCGTAATTACTTTTATATCCGGTGTCCCATACAATTCAATCAGTTCGTTTAAATACTCTTTTCTTACGATAAGCTGCATACCGCCATCTCCTATTCCCACTTTTTTAATAATTTTTATTTTTCGGTAATATATTTTATAGACTGATATTATCACACTCTGTGCATTCTGTCATTATTCTATTCCCTCTTTCTAAAAATTATTCATTTTTTGGTATTAGTTTTTTGATTTGGGAATAATTTTAAAAATTATTCTAAGACTCCTATCGAATCTGTCTATCAAGTCTACAGTTCTTTCAGAACCTCTCCAATATCTTCATTCATGCAGACAGACTTTCTCCTTATTTCGTCCGGTGCATATGCTTCCCCCCGGTTCAGACACACATAAAATGCATGTTGAAATTTGTTTGTCATCTGCCAGAACGGATATTTTATAATACCAGGGGTATTATATCCTACACCTAGTTCAAGGAACACTATTTTCTGCTTTTTATGATCCTGTATAAATTTCTCGTACCGTTCTGCTGCCTGGTGCCATCCGTCATCTTCAACAAATGTCTGATCCGATCTGAGGTTCATGCTCATCGGCTTGCCACAATGTGGGCAATATGGAATCAGACCCGTTGGAACCGTAAGCTTTATTTTTCCATTTTCCGGTTTTTGCAGTTCCCCGTCTTTAATCTGGAATCCCTGACTCAGCACCATTTTTTTAATAGCCTCTTCATTGTCATAGGTTTCCTTATGGCAAGGTTCACTACATTGAAACAGACCATAATCTCCCTGTATATAAAAGATTCTGTTTTTATCGAACCCGGACTTCTGGAAACAATGATCCACATTTGTCGTCAGTACAAAATAATCCTTCTCTTTCACCAGATCATGCAAGTTCTGATATACCGGTTTTGGCGCATCCATATATCGATTAATATAGATATATCTGCACCAGTATCCCCAGTGCTTTTCCAATGTTTTATATGGATAGAAGCCTCCCGAATACATATCAGAAAATCCATATTTCTTTCTGAAATCTGAAAAATATTTTTCAAATCTTTCACCGTTATACACAAAACCAGCAGATGTGGAAAATCCTGCACCTGCCCCAATTATAATAACATCTGCTTCCCCAATTTTTTCTTTTATCTGTAATATCTTATCCGAGTAACTGTTTGTAGAGTCGTTCATCTTCCTCTTTAAAAACATTAAATATCACCTTTATATTTGATTTCGTCTTTTCTTTATATTGCTTTACTGTCTGTACTGCAAGTTCAGCAGCTCTTTTATTTGGAAACATAAATACACCGGTTGAAATACAACAAAAAGCAATACTCTTTACTTCGTTTTCATCAGCTATCCTAAGACACGATTCATAGCAGGATATCAGTAAACGTTCATGTTCCTTTGTCAGCTTTCCCTGTACGATCGGACCAACTGTATGAATCACATGATCACAGGGCAGATTAAACGCCGGAGTAATCTTTGCCTGCCCTGTCGGTTCTTCATGTCTCTGTTTTATCATCATATGATTGCAATAGTTTCGAAGCTGAATTCCTGCATAAGTATGAATGCAATTATCAATACAATTATGGCAAGGCTGATAACAACCTGTCATACCGCTGTTGGCTGCATTTACGATTGCTCCCACCTTAAGCCTTGTAATATCACCCTTCCAGATAGAAAGATCAGGCTGTACCTCCCTTATATCTGCAAATGTGACAATACCCTTCTTCTCATTTTCTTCCGAAAGGTACGCATCTTGAATCTGCAAAAATGCGTGTTTCATTTCCCCCGGCATTCTTATATTCATAAGCGATCTGAGCAGCATTTTCTGTTCGCCTGCATCTGATGGGATCTGCATATTCTCATACTCCGGTCGCTCTTTCAATAATCCTTCTATTAAATATCTTCTTCTGCCATTCTGATTCATTTCCTGATCACCGCTTTCACCGGACAGTTTTCATAACAGTTTCCACAGTGCAGACAGTGCTCCTGCCGTACGACATAGGGTGTTCCCTTCTCAATACATTTCTGTGGACAATGTTTCATACATTTCCCGCATCCGATACAGGATTCCGTTATGTAATATCCTTTTTCTTTTATACTAACATTTCCCAGAATATATGTCTCCCGGAAAATTGGATTTACACCAAGATTAAAATACTCCACTTCCGCCTTATCAATGCAGAAAATAATCCCGATTTCTCTTGTATCCCCCGGATATACATTCGCAAGATACGGCTGTTCTTCAAAAATGATATCCATCCATTTTCTCTGTTCATTCTCTGCTACTGCGTAAGCCTTTCCGGACAAACGAATCATTTCTTTGTATTTGGTATAGGCAAGAATCTGAACCCTGCCATCTTCCATTAATTCTTTACAAAAATTTTTACCTCTAGCGGTAAAGAAATAGAGTGCATCCGATTCGTAATGAATCGCACTGATATTCCGTATCTGTGGTGATCCTTCACTGTCTACTGTTGCAAACGCAAGCACTCCCACCAATTCCATTTTTTTCAAGCATGTTGCCAAATCCATCTTATCGCTCCTCCAATATCTCCCCGGTAATCTCATTTCTTGTCTTCCAGCACTGCGGATCTGCCCCGTAAAAGTTACCGCTTGTTCCATTGGCAACCGCCGGACATCCACGGCACCATGCCTTAAGTTCACATTTACTGCATTTTACAAATTTATCGTAATCTCTGTATTTTTCCATCTGACAGATCCAGACGTCTGCCAGTCGGTCTTCAAAAATATTGGCCACTTTACTATCTGTCACCCTTCTGCATGCCATAATATCTCCATTGGAAGATATGGTAATATGACAGTTTCCACAATTGCAGCCACCATAGATCATTCCTGCCTCTGTACTCTCAGGAAGCTTAAACTGTCCCGTTTCATATTCATACAACGTCCACAAATGATCCTTTTTATTAAAATAGGTCTCGCATCCTGCCTTTTCATATACCTTATACTTTGCATCACAGACTTCCAGAAGTTTTCTGTATTCTTCCGGTGTCATACTTGTGTCAACTTCACCACCTGTAGGCACATAACGTGAAAATGCAAAAACCTTTGCTTTCGCTTTTACAACTTCATCAATAATATCCGGTATCTCATCCATATTTGTTTTGGATACCGTACTCATAATTACACTTTTTATTCCTGCTCTGTTCAGACATCCGATTTTCTCAATCGTCAGATCAAAACTTCCCGGCTTTCTGAACCAGTCATGCGTTTCTCTCATTCCATCAAGGGACATCTGATACTTCTCACAACCACAAACCTTTAACATTCTGCAAATTTCGTCGTTCAAATGAAATGGATTGCCCATTAAGGTAAAAGGTATCTTTTTCGATTTCAGCAATACCATTAATTTCCAAAAATCCGGATGAAGGATAGGATCTCCGCCAGTAATATAAAAATATGGTACTCTGCCATATACTTTGCAGAAATCCTCACAGCTTGCCACTACCTCTGTCATCTGCTTCCAGGTCATGGACTTTAATTCCTTACAGCCTTCGCCTGAGAAAATATAACAATGCTTACACCGCTGATCACATTCATCTGTAATATGCCACTGAAAAGAAAAATACTGACTCATCCTATCCAACTCCTTCCTTAACTTATTTTACTTGTCAGATGCTCCACATGCTGTTCCGCATGCTGCTGGTTGTCTACTCTCCGCTTCGGTCCGCTCAGAGCAATCGTCCACCGGACGATTTGAGCCCTCCGGTTTGTCTGATGCTCCACACGCTGTTCCGCATGCTGCACCGGTTTCTGTTTCTGCTTTCTTTTTCCATCCGAAAAGATTTGATAATGCCATTTTGTTACCTCCTGATATTTTTGTTTGTTGTTATCTTTGTTGCAAGATTATAATATCAAGAGTTCTTAACCGACAAAAGTACGCACTTTTTTATTACATAGGCATAAAAAGGTGACCCTGGTTACTTTTTTATAACCTATTGCTTCTTTT
>SKEB01001301.1_pt1 | contig 11085 bp, 10 predicted proteins | sample 4826561 | NCBI WGS metagenome assembly SKEB01 (sample SAMN11008820, study PRJNA524170) | human gut metagenome | biome: Human fecal sample; material: Feces; isolation source: fecal sample from pouch patient p17 | host: Homo sapiens | place: Israel: Tel-Aviv | collected 2016-03-29
CTCACAAGTGACTCATTGTCCCTGTGCGGCGAAAAGCAGATTGTGAAAAGGAAAATTGGAGGGTATAATATGTAGGGAAAAGGGAGAGCAGCTTATGAAACAGATAAAACAAAAGTGGTTGTAAAATAATCAGTTGAATCAAGTGGCAATAGTATAAAAAATAAAATTTTTTACATATAGAAATGGAGCTTTTATGGATAACAATAAAATCGATGAGGGATTACAGGGAAATGAGAAAATAGAAACCGCAATCGCGGCACTGCAGCAGGAGGTAAGCGAAGAGATGTTAGCGCATACCCTGACAGTGATACGCAGACGCATGAAAGAGGGCGGTCAGTTTATCATAGCGGTGGAACCGCCGACGGGCGGGAACCAGATGCAGATACAGGCAGTGCAGACGCCGGACGGCAATAGCTGGTGGGCGGCATTTACCAGTTTTGAGGAAGAATTAAAGGGAAGCGGGAGTGTAATGTCTACATTTTTAACAGGAATTGAGCAGGCATTCCGCGCGGTACTTGCCGCAGAAGGGGCAAAGGGAATTATCGTGAATCCGTGGAACAGGACGATCATGCTGGATAAAAACCTGATACGGATCATACTTGGGGAACCGGCATAAAGTATATATATTGATTTTCAAACGAAAAGGATAGACAGCTGACAACTGTCTATCCTCTGAAATGCTTATTGTCTATATGGTTTAAAGATTAACCGAAGTATCTGTTCAACAGTCCTTCAAATGCTTTTCCGTGTCTAGCCTCATCGCGTGCCATCTCATGAACGGTATCATGGATTGCATCAAGGTTTGCAGCTTTTGCACGTTTTGCAAGATCAGTTTTTCCTGCTGTTGCACCGTTCTCAGCGTCAACTCTCATCTGAAGGTTCTTTTTGGTGCTGTCTGTTACAACTTCACCGAGCAGTTCTGCGAATTTTGCAGCGTGTTCTGCCTCTTCCCATGCAGCTTTCTCATAGTAGGAACCAACTTCCGGATAACCTTCACGGTAAGCAACACGAGCCATTGCAAGATACATACCAACCTCAGAGCACTCACCCTCGAAGTTTGCTCTTAAATCGGATACGATATCCTCACTTACTCCTTTTGCAACACCAACTACGTGCTCAGCAGCCCATACTTTCTCACCTTCCTGCAATTTGAACTTTTCAGCCGGAGCTTTACATACCGGGCAGATCTCCGGAGCTGCATCGCCTTCATAAACATAACCACATACTGTACATACATACTTTGCCATAATTTTAATCTCCTTTTCTTTGAAAAATGTTATTTGTCTGCTGTAATAGATTTCCCCGCTTATTTGAAATCTATTACTGTGTGCTTTAAATTGATATCAGTAACTATTACTGATTTTAAATGAAAAACTTCTTTTTGTCAACATTATTTTATGTTATTTTAGAAGTTTTTTTGGGAAAAATGATCAGGAAGTCTGTCTTTTGGCTTTACAGGAAGAGCATTTTCCGTAAAAATAAGTCACATGTCCTTCAATCTCACCGTCAAAGTCCTGTGCGGCAAGAACATTGATATGATCCAGTCCCGTTACATTTAAATCCAGAACGCTCCCGCATTCCTTGCAGATAAAATGGTAATGCGGCTTTGGATTACCGTCAAAACGATCAGGTCCAATTCCGGTGGACAGTTTCTGGATCTCACCGATATCTGCCAGTAATGACAGATTGCGGTATACCGTACCGAGACTGATATTCGGAAATTCTTCCTTGATATTCATATAGACGGTCTCTGCGGTAGGGTGGTCATAACGCGAGATGAGAAACTTCTTGATGGATTCCCGCTGCTTACTTCGTTTCAGCATATTACCATCCTTTCTTGATAATAGTAATTGTTACTAAAATTATTATATAATCACAGAGAAAAAATGTCAAGATGAAGATGGTTTGGTTTTTCATTTTAATCTTTGATAAACGAATGCTTTGTGGTATATTGGAATATAGCTTTGACAATAAATGGCAGTGTAAGGGAGAAGCAGTTTGAAAGTAAAGACAATTCTGAGCAGGATATATTATATCATAGTGGCAGTGTGTGTCTTTCTGCATGTTGTTATTTTATCATTGAGTTTTTTTGACAACAAACATCAGGAAAAATATTGCCGCAGCATTATTCCGGACAGGGAATACCAGACAGATGAGGATAACCGCAGGTTTGTATTTTCTGCACAGAAGATAAAGGATGGAGGGGACTGTCTGCGTTTTTATACGGCGCATATGGAAGTCAGTGTGTACGCTGATGACACGCTGATCTATCATGTCGGACAGCAGCAGGCAATGCCAAAGGTGTCACCCGGAGTTATGTGGAATTATGTCGGGATACCATCCGGGGCAGAACAGATCCAGGTTATGATCCGTGCGGTCTATCCGGAGGTCAGACAAAAGCAAATTGATTTTTCAATCGGCGGGTATACCCAGATGTATAGCGGAATGTTGTACAGATCCATGCCGGTAACATTTATCTGTCTGCTAGAGATATTATTGGGTTTCTTCATGGTACTGTGGTGGCTGATCGCACGGACCAGAATGAAAATGAAGCAGACTCTGCTGCATTTTGGCACTTTTTCCTTTCTGACCGGAACTTGGGCACTGAACGAGACAGATGCCGCACTTCTGATCCTGTTTCCGGTCAGAGTTGAGATCGTATTCGTATCAGCGGTAGCCCTGATACTCATGGTGCCTTCCTTTGTGTGGTTTACCAAGGGATTCTTTGATATTGAGGACAAGTGGGGATCAGATATTATCTGCATGCTGGCATATCTGAATCTGGCGGTACAGCTTATATTGCAGCTTGCCGGGATCCGAGGCTTCCGGCAGATGTACACGGTCACACATGTCCTGTTGGGGATAACGCTGCTTTATACGATAGTCATGCTGATTTCTGAGTATAGAAAAACGAAGGTACACCGTCATCTGTGGGTTGTTGTGGTTGGTGGGTTTATTCTTCTGGGAACGCTTGTGGCAGATCTGCTGCACTTTTATTACGGATCATTTCAGACAAGTATATATGACATATATGGTGTTTTTATCTATATCATTATTTTTGCGGTCGAAGTATGCAGACAAGTGGCAGAGCAGATGGATGCAGGGCAGAAGCTGCAGATCTATGAAGAACTTGCAACCAAAGATATGCTGACGAAGCTCTATAACCGGAATGCATATGATGAATGGATCAAGGTAAACAGGCGGCCGAAGAATGTTGTTTTTGACCTTAACAATTTAAAACAGTGCAATGATACGATGGGGCACGCAGCCGGAGACGCATATATCCAAAATGCTGCGGGGATCATATTGCATGTGTTTGGAAATTGTGGAAATTGTTACCGGATCGGTGGAGATGAATTCTGCGTTGTGATCTATGGGAATGATCCTTCAGATATGGAAGAGTTATTCCGGCAGATGAAGCAGGAACAGGATGAGTTTAATTCGAAAAACGCAATACCACAGATACAGATTGCCTATGGCTATGCGGAGTTTGACCCGGAAACAGACCGGGATATCGAGGATACCAGATCCCGTGCAGATGACAAAATGTATCAAAAGAAGAGAGAAATAAAAGCGGGATACCAATGAAAATGAAAGGACAGAGTAAGTAGTTATATTTAGACCATCAGGCAATGGATGTTATCGTTTATGTTCTAATTTATAAAAAAACGGAATACAAATAGAAGAAAACAAAAACAGAGATGAGAGATTGCCTATGGCAGGAATGAAACGGTTTATTGCATATATATATGGGTATGAAAATGCAAAAAAGGCAGGCAATACGGGATTTGCCAGGATCGAGCTGCGGGGAGAAGAGTGCAGGCTTGAAATCCATCTGCGTAGTGTCTATGCTGCGCAGACGCACTGCAGGGTTTATCTGTTTCGCAAACAGGGTAATCAGATGGAGGGAAGTCTGATCGGAGAAATGGACGTCCGCAATGGTGCTGGAGATTTTGCCACAGCAATGAAAATAATGCATATACCGACATCATCACTCAGTTTTTTTGAGATGGACGGGATTTTTTTGTGCAGCGAAGATGGACGTATTTTCATGAGCCGCTGGACGGAGGGGGAGCCGCTTACCGTGGATATGGAGCACTTTGGGGAGTGGAGAGAAAGACAGCCAGAGGAACCGCCGGTGGAAGAAGGGGTGTATACAAAAGAAGATATGCATGCAAAAGAAACTTTGCATGAAACAGAAAAAATTATATCAGAAACAGAAAACAAGCCGGCAGCAGGGAAAATGTCCGTGCAGGACAGCATGAAAAAGCAGCAGGAAAACAGAACCCAGATCACCCGGTCTGCACAGAAATATGACAGTGAGCTCGCTGCGACAGAACTCCCCGCGCGCAATTTCTTTCCACAGTACCAGTGGACGGACATCTGGGAGCAGTTTTTAAAAAATCATCCGGCAAGCATGCCATTTTCGGAAAAAAATATTACCTGTATTAAAATTGAATTAAAGGATCTACGGGAGCTGCCGAGAAAATACTGGTATCTCGGAAATAACAGTTTTCTGTTACATGGATTTTTTAATTACCGGTATCTGGTGATTGGAAAAATAGAAGAAGATACACAAAACAGATGGTTTTTAGGGGTGCCTGGCATTTATCAGAATCAGGAGCGTGTCATGGCGATCATCTTTGGATTCCCGGAATTTATGCCGGAGCAGGTTGAAAACCGGTTTGGCTGCTGGTATCGTTTTTTTGAAGAATAACTGTCTGACAAAATGGAGACGTTTTTGACAGGGGCTGTGCATAAAAAATGCAGCTGTTAATTGTCGGTGGAAGGGTTGAGATATGCGTAGCGCAGATGATCTGCCCATCGGTTCTGGATAAAAAAACAGCCGCGTTCTACACCTTCATACTGAAAACCGAGCGATTCCAAAAGGTAGATGGAGGGCTTGTTTTCCGGCATAACACGTGCGAATACACGATGAAGATGAAGGTCGTAAAAGGCAAGTGACATGACTTTTTTAATCGCTTCTGAGGCATAGCCCATGCGCCGGAATGCTGCGTCAAATTTATAGCCGATCTCTGTGCAGGAATATGCTGCAAAGCGGATGTCGTGCAGGCATACGGTTCCGATGATCATTTGCGGATCATCCTTCCGGAAAACATAGAAACGGATACACTGTTGTTTTAATGCGAGATCCCATTCACACTTTAAAACTGCCTGCTGGTAGGATGCGGTATAAAAGTTGGCAGGTCTTGTCGGTTCGTAGGCTTCAAAACTTTCACGATTGCGGTTCTGAAAATTTAAGACCGCATTTGCATAATTCGGTGTTAAGACTTTTAAGATCAGCCGGTCTGTCTGAGATTCATATTTTAAAGAAGCGTTTTTCCACTGCATCAGGCAAGATGCCTCCTTCTCGACAAAAATGAAAAAATGCGGTACAATACTGCATACTATATAGTATAACATTTCGGGGAAACTGTCCATGAATCAGGATGAAAAATACATGAAAGCGGCGATACGGCAGGCAAAAAAAGCGTATGCATTGGATGAGGTGCCGATCGGCTGTGTGATCGTGCAGAACGATAAGATCATTGCGCGTGGATATAATAGAAGAAATACAGAAGGCAACACATTAGCGCATGCGGAACTGACCGCAATCCGCAAAGCGAGTAAGAAAACCGGTGACTGGCGGTTAGAGGACTGCACGATGTATGTGACGTTAGAGCCATGTCAGATGTGTGCAGGTGCGATCGTTCAGAGCCGGATGAAAAAAGTGGTGATCGGAAGCATGAATCCCAAAGCCGGATGCGCCGGCTCGGTATTAAATCTGCTCCAGATGCAGCAGTTTAACCACCAGGTCGAGATAGAAAAGGGTGTGCTTGGGGAAGAGTGTTCGGCAATGCTTTCCACATTTTTTAAAGAACTTCGCCAGAAAAAGAAGTCTTAAGCGCGTATCTGGCTTGACAATACAGGGCGAAATAGGCTATACTTAAATCTCCGAGCAGCCGGGGTGGCAGCGGTACCCTGAACCAGCAATCCGCTATAGCTGGGGTGATGCCGAACGGAGGGTTGTCAGATTGTGGAGCTGCCCTTCATAAGTGGCGTTGAAGTTTGGGTCTTACGCAACAGGAATCTGTGAACCGGGTCAGGTCAGGAATGAAGCAGCCCTAAGCAGAAGCTCTTGTGTGCCGTAAGGGTGCCTGGGCCGAGTTAACTGTGGAGGTAACGTCTGTGGTCTGGATTCGATGGGAGGCGCTCGGTTTTGTATATCTAAAATTGACCATATATCAGGATGAAAGGAATTACAGTGGACAAACTCAGAAAAAGACTGTATCAGGTAAGTGAAGGTTTAGAACTCATCATAGCGTTAGTTGCTGTGGTTGGTGTGGTCATAGCGGCGGTAAATCTTTTCCCGGAACTTCTGGTATACTGGCAGAACCGGACGAATGGGGAGGCATTTCTTATTTTTCTCGATGCTGTGTTTGACGTCGTGATCGGGGTAGAGTTTATCAAGATGCTCTGCAAACCAAGTTCACAGAATATCATGGAGGTTTTGATCTTTCTGATTGCCCGTCATATGATCGTACAGAAAACGTCAGCATTAGAAGACCTGTTATCCGTAGTCAGCATCGGAATTTTATTCTTTTTCCGCAGATTCATGCTCGCAACCAAACCGGATAAGGAACAGCATGTGCCGGAACTGTTAGGTGCAATCAGACATTCAGGGAATAAGCAGGAGAAAGAAACAAAAGATAACGAACAGTAGATTTGTCACAGACAACAGAAAATTATATGGAAAAGGTACCGTATATCAGACGCATGATCCGGGGATCAGGTCTCTGGTATACGGTACCTTTTGTATAAAGAAAAATACAATTTACGTTAATTTTTTCACAAAGATACTGACAGTATATCAAAGTTGAGAGAATATGTCAAATAAAACTGCATTTATTTGAATACAAATATTGAATTTCGAAAAAACTGCTATATAATGAAAACATGATATGCGCTGGTAGAGAGCGCCAATTACAATTTATAAAAAGTGAGGAATTAATCATGTTTGGATTTGGACAACTGATCGACATCTTAAAAAAAGATCCTAAGAAAATCGTGTTTACAGAGGGCGATGATCCTCGTATTTTAGAGGCTGCTTCCCGTCTGTTAGCAGGAACATTCCTTCATCCGATTTTAATCGGTAATCCGGATAAAATTGCTGCTGAAGCGGAAGAGTGCGGTTTTAATATCCGTGGAGCAGAGATCATTGATCCGACTAATTATGACAGAATGGATGAGATGGTAGATTTATTCTGTGAACTTCGTAAGAGCAAAGGTGTGACACCGGAGCAGGCAAGAGGTATTCTTTCCCAGGCAAACTACTTCGGAACCATGCTTGTAAAAATGGGCGTTGCTGATGCACTTCTCGGTGGAGCAACCTATTCAACAGCAGATACCGTACGTCCGGCATTACAGCTGATCAAGACAAAACCGGGCAACACAATCGTATCTTCCTGCTTTATCATGGTACGTCCTGCAGCTACCGGTGAGAACGAAGTTCTTGCAATGGGTGACTGTGCAATCAACATCCATCCGACAGAGGATGAGTTAGTTGAGATCGCAGGTGAGACAGCACAGTGTGCAAAGATTTTCGGTGTTGATCCGAAGGTTGCATTCTTAAGCTACTCTACACTTGGTTCCGGTAAAGGTGAGGATGTAGATAAGATGCGTAATGCTGCAGCCAAAGCCAAAGCAAAATATCCGGATCTTCCAATCGAGGGAGAACTTCAGTTCGATGCAGCAGTTTCTCCTCGTGTAGCACGTACCAAATGCCCGGGCAATCCGGTTGCAGGTCATGCAAACACATTTATCTTCCCGGAGATCAGTGCCGGAAACATCGGTTACAAGATCGCACAGCGTCTTGGTAATTTCGAGGCTTATGGTCCGATCTTACTTGGATTAAATGCTCCGATCAACGATCTGTCCCGTGGATGTAATGCAGCAGAAGTTTATTCTATGGCTATCATCACTGCAGCACTTGCATAAGACGGATGATTGGAACTGTTGGTACGGGTAGAATTTTCCGTGCATGACAGTACGTTTTAAATACAAAACAAATATGACAGAATAAAAACGTGGCATGGCGTAAAGCTATGCCACGTTTTGTGTGGAAACACATGTGAAAAATTGAATTTTCTACATGTAGGAATGTGCTTATGTTCAAATTTGTTATACAGAAAGACTGTGCAGGAATGTACTTATGCTCAAATTTGTGATACAAAAAGACTGTGCAGAAATGAGGATTAATATGGAACAACCGATTTTTACAAGAGAGGATTTGAAAAAACTGATCATACCGCTGATCATAGAGCAGATGCTGGCTTTAAGCATCGGTCTGTTTGATACCCTGATGGTGTCTTCCTGTGGAGAGGCTTCCGTTTCCGGTGTATCACTCGTAGACAGCATCAGTGTGTTATTGATTCAGATACTGTCGGCACTTGCGACAGGCGGGGCCGTTGTGTGCAGCCAGTATCTCGGTAAAAAGATGCCGGAGAAAGCAAAACTTTCTGCGGGACAGCTGATGTTTATCATGCTCACATCATCCGGAACAGTAATGATTCTGGTATTATTTTTACATCGTTTTTTATTGCGTACAATTTTCGGACAGATTGAAGCAGATGTGATGGATGCGGCTCAGATTTATTTTTTGATCTCGGCGATATCTTATCCGTTTCTCGGTGTGTATAACGCCGGGGCGGCACTTTTCCGAAGTATTGGAAACAGTAAGATCAGTATGTACACCAGCCTTGTCATGAATGTGATTAACATTGGCGGCAATGCGATCCTGATTTATGGTGCTGGAATCGGTGTAATGGGAGCAGCGCTTGCGACACTGATCGCAAGAATGGTGTCTGCACTTGTCATGGTCGTGTTATTATCGAAAAAAGATAATCCGCTCTGCATCGCGACACCGGGCTGTATGCGTCCACAGAAAGATGTGATCGGAAAAATCTTAAAGATCGGTATTCCAAGCGGTATTGAAAATGGGATGTTTCAGATCGGTAAACTTCTGGTGTCAAGCCTGACGGCAACGTTTGGAACGGCTGCGATTGCCGCAAATGCCGTGGCAAACAGTATTGCCGGGTTTGCCAATATTCCGGGGATTGCGATCGGGCTTGCGATGGTGACAGTGATCGGACGCTGTATTGGTGCCGGGGAAAAAGAGCAGGCGAAATGGTACAGCAGAAAACTGTTAGGGCTTGCATATGGAGGTATGTGTTTGACCGACATAACGTTATTGATTCTGGTCCGTCCGATGGTTGGGTGTTTTTCACTGTCCGGTGAGGCGTTTGCAATTACGGTACAGCTTTTACAGACATTTTCCATCTGTGCTATGCTTATCTGGCCGCTCAGTTTTGCTCTTCCGAACGTTTTGCGTGCAGCGGGGGATGCGAAATATACCATGGAAGTCAGCGTGTTTTCCATGTGGGTATTCCGTGTTGCAAGCAGCTATTTCTTTGCAGGAACGTTGAAAATGGGCGTGCTTGGCGTGTGGATCGGAATGTATGTGGACTGGGTGTTCCGCTCACTCTTATTTGTAATACGGTATAAGCGGGGAAAGTGGCTGAATAAGCGGGTGGTATAGGAAAACGCTGGAACAGCAAAAACATGAAATGACAGATGAATGTAAAATGTTAGACAATATACAAACAATACACAAACTATCAGAAAAAATGTGGATAACTATGTGGATAATGTGGATAACTTATCGACCAAGAAGATGTTCACCCACGTTTACGATATCTCCGGCCCCCATAGTTATCAACAGATCACCGTTTATACAATTTTTCAGTAAAAATTTCTCGATCTCTTCAAAGGAAGGAAAATAATAGCATTCTGTTCCTTTTTCCTTTAATTTTGCAAGGATATCCCTCGAACTGATGCCGTAAGTATTTTTCTCACGGGCAGCATAGATATCAGCAAGAACGACCACGTCTGCCATGGACAGTACATCTGCAAAATCATCTAAAAATGCTTTTGTCCTGGAATAGGTGTGTGGCTGGAAAGCCAAGACCAGGCGCTTGTGTGGATAATTTTTGGCTGCGGTTAATGTTGCACGGATCTCTGTCGGATGATGTGCGTAATCATCAATGATAGTAACCCCGTCCACACATCCTTTGTACTGGAAACGGCGGTCTGCACCTCCGAAAGCGGATAATCCGGCAAGAATCGCATCCGTTGAAATGCCAAGATCAAGCGAGAGTGCGATTGCTGCAAGTGCATTTGATACGTTGTGCATGCCCGGAACGTGAAGTTTTACATCCATGACCGGGGTACCGTGATGCATTGCCGTAAAGGAAGCGCATGCTGTTTTGTCAAAGGTAATATCAGAAGGATAATAGTCACAGGAGTCATTCAGTCCGAAAGTGATTACCTGCGGATCTAAGCCGCTGGTGAGCTCTGTGTAGTTTTCAATCTCTCCGTTTATAATGATCGCACCGTCTTTTTTTGTATTTCCTGCAAATTTTCGGAATGAATTGCGGATGTCCTGAATATCTTTAAAGAAGTCAAGGTGTTCCGCTTCCACGTTTAAAATAACACTGTATCGTGGATAAAAATGGAGAAAACTGTTGGTATATTCACACGCTTCGGATACAAAAATATCGGACTTGCCTACTTTTATATTTCCTTCAATGGCTTTTAAGATTCCGCCGACGGAAATGGTAGGATCAGCCTTTGCTGCGAGAAGAATCTGGCTGATCATGGATGTGGTCGTCGTCTTTCCGTGGGTACCGGCAACGGCGATGGAATTGTTGTAATTGTCCATAATCTGACCAAGCAGTTCTGCGCGGCTTAACATTGGGATGCTGCGCTCCTTTGCGGCCGCGTATTCCGGATTGTCTTCCCGGATAGCAGCGGTGTAGACGATAAGATCAATGCCGTCGGTAAGATTTTCAGCCTTCTGACCGTAAAAAATACGGGCACCCATGTGCTCTAAATGTCTGGTCAGTTCGGATTCTTTTGCGTCGGATCCTGAGATGGCAAAATGTTCTTCTAAAAGTATCTCAGCAAGACCACTCATGCTGATGCCGCCGATTCCGATGAAATGGATGTGCAGCGGCTGGCTGAAAT
>SKEB01001304.1_pt1 | contig 11065 bp, 10 predicted proteins | sample 4826561 | NCBI WGS metagenome assembly SKEB01 (sample SAMN11008820, study PRJNA524170) | human gut metagenome | biome: Human fecal sample; material: Feces; isolation source: fecal sample from pouch patient p17 | host: Homo sapiens | place: Israel: Tel-Aviv | collected 2016-03-29
GTTTTACACCTTCAATAGCTCATAATAATCAAATAAATTACTACAGGGATATGTTAGAACAGTAAAAGAGCAATCAATGAAGTCGGAGATTTCAAGAAAAAAGTCGATGAATTCAATCATCGACCTCACGAATATTTAGATTAACAAACACCTTATACGGTATTACACGGAGTTTGACAACTCAAGAATTAATAAACCGCCATTATTACCATTACCCAAATAATACTGAGTGCCGGGCCGAGTAAACCAACCACAATACCTCCCAAGCGGAATTCCGCTTGGCGAATTAAACCGGTACTGAATGCGATTGCATTTGGTGGAGTTGAAACCGGTAAAAATAGGGCGCAGGATGCACTTAAACCAATCACTAATGGCAAAATTGCCGGAGAAACATCGCCGGAGAAGACTTTTAATAATGATAATCCGACCGGAATTAAAATTGTGGTGGCAGCTGTGTTACTCATAAAGTTGGATAACACTACTGTAATAAATGCAAATAAAATCAACAACATCATAAAACTGATATGGACGTGGCTTAATTGATTGACAAAATGCGTCGCAATTTTTTGTTCTTCAATCGCTAAACCTAACGCTAAACCGCCGGCAACCAGCATTAAGGTATCCCACGGCAATTTACGCACATCATCCGAATCAAGCACGCCAAGCATTGTTAAACCAACGATAGGAATACCTGAAGCGGCAGCGATCGGCATTCCGAACCATTTTGCTGTCAACCAGAAAAACAGTGTAATCGCCAAAATCACCAACACGATTGTTTTTTGCGTGCGATGTTCTTTTTCCTCTTCCGCTGTTTCCACTTCTTTAACTTCTTGCAGAAAATTGAATTCCAATTTCTCTTTTGCGCTGATACGGTAACGTTTAATCAGAACACGCCAAAAAACTAAAATCAGCACAACGGCAACCGGTGTTCCCATCAGCATCCATTCAAGAAAAGAGATGTGATAACCGATATTTTCCAATGCGCCGACAGCAATCGCATTCGGTGCTGAGCCGATAATCGTCGCCATACCGCCAATCGAAGCCGCCGCCGGAATACCTAACAACAAAGCACGAGAAATATTGGCTTTTTTATCCAAAGTCACAAATAGCGGGCTGACGGTCGCAATCATCATTGCTGTGGTGGCGGTGTTACTCATCAACATTGACATCACCGCAGTTAATGCCATCAAACCAAGCAAGATATTTTGCGGATTTTTACCGAATTTCGGCAACATTCGTTTTAACAACAGAATATCCAACTCCGTTTTTTTCATTGCTTCCGCTAAGAAAAAACCGCCTAAAAAGAGCCAAATAACGCTATCTGACCAAGTTTGCAGATACTGCATCGCATTTTCCGCATCGCTTCGCCCCATAATTAACACCAGAAAACCGATAATCAAAATGCCGACTGAAAACGGTGGAATCGCTTCGGTTACCCACAGCGAGATCGCGAAAAAGATAAGAAACAGTACATAATTTTGTGTTTGCGTGAAAACCGGATCACTCAACCAGTTCATCATCGCCCAACCAAAAAACAGTGAAAAAATAAATAAACCGACTTTGCTTTTCCTCACTTCAGCAATCGGATGCTTAGTGAAATTTTTTAGTGATGTGTAAATCGAATCAGACATAACAACGCTTACCCCAAACAACAAATAATAACTTCAGCTGATTATTATAGTAGAAAAAAGGGCAGATAACTCTGCCCTACATCACATTTTTCAACGCTAAATTGTTGGAATTATTAACAATTTTTTCATCATTCTGAAACAGTTAACAATTCGTTCTGATCCCTAGCTCAATCTGCTCGAATAATTGGTAACGTTTCCGATACATCGACCGTTTTTTACTCTGAATTTCTTCCAGCGGACGTTGCTCAACTTGCAACGGTAATTGCCAATATTTATCACCACGTTGCGCACCGTTTTCTTGCCAAAATTCATCATAATTCATATAAATTTTTTTGCTGCCGTGCAGGCGAATTTTGGTTTGATAATGATGAGGAATACCGACCAGCTGCATTTGCCAATGTTGCGCCAACCATTTAAAACACTCCACCAATAAAAACATCGGGCGCATACCGTGCAACTGTTTAGTTAAAGATTTAACAATTTCCGCCGCATTTTCACCTCTCGGACCTTGTATACTGGCGATAAGTATTTGATTATTTTCAATAAAAGCAAATGAGGCATCATAATAACGTTGCTCGGTACCATCCTGAATATTGATGGAAAAATAGCCTTCATAAAAATCAATTTGATTTAAATTGAGGTATAACCCTAAGCCGTTTTCTAGATCCGCTAATTTAATTGAATTGTTCGCAATCAGTTGTCGGCAACGTTCCTCTCCTAATAAACGCTCCATTTGCAACAAGCTGTACTCAATTTGTTGCACACGCTGTTGTGCCGAAAAACGCTTATCACAATAATGAAACATTACACTATGAAAACGGTGTTTCTGCCGTTGGAAAATCGGCAACCAAAGCGGATGTTGATTCAAAAATTGAATCAGCTTATTCCCTTGACGATAAGTCAAAGTGCGACGTAAAAAATAGCGTAAAATATGGCGAATCTGCTTTAAAAAACGTTGTTCCTGCCCCCAAGGATACATTTCACGCACAGTCGGAAAATGTGTAAATCGTTGTTGTTCTGTCATAATTTCTTTTTCATTCATCATTAAATTGGGCGTTATTCTATGCAACTCCTCCGCAAGAGTAAAATTGTATTACGCTAATTTGCAGACAAGTGGCAAAATTACCTTGCAAGCCGATAAGAATTGCATATAAAATCACTTTTATTACATAATTATTCAAAAAATAGGAAGTTAATATGATTCGCAGCACAGAACTTGTTCAATGGTTCCGTCAATCCACACCTTATGTTACAGCGCATAGGGATAAAACTTTCGTGATTATGCTTGACGGTAACACCACTTCCAGCCCAAATTTCAGCAACATTATTGATGACATCAGTTTATTGCATAGTTTAGGCATAAAATTAGTGATCGTCTTTGGTGCAAGAAAACAGATTAATGATGCTTTAGCAGAAGCGCATATTGCAGAGCGCTATCACAAAAATATCCGCGTAACTGATCCGCAAACATTGCATTTAGTCAAACAGGTGGTCGGCAGTTTGCAATTCGATATTACCGCTCGTCTTTCATTGCGAATGAACAATATTACGCATAACGGCGTGCCGAATGTGGTCAGCGGTAATTTTGTTATTGCACAACCGATCGGCGTTGATGACGGTGTTGACTATCAGTTAAGCGGGAAAGTACGGAAAATTGATAGTGAAGGAATCAAACAACAATTAGAACGAAATGCGATTGTGGTAATTAGCCCTATCGGCGTTTCTGTTACCGGCGAAACCTTTAATTTGGCTTTTGAGGAGTTGGCGGCACAAATTGCCATAAAATTGAAAGCAGAAAAAGTAATCGGATTTTGTGAAAAACAAGGCATTATCGATGAAAATCAGCAAGTTATCGCCGATCTCACCCTACTTTCTGCAGAAGAGCATTTACATCAATTCATTGCGAAAGATGCTTATCACAGTTCGGAGGCTCGTTTTCTACAAACCGCCTTGGAAGCCTGTCGTAACGGCGTGAAACGTGCACATTTATTGAGCTATCTCGAAGATGGATCTTTGTTACAGGAGCTCTTCTCTCGTGACGGTATCGGAACACAAATCTCGTTAGAAAGTTCAGAAATTGTGCGGATTGCCAATATTAAGGATATTCCAAGTTTATTAGCCTTAATTCATCCGCTCGAACAACAAGGTATTTTGGTCAAACGTTCACGCGAACAGTTGGAAATGGAGATCGATCACTACACGATTATTGATCGTGATGGCGTGATTATTGCTTGTGCGGCATTAAATCCTTATTTTGAGGAAAAAATGGCGGAAATGGCTTGTGTTGCCGTCCATCCGGATTATCGCAACTCTTCGCGTGGCGATATTTTATTAAGTCATATTCAAAAACGCGCAATTGCCCTCGGCATCAAAAAGCTGTTTGTTCTCACCACTCGCACTGTACATTGGTTCCAAGAACGTGGTTTTGAAATCGCTAACGTTGAAGATTTACCGCAAGAAAAACGTGAAAAATATAATTATCAACGCCGCTCTAAAATTTTAATTCAACCTTTAGAAGAAGAATAATTGACTCAAATAGCCTATTTCTCTGCAAATAGGCTATTTTCTCTACAAAATTTAAAATAATCTCGCATCTCCTCGATTTTTTCCTATAATATCCGCCTTGATTCACCGTGGTTCGCAAACCTCCCACGCAAAAAAACTAGGAATATTTATGCAAAACAAAAAAGCGATCGTCATTTTTTCCGGCGGTCAAGACTCCACGACTTGTTTACTACAAGCACTGCAAACTTACGGCAACGGCAATGTCGAAGCCATTACTTTTCACTACGGTCAACGTCATAGCATTGAATTGGACAAATCGCGCTGGATAGCCAATGATCTCGGCGTGAAACAGACCATTCTTGATCTTTCTTTAATGCAGTCCATTACTCACAATGCGTTGATGGATAACAACGAAACCATCCAGCAAAAACAGGGTGAATTACCCAATACTTTTGTCGATGGTCGTAATGCGCTGTTTCTGCTCTATGCGGCAATCTATGCCAAAGGTCAAGGGATTAGCGATATTATTACCGGCGTATGCGAAACCGATTTTAGCGGTTATCCCGATTGTCGTGATGTTTTTATTAAGTCAATGAATGTGACCCTCAATTTAGCAATGGACTACAGTTTCAACATTATTACGCCATTAATGTGGCTGACTAAAAAAGAAACATGGGCTTTAGCGGATCAATTAGGCAGATTGGAATATGTGATGCAACACACGCACACTTGTTACGAAGGTGTCGAAGGCGGCTGCCACCACTGCCCAAGCTGCTTATTACGAGAAAAAGGCTTAAACGAATATTTAGCGGAAAAAGAGGCAAAAAATGTTGAAAGTCGCTAAAGAATTCAGTTTTGATATGGCGCATTTATTAGACGGTCACGACGGTAAATGCCAAAATCTTCACGGGCATACCTATAAATTACAAGTTATCGTCAGTGGGGAAACTGAGGATAATGGTGCTAAAAAAGGGATGGTGATTGATTTTGCCGATTTAAAACGTGCAGTCAATGAGCTGATTATTTCACCGATGGATCACGCTTTTATTTATGATCAAAGCAGTGAACGAGAAACTAAAATAGCTCAGTTATTACAACAACTTAACTCAAAAACTTTCGCTTTACCGGTGCGTTCCACCGCTGAAAATTTAGCACAATTTATTTTTCAACGCTTACAGGAAAATGTCGGTTTTCATCTGCATTCCGTTCGTTTATGGGAAACGCCCACCTCCTTTGCAGAATATGGTGAAGCGTAATGCAAACTGAATATGCTATTGTTGAAATTTTTGAAAGCCTTCAAGGAGAAGGCTTTAATACCGGGATGCCTGCCGTTTTTATCCGTTTCGGCAAGTGTAATTTAGCCTGTCCGTGGTGCGACACGGATTATCAGACCTTTTCATTGATGACATTGCAACAAATTGCCGATCAAGTTACGGCTTTTAGCGCAAAAAATATCATCATTACCGGCGGCGAACCGACCATTCAACCGAATTTAGAAAAATTATTAAGCTATTTCAAAACGTTAGGTTATTTTCTCGCGATCGAAACCAATGGCTTAAAACCGGTTCCGCCGCAAATTGATTATATTGCCACCAGCCCGAAACGGCTGTATCGGCATAAATATCAGCAACGTTGTATTACCCACGCCGATGAAGTTCGTATTGTCAATGATGATGAAAATATTCTCTCTTTTTGTCGAGAAATTGCGAAAAAAATTGAGGCAAAACATTATTTTCTCTCACCTTGCGAACAACAAGGCGAGATGAATCTGCTTGATACCATCAGGAAACTTGGGCAACTTAACGAAAATGCCGAGATTAAATGGCAGCTAAGTATTCAAACACATAAATTGGTTGGCATTGAATAAAATAAGCAATCGATTGCGTGAAAGTTTGCATAAATAAGCGTATAATTCGGCTCAGTTTTTTGTTACGACAGGTATCTTAATTATGCAAACAATCAGCCTAAAAAAAATCTACTCCGGTAAAGTTCGTGATCTCTATGAAATTGATGACAAAAGAATGTTGATGGTTGCTTCCGACCGTCTTTCCGCATTTGATGTTATTCTTGATGATCCAATTCCTCGTAAAGGGGAAATCCTCACTCAAATCTCAAATTTCTGGTTTAACAAACTTGCCCATATTATGCCGAATCATTTCACCGGCGATACTGTGTACGATGTTTTACCGGAAGCGGAAGCAAAAGCAATCGAAAAACGCGCGGTTGTTTGTAAACGTTTAACCCCAATCAAAATTGAGTCTATCGTGCGCGGTTACTTAACCGGCAGTGGTTTGAAAGATTATCAAAAAACAGGTTCTATCTGTGGCTTAGTGTTGCCGAAAGGCTTGGTCGAAGCCAGCAAATTGCCGGAACCGATTTTTACCCCATCAAGCAAAGAAGAGATCGGTAATCACGACATCAATATCAGCTATGCGGAATGTGAAAAACTTATCGGCAAAGATTTAGCGGCACAAGTGAAAGAAAAAGCGATTGCTCTATACACCACTGCTGCACAATATGCTTTAACCAAAGGCATTATTATTTGCGATACTAAATTTGAATTCGGTTTGGATGAAAACGGCGTATTGACGCTAATGGATGAAGTGTTGACACCGGACTCAAGCCGTTTCTGGTCAGTTGACAGCTATCAAGAAGGCATTAATCCGCCATCTTTCGATAAGCAGTTTATCCGTAACTGGTTGGAAAACAGTGGTTGGAACAAACAACCACCTGCTCCGAAAGTGCCTCAAGAGATTATTGATCAAACTGTGGCAAAATATCAGGAAGCATTTGATCTGTTGACAAAATAAATAGCGTTCTTCATAAAAAAATCTGCATTTTAAATCAATAAAATGCAGATTTTTATAAGCGCGGATGACTATTTCTGTTCTCCTACATCATCTTTCATCCGCGCTTCTTTTTCACTTTTACAGTGGCTCACTTTAACTTAACGTCTGAACAATCCGCCCATTCCGCCAAGACCGCCCATTAAGCCTTGCATTCCGCGCATCATTTTCGCCATTCCGCCTTTCCGCATTTTTTTCATCATTTTTTGCATTTCTTCAAACTGTTTCAGCATACGGTTCAAATCCTGCACCTGTGTGCCTGAACCGGCAGCAATGCGGCGTTTACGTGATCCTTTAATAATGGCCGGATTTTGACGTTCTTTAAATGTCATCGAATTGATCATCGCTTCCATTCGCTGGAACATTTTGTCATCTACTTGATTTTTCACGTGATCTGGTAAATTCTGCATTCCTGGCAATTTATCCAACATTGACATCATACCGCCCATTTTTTTCATTTCGAGCAGTTGTTCACGGAAATCTTCTAAAGTGAAATCATCCCCTTTTTTAAATTTCTGTGCCATTTTCTCGGCTTTTTCCTGATCAACATTACGTTGTAAATCTTCGATCAGGGAAAGCACATCCCCCATACCGAGAATACGAGAAGCAATACGTTCTGGGTGGAATGGTTCTAATGCATCAGTTTTTTCCCCCATACCGAGGAATTTAATTGGTTTACCAGTAATTTGACGAATAGAGAGTGCCGCACCACCACGTGCATCCCCATCCACTTTGGTTAAAATCACACCGGTTAAAGGCAATGCCTCATTAAATGCTTTGGCTGTATTGGCTGCATCTTGCCCAGTCATAGCATCAACAGTAAACAAAGTTTCAATCGGATTAAGCACTTGATGGATCTGTTTAATTTCATTCATCATCTCTTCATCAACGTGCAAACGACCAGCGGTATCGACAATCAATACATCAAAAAACTTTAATTTAGCTTCCGCCAAAGCTGACTTAACAATCTCTACCGGTTTTTGCGAAGCATCAGACGGATAAAACGTTGCATTAACACTCTGTGCCAATGTTTCCAACTGTTTAATCGCCGCTGGGCGGTAAACGTCGGCAGAAACCACCATCACTTTCTTTTTATGACGCTGTTGCAAAAATTTAGCCAATTTAGCGACACTGGTTGTTTTACCAGCCCCTTGCAAACCAGCCATTAAAATCACAGCCGGCGGTTGTGTTGCAAGGTTAAGCGTTTCATTGGCTTCACCCATTGCCTTTTCAAGCTCTGCTTGAACAATTTTGATAAATTCTTGCCCCGGTGTCAGGCTTTTATTTACTTCAACACCTAAAGCACGCTCTTTAACTTGATTAATAAATTCTCGAACGACCGGCAACGCCACATCGGCTTCCAACAAAGCCATTCGTACTTCGCGTAAGGTTTCTTTGATATTATCTTCGGTTAAACGACCTTTGCCGCTAATGTTACGCAATGTTCTTGACAGACGATCTGATAAATTCTCAAACATAGGAAATCCTGATTCTGAAACGGAGTGTTGACAATGACAATCTAAAAAACACTCGAAAAATAGATAAAAACAGTGGGCATTATACCGAAAATTTGCCTGTTTTCACCATTTGCACATAATCCTGTGGAAAAATTCATAGAAAACTGCTAACTTTTTAAGGCTTATGTTTTTTTAGAGAGCAAAAATTATGTTGTGGATCGGCGTGTTCGCTATCGTTGCTTATTTAAGCAGTATCTTATTAATTACCCCGGTACTAATGAAAGTCCAACAGGGAGAAACTAACAATATTACCCGTTCGGGAAAACAGTGGGTTTTTCATAGTGCGATCTTGGCAATCGTGTTGCATTTGATTGGATTAATGAACAGTTTCTTCGTTGCCGGCGGTCAGAACTTTACCCTATTCAATGTTTCCTCATTAATTTCCGTTTTAGTCAGTCTGGTGGCAACATTGGCAATGCTACGCACCAATACATTCTGGTTTGTGCTGCCTATCGTATACTGTTTTTCCGTAATCAATATTGTCGGAACCACATTTTTTCCGGGCAGTTTTATCAAACATTTAAGCGAAAACAGTGGGTTATTATTCCATATTGCATTAGCACTTTTTAGTTATATTGTCTTTGCCATCAGCACATTATATGCATTGCAACTTGGTTGGTTAGATCGCAACTTGAAACAGAAAAAAATGACCTTTTCACCAATGATCCCCTCACTGATGAAGGTGGAAAAACAGCTGTTTCAACTGCTGATTTTAGGAGAAGTGTTACTGACTATCACCTTAATCAGCGGTAGCATTTATCTGCCAAACTTCTTCTCGGCTGATCAAATCCAAAAAGCAGTTTTCTCTTTCATCGCTTGGATTATTTTTGCCATTTTATTATTCGGTCATTACAAATTACATTGGCGTGGAAAAAGAGTGATCATTTACACGATTTCAGGTATGATTTTGCTCACTTTTGCTTATTTCGGCAGTCGTTTGATTGTGATGTAAATGAGATTTAGGTGGCGTATTTCCATAACATAATATAAATACGCCGGATGATTGATTTAATATAGGATTTTATTTTGGACAGTATCCCCATAAGTACATTATTTATTCTGTTAATTTTGTTACTTATTCTTTCAGCTTATTTTTCAAGTTCGGAAACCGGCTTGCTTTCATTAAATCGTTACCGCGTGCGCTATTTAGCAGATAAAGGTAATCGTGGTGCTCAAAAAGCAGAAAAATTACTAAAGAAAACCGATATTCTGCTTAGTTTTATCTTAATTTTTAATAACCTCGTCAATATTATGGCTTCCGCGCTAGCGACAATGATCGGTCTACGCTTAGGCGGTGATGCCGGTGTTGCGATAGCTACCGGTGTGCTAACTTTTGCAATGTTAGTCTTTTCTGAAATATTTCCTAAGACCGTTGCTGCGATTTATCCAGAAAAAATAGGTTTTTTCAGCAGTCATATTTTATCGGTACTGATCAAAATCTTCCTACCGTTAGTCTATTTTATCAACTTCTTTACTAACGGCTTAATGCGTTTAATCGGGCTAAAACCGGACATCAAATCTCATTCCATCAGTGCAGAAGAGTTACGCAGCATTGTGAACGAATCCGGTAAATTTATCCCGCGCGCTCACCAACAGATGCTGCTTTCCATTTTAGATATGGAAAAGGTCACCGTTGAAGATATTATGGTGCCTCGAAATGAAATCAGCGGTATTGATATTGAAGATGATTGGAAATCGATTATGCGTCAATTAAATCACGCTGCCCATAGCCGAATTGTTTTATACAAAGAAAATATGGATGAAAATGCACTGGGTATTTTACGTGTTCGTGAAGCCTATCGTTTAATGACCAATACCAATGAATTTACCAAAGAAACCTTAATGCGCGCCGCTGATGAAATTTATTTTATTCCTGAAGGCACGACTTTAAATGCACAATTATTAAATTTTAAAAATAATAAAGAGCGTATCGGTTTAGTTGTTGATGAGTATGGCGATATTAAAGGCTTGGTTACGTTGGAAGATATTTTAGAAGAGATTGTCGGCGAATTTACCACCTCTAATTTGCCGTCTATTGAAGACGAAGTACAACCACAATCAGACGGCACGGTCATTATTGATGGCTCGGCTAATATCAGGGATTTAAATAAAATGTTTAATTGGCATCTCGACACGGATGAAGCCAGAACCTTCAACGGTTTTATTCTGGAACATTTGGAAGATATTCCACAAGAAGGTACAGAATGGCGAATCGGTAATTTAAAAATTAAGATTCTGGAAGTCAGTGATAATATGATTAAACAAGCTAAAGTGAAAAAGTTAAGTTGATTGTTTATAAGATAAAAACCACCACTCTTTAAAATGATCTGCACCCCAAAAATTGGACTTATTATCCAACAGACAAAGGTGCAGATTTTTTATGACTAAATATAACCAAACATTTAAACAACAAGTGGTAGATTTCTACTTTCAACACGAGAAAAGTCTTTCTTTAACCTGTCGTACATTTACCGTGTCTAAACGCACATTAAGGTATTGGAATTGATTGCTTATCAATGTAGTCGTCATCCAGATGGTAGATGAGTAAAACAGATGGTGTTACAAG
>SKEB01001305.1_pt1 | contig 11044 bp, 8 predicted proteins | sample 4826561 | NCBI WGS metagenome assembly SKEB01 (sample SAMN11008820, study PRJNA524170) | human gut metagenome | biome: Human fecal sample; material: Feces; isolation source: fecal sample from pouch patient p17 | host: Homo sapiens | place: Israel: Tel-Aviv | collected 2016-03-29
GAATTATTCGGGATGGTCGAAAAAGGAACGCCTGTATTGGTCTTCTAACAAAAATAATATATAAAAAGAAAGCACCCGTACGATTGGTACAGGTGCTTTCTTTTTATTATCTAACAATGTGCTACTTACATTTCAGCAGCAGTAAAGACTTCTGAAACATCATCATCGTCTTCTAGCTTATCTACTAGACGTTCCAATTGCTCTTTTTGTTCCTCATTTAAATCAATCGTCGTTTGTGGAATCATCGTCAATTCTGCTTGCGCCAAAGTGAACTCTTTTTCCAACTCATCTCGTACAGCAGCAAAATCTTCTGGTGCAGTATAAATCTCGAATACTTCAGGAGAAGTTTGCAGATCTTCTGCCCCCGCCTCTAATACATCCTCAAACATCGTCTCTTCATCAACAGTCAACCCATCGCGTTCAATAGCGATATATCCTTTGCGGTCAAACAAGTAACTGACTGAACCCGTTTCTCCCAGTGATCCACCGTTTCGAGTAAAAGCTACTCGGACATTTGTCGCTGTCCGATTACGGTTATCTGTCAATGCATGGACTAAGATTCCTACTCCACCCGGACCATATCCTTCATACGTGATTTCATCGTAATTCGTTTCATCTACGGCACTCGTAGCCTTTTTAATCGCCCGTTCCACATTGTCGTTAGGCATATTTGCAGCTTTTGCTTTGTCCACAACAAGCCGCAAAGCTGGATTCATAGATGGATCAGGACCGCCTGCTTTAGCTGCCATATAAATTTCACGAGAAAGTTTCTGAAAGACTTTCCCTCGTTTTGCATCTTGGGCATTTTTTCTTCCTTGGATATTATGCCATTTACTATGTCCTGACATGATTTTTCCTCCCTTGTTCTTTTGAGAATACACTTCTATTCTAGTACTATTTCACAAAAAAACAAAGCCACAGCCAATCTATAAACGCTTCTTGAATGCCGCAAAAAGCACACATAATATCACAGCAGTCAGAGCACCGATCGAATCCAACATGACATCTTGGAACATAGGTGTTCGTCCACCGGTCATCATCTGATGGAATTCGTCCAAACCTGCGTACCCTGTTGCTGAAAGCCAAGCAAGGATCGCTGTCAGCCACCAAATTTTTAGCTTGGGGAAAACACCTAAAAACAAGCTGCCTCCCAAAATAAAATAGGTACCGAAATGTGCGCCCTTCCTTAAAAAGAACTCTAAAAATTTGGCGTAGCCCAGATGGTCGATACTCACCATACTTCCACCATAATTAAAACGTATACCCGCTAATGTGTCTTTAAATGGCTGATTAGGCAGCCAGCTTTCTAATCGCGAAACTTGTGATTGCTGTCCGTAAGTTTGAGAAGAACTGTAAAATAAGATTATAACGACTATCAGTGCGATTACTAAATAAATATTTCCGTTTTTCATTTGTTTTTTTGAAGAATTCATAAGTCACCTCTGTATTTTATCTTAGACTTTTTTTGAAGAAACAACAATCATTTTCATAGAGACTTCTTCCATAAAAAAGTGCTATACTTAATTTTGTATTACAATATGAAGGGAGTTTTTTCATGAGTTATTCATTAAATTGGAATCTAGATTCTATTTTTTCCGGAGGCAGTCATTCTGATGCTTTGAACCAACGGATGAAGCAATTGGAAGACCAAATGAACGAGTATTATCACCGCGTAACAAAATGGTCACCTAGTTCTGACAATGCAGAGCAGTTAAACGCTATTCTTCAATTGCAAGAAACGATTACGAATGGTTTTACCCAATGCAGCAGCTATATTACTGCATTGCTTTCTGCCAATGTCAATGATTCAGATGCAAAGGTCTTATCAGGCAAGCTTTACGCAATGCTGCCTCGTCTGCAATCAGCCGAAACTGTATTGTCAAAGAAATTTGCAGAAATATCTGACAATGATTGGAATCAGATGCTTTCTCAATCTTCGTTTGAAACAATTGCTTTTCGTTTAAACGAGATTCGTCGTGATGGCTCACAATTATTATCAGAAGCTGAAGAAAACATTATAAATACGCTTTCTTTAGATGGTCTAAATGCTTGGAGCAGTCATTATGATACGATTGTAGCCAGCATTTCGATTCCCTTCGAACAAGATGGACAAGTAGTCGAATTATCTGCTGGACAAGCCTTCAATAAGATGATGGGCGATCCAGATCCAAAAGTCAGAGAAACACTTTTCGCAGCATGGGAAGAAGCCTGGAAAGAAAAGGCACCCCTCTTCACGGATACTTTGAATCATTTAGATGGTTTTAGACTTTCTGACTATGAACTTCATGGTGTCACAGATTTTCTACAAAAACCATTAGAGTACAATCGGTTGAAGAAAGAAACATTGTCTGTCATGTGGGATACAATCCAGAAAAACAAACAACCCCTTGTTAATTACTTGACTAGAAAAGCTAATCTTTTCGGTAAAGAAAAAATGGAATGGCAAGATCAAGATGCACCTATTATTTTAGGCGATTTGAAAGAAAAAACCTTTAGTTTTGACGAAGCAGCAGCATTTATTATCGAAAACTTTAACAAATTCAGTCCAAAAATGGCTAAATTTGCCCAATCTGCTTTTGAAAAGAGCTGGATCGAAGCAGAAGATCGTCCTGGGAAACGTCCTGGTGGTTATTGTACTGAGTTACCAGAAACAAAAGAATCAAGGATCTTTATGACCTACAGTAATTCTGTTAATGAGGTTGCGACACTTGCTCATGAACTAGGACATGCTTTCCATAGCAGCACGATGTGGGATTTACCTTCTTTAAATCGCGAATATGCCATGAATGTCGCAGAAACAGCAAGTACATTCGCAGAACTGATCGTAGCCGATGCTACATTAAAAGTCGCAAAAACAAAAGAAGAAAAAATCAATTTGCTAGATACAAAACTGCAAAATGCTTTAGCTATGTTCATGAATATCCATTCCCGATTCATTTTTGAAAATCGATTCTATGAAGCACGGCAAGAAGGATTAGTCTCAGAAGATAAGATCACAGAGATGATGGTTGAGGCGCAAAAAGAAGGCTATCAAGGAGCTTTAGCTACTTACCATCCATATTTCTGGGCTGCAAAATTGCATTTCTTTATTGATGACGTACCGTTTTATAACTTCCCATACACATTTGGCTACCTCTTTAGTTTGGGCATCTATGCTTACGCCAACCAAAAGGGAGCAAATTTTGAAGAAGAATATATCCATTTACTACGCGATACTGCCTCAATGACGACGGAAGATCTTGCGAAGAAACATTTGAATGTCGATCTTACCCAACCAGATTTTTGGCAAGCAGGTATCGACATGGTGACTGAAGATATCCAAACGTTCATGGAATTGACAGAAGAATTTATCTGATTTCTATTTTATCACAATAAAAAAAGAGTTAGTCCAGAATGGGCTAACTCTTTTTGATTAATCATTCTTACATGCTGACAGCAAAGTCAGGGGCAAACCATTGAACTGAACCAACTTTTACGCTTTCGCCTGGTTGAGGAGCATGGATATATTGTCCTCCGCCTAAAGCAATCGCTACGTGGTAAGTTCCGCCTTGTGACCCCCAGAATAACAAGTCTCCAGCTTTTGCTTGAGAAACTGAAATTTTTGTTCCAGCTGATTCTTGAGGAACTGTCCAACCACCGATGTCACGACCAGTTACTTGCATGTAAACATAGCGTGTGAACCCTGAGCAGTCAAAGCCACTTGGATCTTTACCGCCCCAAACATATGGAGTACCAATATATTTGTAAGCTTCTGCTACGATTGCTGCACCATTCACACTTCCAGAAGGAGCTGGAGCAGGTGTTACAGGTTTTGGTTGTTCAGGTGTTGGTGTTGGCGTTGGAGCCGGAGTACTACTTCCTGTGCCGTTTCCTGTATCAACACTTTGATCTGTTGATGGTGTTGTAGGCGCAGGTGTTGTTGATTCTTCTGTTGTTGAAGATTGTGTAGCTGATGATGATTCTTCAGTCATTGAAGATTGTGTAGCTGATGATTCTTCTGTTGCTGAGCTTTGTGCAGTAGATGAAGCTTGAGTAGCTTGTGCTTCAGCCTCTGCTTGTTCGCGTGCTTCTTTTTCAGCTTTTTCTTGTGCAGCTTGTTGACGAGCTTGTTCTGCTAGACGTTGTTGTTCACGAATACGAGCTTGCTCTGCTTCAGCTTCTGCTTTTTGACGGTTCAAGTCAGCTTTCTTGTCTTCAGCAGTTGCTTGTTCAGCAGCTAATGAAGTTTTCAGTACGTTCAAATCAGCTTGTTTAGATAAAAGATCGCCTTTTTGAGATTCCAAAGCAGCTTGGTTTTCAGCTAATTCTTTTAGTTTAGCATCGTTTTCAGCTTTTTTGTCTTCTACAGCTTTTTTATCTTGTTTTTGTTGTTCCATCAAGTCGTTGTTTGCTTTTACCATCGTTGTCATTGCTTGAACGCGTCCAATAGCATCTGCTAATGAATCAGCATTCAATACAGCATCGATGTAGTTTGAGCTTGTGTTGCTTACTTGTGCTTCGCGTGCTTGTTTTTGGATTGTATCTTCACGTTTTTCAATACGTTCTTGTAAATCTGCAATGTCTTTTACTAATTGTGCAGATTCTTGACGCAATGTATCTTGTTTTGCTAATAGGTCTTGTGCTTGTGTGTTGATTTCAGAAACTTGGCTTTCTAAGGCATCGATTTGTGATTGTGCATCTGCTTGTTGATTTTTCAAGTCTGCAATCTTTTGATCTTGCTGTTGTATCTGAGAATCAAAATCGTCCGCCGCGGCAGCGATCGGTGATGCTACGGCAGTCAAGGTCATTGAACATACCATTACTGCTGATATTAAACTCTTTTTCACTCTTCATTCCTCCGACTGGCTTAATTTAATAAATATCTAAATATATTTAAGTCTTTCTTAACGATATAAAAATTGTACCATAGCAGTGTGTCAACGATATAATAGTTATGTTACAAAAATGTTTCAAAACAACTTTTAAAAATGACAAAACTGTTCGTTTCAGAAAATGATCATGAAAAAGCCGCGTTAAGTCTAGCATTTCTTAAGATAACAACGATTCTTTTTCGCTTTCGACCTAAAAATAAAAAAAGAAATTATTCATCACTGAATAATTTCTTAAAGGGAAAAATGAATAATACAAATATAATCATGTTCAACAGCAGTGTAGGTCCTAAAAACCTTGTAATAAAATACGTGTTATTTACTACTGCTAATTTAAAAATCAACTGGACCACCATCGTAAACAATTCATAACCCGTGACAAAGATGATCATACTGAAAAATTCAGTAAAGATGTTGACATGGATAACGTCTTTCATTACATACATCAACCATACAATTAAAGGGAGAGCTACTGCATAGATACCGATAACGCCAATATAGTAAGCGTCATAGATAGCCCCGAGAACAATCGTGGTAATCAGTAAATAACGTTTTTCAAACGCCATACTGCAACATAATAATGCCAATATCAGAAAGTGGGCATTTGACATATAGGTGCCTTTCGACCACTCCCCTAGCATTCTTGTTAAATGACCATCTATCAACATCAAAAAGAACAAAACGATTGGCAGATAGTACTTCATTGTTTCTTTCTTCAACATGGACTAATCCTCCGCTAGCCGTTGGACAATCGTCACAACTGACACGTCATACATTTCTGCATAAGGTTTCACATAAACTTCCCGATCCAGCCCATAACTATCTGGTTTCGTTTTAATAACCGTACCGATCGGCAAGTTAGCTGGAGAATTCCCTCCAAGACCGGATGTCTGGACAACATCCCCTTCTTTGATATCCGTATCACCAGTTAATTGGGTCACCACTAAGGCATGGAGCTTTTCATCATAGTTTTTAAGCAAACCAAACGCTTCGCCATTAGCCGAAGATACCCGTACTGGAAAATGATTGGAGCTTTCATTAGAGGATGACAGTAATTCGATTTTAGACGAAGCCGTATTGACCTCGATCACTCGGCCAATCAATCCTTTTTGCGACATGACTGCCATATTTGCTTCGATACCGTCTTTAGAACCCTTGTCTACGATCAGCATGTCCTGCCAACTGTCAGGCGAACGAGTAATGACATTTGCCGTTACTTTTTCGTAACTAGTCAGCGTCTGATTCAACTCAAGTTCTTTTTTCAACGCTTCGATTTCTCTCTCGTAATTCTTGTTTTGCTGTGAAACGTCATCATAGCTATCGATTTTTTCTTTTAGCCGCTCATTTTCGGCATAAGTTGAAAAAAGATTATGGACAGAATCTACTCCATTTCGTACCCACCGTACTGGGGCAGAGATTGTTTTATCAACCATTGCAACACTGTCATTAACGATGGATTGGAAGAAATTGGGCTTTCCTTCATTCGCTCGCTGCGCAGCGGTCACACTTAGTATCGTCACCACGATGATAACAATAACCAAGGTAATAATAATATTTTTATTAGGATTGAACTTCTTCACAAAGACACCTCGAATTAATTAGACTCTTGTGTTCAATTTTATCACTAAATGCCGTGAAACAAAAGGTAAGTTGCTCCTCTTAAGCTTTTTTTTAGCAAATAATAGATTCTGTCATTTTTAGCCTGAAAGACAAATTTTTTTATTTGTTTATGGATCAATCTTTGCTTTGAATAACTGCAATCATACCATCTGAAAAAGAAAATTCTGCGGTATCTGAAAGAAATTCGTTACTTGCATAAGATGTCGGATATTCTACTTCTTTATTTTCCAATACATACTTGCTGCCTTTTAATGTAAGATTCGAGACGGGAGTCAAGCAGCAATAAGCTAAATACTTCATATCTGGTATCTGTCTTACTATATGCTCTCCAGGCAAATAATAAGACAAATAATTTTGACAATCTCTGATAATAAGCTGATGGGCAAAGGGTTTGAAGCGAGGTTCCATACCTAACCAGAGATTGGCTAAAAGATGATCCAATCTTCCGCCCGTAGCTCCAATCAAAGTGACTTCCGCTTGCGGGTAACGTTCAAATGTTTTTAAGATACCTAACTGTGTATCTGTATCGTCTTTTTCTGCAGGGGAACGGGTATACTCTTTGGCTTTTGCAAATACTTCCTTCTGCTCTTCGTTCGACAATGAATCAAAATCGCCCACTGCCAGATCTACTGGGTAGCCTGCTTGAAGCAGGTACAGCGCACCACGGTCTATCCCGACATAGGCATCGTATTTGGACAGCAGAGACTGCGGCCAGTTTTGCGGATTACCTCCAGCAGCTAATAAAATTTTCATTTAGTCTAATGCCTCTTTTAATCGTTCGATTTGTCCGACTGGATTTTCGGCTCCATAGATATATGATCCTGCAACGAAGACATCCGCCCCTGCATCTTTACAGATTTTTGCTGTTTCTGGAACGATTCCGCCATCTACTTCGATTGCATAAGTCCAATTGTTCTCTCTACGTAGATCAGCGAGTTCCGTAATTTTTTCTACTGTTTCTTCAATAAAGCTTTGTCCGCCGAACCCAGGATTGACAGTCATGACTAGTACTTGATCAGCCAAAGGCAAAACATGTTTGATCATGGAGACTGGTGTTCCTGGATTGATAACTACTCCAGCTTTAACTCCTAAGCTTTTTGTCATTTGAAGTGCCCGATGAATATGAGGAGTTGCTTCGACGTGGACAGTAATGATATCTGCTCCAGCTTTTGCAAATGCTGGAATGTAGTTTTCTGGATCAACGATCATCAGATGGACGTCTAACGGTAATTTAGTAACAGGACGGATTGCCTGAACAATATTTGGCCCTAATGTGATATTTGGGACAAATTGGCCATCCATTACATCTACGTGGATGTAATCTGCGCCTCCTTTTTCCACTAACTCAATGTCTCTTTGTAAATTGGCAAAATCTGCACTCAAAATGGATGGTGCTATCTTCATTCTTGTTTCCTCCTATTTTCGTTTACCTTCTTTTTTTGCATACATTGGTTTTCTTTTTTCGATTTCTTGTAAGAATTGCAAATAATTGTCGTAACGTGTCTGTGCGATACCACCTGTTTCTACTCTATGTTTTACTTCGCAGCCAGGTTCTTTAGCATGCATGCACTCTCTAAATTTGCAATGGACAGAAGCTTCTACAAATTCAGGAAATTGTCTCGGCAGTTCTCCTGCTTCAATTGTCAAAAAGTCAATCGAGCTAAATCCTGGTGTATCTGCTACTAACCCGCCATAGATAGGAATCAGTTCCACATGACGTGTTGTATGCCGTCCTCTTCCAAGTGCATCAGAAATCTCTCCTGTTGCTAAATTCAGTTCCGGTGATATTTGATTCAGTAGCGTCGATTTTCCTGCTCCAGACTGACCCATAAAGACCGATAGCCGTTCTGGGAAGTAACGGATCAGTTCTGTCGTATCACCCGTATGATTGGGTACAATCACCGGATAGCCTATTTTAGTATAGGTTTGCTTGATCTCTTCGATTTTTTCTGGGTCGTCTGACAAGTCGGTCTTTGTCAAAAAAATAATCGGTTCGATCGACTCGTATTCCAAGGTAACTAGAAAGCGGTCAAGTAGATTATAAGAAAATGCAGGCTCTACGATACTTGTGACAATGATTCCAAGATCAACATTTGTGACTGGTGGGCGAACTAATTGATTTTTTCTCGGCAAGATTTCCAGAAGATAGCCGTCTGTTTGATTTTCACTCTCAAAGATCACCTGATCTCCGACAAGCGGCGTGATTTTCCGATTCCGGAAATTTCCTCTTCCTCTTGTTTGATAGGTCTCTCCGTTTGCGTATACATAGTAAAAACCGCTGATTGCTTTTCTGATTTGTCCTTTGATAAGTGCCACCTCCGTTTTTGTTTATTTTACCATACGAAGAGGAAAGTAGGTGTTATTCCATGCAAACTTCTCAAAGTATATGGCTTGAAAATTGATCAAAAGAGATAGAAACACAAAAAAGAGAATGCAACAAATCAATGTCGCATTCCCTTCTGATATATTTTATTCAGCACTTATTTTGAACTTTCTGAGGTGCTAGCTGATGAACTTGTGGAGCTGGAAGATTCTTCTTTTGAAGAGTTGCTTGTGCTACTGGAGCTACTTGAGCTGCTAGAACTGTCTGAAGAGTCTTTTTCAGAACTAGAAGACGCTGGATCTGGTCCTTTAGAGTAAATTACGTTCACAACCATTCCTTTGGTAATTGTCGTTCCTGCCCCTGGTACTGTACGAATCACTTTATCTTTATCCACCGTGTTTGAATATTCGGAAGTCTCATGCCCGATATATTCTGCACCGACACTAGCTAAATAACTTTGTGCTTCGCTTTTTGTATAGCCGGAGATATCATTCAATTTAGGCTCTGTTCCTTGGCTTACGACAAAATTGATGTAAGTTTCTTCTGCTACAACTTCACCCGAGGCTGGATCCTGACTGATGATCGAACCTGATGGTACAGTGTCGCTATAGTCATAAGTAGCACTAATATTATTGATATTGAATCCTTGTGTAACAAGCCAATTACGAACAGTTTCGTAGTTTTCTCCTACATGACTACTCAAAGTCACTGTTTCTGGTCCTTTGCTGACTGTGAAAGTAATCGTGTCTGTTTTAGGATCGACTTCTGTATCTTCTGATGGAGATTGCGAAATGATCATTCCGCTTTCTACCTCTGAACTGAATTCCTCTTCTTTTTGAATCAAGTCAGCAGAAAACCCTAATTCTTTCAAACTTGCTTCGGCATCTTCATAACTTTTACCACTGTAATCATCTAATTTGATTTTTTTCGTGCCGCTACTAATATACAGAGTGACTTCGCGTTTTTGCTTGACTGTCGTTCCCGCTGCCGGGTCTGTCTTCACTACATTACCTTCTTCGATTTTGTCATCTGCAATTTCTTCTGTTTTTGTTGCTACTTCTAATTTCGCTTTTGCGAGTGTTTCTCTAGCAGAAGCTTCAGAAAGATCAGAAACATCAGGAACAACAACTTCTCCTCGCCCGCCAGAAGCAAAGAATACAGCTGTTCCGATTCCTAAAACAGCAAGAATAGCTAATAGGATCAGCCACCATTTTTTCTGTCCTTTCTTTTTAGGATCAGGCAGAACTTCTTCCTCCTCTGGCAAGGTTTCGTTTTCTGGCTTGTCTTTTGGCAGAGGCATAGATTTGAATGAATCAGGCATTGGTGCATCTTCCGTAAGGGGTGTGATAACTTTTGTTTCATTATCCATCACATGAGGCTGCCATTTTTCTTCGTTTGCACGAGCTGGTGATAATACTGTAGAAAGATCATCAGACATTTCCTCGGCTGACTTATAACGGTCTGCAGGTTCTTTAGCCGTTGCCCGTAAAATCACGTTTTCCAGTGCTTGTGGCACATTTGGATCAAGTGCTTTTATAGATGGAAGATCATCTTGAAAATGTTTTAAAGCAATTGTTACAGCAGATTCACCATCAAACGGTACGCTACCCGTCAACATCTCATAAAGGATGATCCCTAAAGCATAAATATCTGACTGCTTCGTTGCCATACTTCCTCTGGCCTGCTCAGGGGACAGATAATGAACAGATCCCAGCATCGTATTCGTCTGCGTGATCGATGTTTCAGATAAAGCGATAGCAATCCCGAAATCCGTGATTTTTACAACACCTTCATTATCGATCAGTACGTTTTGGGGTTTCAAATCTCGGTGGATGATTTGATGGTTATGAGCTAAAGAAATAGCAGAAAGGATCTGCTGCATAATATTTACTGCTGTTTCATAAGGAACAGGATAATGTGTTTGGATATATCGTTTCAAGTCCATTCCTTTGACGTATTCCATCACCAGATACTGCATGTTGTCTTCTTCACCAACATCGTAAACACTAACAATGTTTGGATGAACGAGTTCTGTTGCTGCTAAAGCTTCTCTCTGAAATCGTCGAATCGCAGTCTGGTCATTTTGAAAGTCAAATCGTAAGACTTTAACTGCTACATCACGATCCAAGATTAAATCGTGCGCCAAAAATACATTTGCCATACCACCGCTACCGATATTTCCAGTGATTTGATAACGGCCATTTAATTTTTTGCCCAACTCGATCATACACTG
>SKEB01001309.1_pt1 | contig 10996 bp, 9 predicted proteins | sample 4826561 | NCBI WGS metagenome assembly SKEB01 (sample SAMN11008820, study PRJNA524170) | human gut metagenome | biome: Human fecal sample; material: Feces; isolation source: fecal sample from pouch patient p17 | host: Homo sapiens | place: Israel: Tel-Aviv | collected 2016-03-29
GATATATTAGACAAAATTATAAGTAATCTTAATTTTAATGAAATATATAGTGAACAAGAAATTTCTTCTTTCTGTTCTATGTTTGATAGAGATTTTGCAACATTAAGACGAACACTTATAGATCTATCTTACTTAAAAAGGGATAACAATGGAAATTACAAAAGGATAAACTAAAATTTCCCAAACGCTAAACAGCAAACATCCTTGTTCGCTGTTTTTTACACTTATGCTAATGCCATCGCTAATAATGTTATTGGATGTAAGCAAGTTCGACTAGTTGACATATCAATCTGCCATTTACAAGTTTCGCAATCGGTAATGACATAATCAAAATTACCGGCTTCGATCTGCTCAAACAGTGGATTACCAATCGCCTGTGCGGTTTCATAATTTTCGGATTTGAAACCATAAGTTCCGGCAATACCGCAACATTGAGAATTAAGCATTACCAATTCCAAACCCGGAATCTTTCTAATTAATTCAATAGTGTAAGGCACCCAACCCGCTTTTTCCATATGGCAGGCGGTATGATATGCCACTCGCAACGGCAATGGTTTCAATGGCAAGGTTTTTTCACCGCTTTCCAATAATTTGTAGATATAACGCGTTACCAAATTAATGTGATCCTTCACTTTGCTGTTATCTCGCCCAAGAATATGCTCATATTCATCTTTCAAAGTGAGAGTACAGCTTGATGATGTGCCGACCACATCCAATTTTTGCCCTTCAATCACTTTTTCCAACTGTTGAATATTGAAATCCGCCTGACGCGTTGCCTGTTGCGGAAAGCCGTTGACCATTAATGGCAAACCACAACATTTCTCTTTTTCCAATAACACCACGCCAATATCCATCGCATTGAAGACTTTGATCAGCTCTTTACCCAATTCAGGATTGTTGTAATTGACATAACAACCGTGATAATACGCCACTTTATCTTTATATAAAGCTTGGCGTTGTGCCGCATTTTTCTTATACCAATTACGGAAACTACCGAATGAATATTTCGGCAAACTGCGGCGATGATCGACTTTTAACGTTTTATCCAACAAGAAACGAGTCGCTTTCAAACCGGTAATCGTATTCACCACCGGTGCAAACGGCGTGTTCAATGTGCCCATTAAATCGGTGTTACTCAAAATGGCATCTCTCAATTTTTGAATTTTTGATTTGCCTTTTCCTTTACCGTAATGATCTCGCGCACGCACGATAATATCGCCAATTTTCACCCCTGACGGGCAAGCAATTTCACAACGTTTACAGTTAGTACAATATTTTAATGCTTCATCATAAAGTAACGGATTTTTCAAACGTAAACGTTCACCATCCGGACCAGCCTGTTTAGGGCCGGGATAAAACGGATTATTCCGCGAAACCGGGCAGACGGCAGTACAAGCGGTGCATTTAATACAACTTTCAAAACTGGAATCTTGATAAGGTTGTTGATGAGTCTGTTCAGCTTGTGCAATTAATTGTTGTAAATTCATTGTTGACCTCCCGCCAAAATATAATCAGCAACATTAAAAGCAGTTACGATCGAAACACCTGAACCGCAACCATCATTTAAGCCGCTGAAACCACCGATAACCGCACCTACCGCAAATAAATTCGGCACAATTTGCCCCGATTTCTGTACTTGGCAATGCGCATTAATTTTCACGCCATAATATTGATACGGTTGCGGATCGGCGAACCGGTGTGCAGTCCATTGCAAGCGATCGCTATCTGCGATCAGATCCGATTCAAACACCGGTTCAATAATTTTTTCAAAGTGAGCAACCAAGCCGTTACTAAAGAAACTTCCGCTCGCTAAAATATAATGCTTTGCAGTCAGCGCAATTTCTTCGTTCAATGCGGTATAAATTTTACTGACACATCCATTTTCAAATTCGCCTCGCAATGCGGTATCGCCATTCATTAACACGCCGCCTAAACGTTGAAATTCACGGCGTAATTTATAATGTTGACGTAAGCCTAACAATGAAGGCGGTAAGGTCGGTAATTCAAACAACGGCAATCCGGTTGCCTGTTTAAGTTGTTCAAACAAACTGTCATCATCAATGCCGAAACACGCCGGCAAGAACACCGCTTCCGCATCGCCGGCAGCATTTTTAATCTCCTGAACCAATTGTTGGAAATTTAATTTATGCTCCAATGCTTGCGAAATATTGACACTTCGGAATTCACGCGCATTAGTGCGTAAATGATCCAATTCCGGAATATGTAAAAAACCGTGCTGAATATCGCAATCGGCAAATTGCGGCAATGACTTCAAATTTGCCGCCACCAAATGCGGTTGGAAATCGTGATAGCCTTCAATACCAAGAATCATCAATGAACGATAGGAAAATGCCTGATCCTCCATTGCCAAAGTCGGTACGCTATTCGGCGATAACCACGCCGGTTGTAATGATCCCAATGGCGTAACACGATAATGATTCTTTGCCTGTTCGCCCTGTAAATTGAGTTTTAATTGTTGTGCCAACCGTTGGAAATCTTGCGCATAATGCAACACCTTTTCCGCACCGATTAAATTATAAGGATGTTGCGGTGCAGATTGCGCAAGGTCGGCTAATCCTTGCGCCAACACATTCACTTCTTGTTCAGCACAAAAACTTAATAAATCTAAAGAGCCGGAAGAAAAATCAATGGCACTTTGTCCGGTTGTTACGATGGCACAATGCTGTCCTTGTTGTTGTAATTTGATACCGCAAAGTAATCCAGCCAAACCACCGCCAATAATCAGAGTATCAAAATTCATTTGCGTCTGTCCCCTCGTCTGTTGATTGAGTATTCACCTGTTTTAATCCGAGCAAGCTGTAATAGATCCAACTACTGAATTCCGCCTCACGAATCGCATCGCCCCAAGCAATCGGCTCAATGCCACGCCAACGCTCTTCCAAGAAAGAAGAAAGTTGAGTGGTTGAACGCCGGGCGGAAATGACATTAAAACGACTCATTAAACCGGCTGCACGGCAAGCACAAAGTTCGCCTTGACACGTTCCCATACCGACACGAGTACGACGACGTAAATCGACTAAATTATTCACATCCAACTCTTCTACGGCATAACGCACTTCACCGGCAGTCACCATTTCACATTCACACACTAAACTGCGATCCAGGCGTTGTTCCGCCAATAGGCGATCTGCTCTGGCACCGTGACGATAAATTGCAGAAACACGAATCGGGTTCGGAATGGAAATAATACGTTGATGGGTTTCTATCGCGGTTTCTTGCGAGCCCGGTAGCGGTTGTTTTGCGGTTTTACATTCCGCTTGATGATTTAATTTCTTACAAATTAAATCGGTCGCCCATTCCGCCATTAAACGGTAAGTCATCAATTTACCGCCGGTGATGGTAATAAATCCTTTCAAGCCGTCCCGTGTTTCGTGATCCAACAACACAATACCACGGCTAACATTACGTCCTGACGGATCATCATCACTCGCCACCAACGGACGCACACCGGCATAAGCACGCAACACGCGAGTATGACGCAATGCCGGTGCCAATTTTTCGCCTTCGGTAAACAGAACATCCACTTCTTGTGGTGTCACAATCATATTATCAATTTGATCGTACGGAATACGGTCTGAAGTTGTACCGATAACGCAAATGGTATCGCCCGGCACTAAAATATCGGCATTCGCCGGTTTACGACAACGATTAATCACTAAATTATTAATACGATGCCCCATAATTAATAGCGAACCTTTCGCCGGGAACATTTTAATCTTCAAATCAGCATATTCAGCAATACCTTGCCCCCAAATACCACCGGCATTTACCACGATTTTGGCATACACTTTCACGCTCATTTTACGTTTATGGTCAAAGGCTTCCACACCGATGACACGATCACCCTCACGAATTAATTTTGTCACTTCGTGATAGGTTAAAATGGTCGCGCCGTTCTCTTTCGCATCCAACATATTTGCCGCTGTCAAACGGAACGGATCGACAGTACCGTCTGGCACCACCACGGCACCGACTAAAGACGGATTCACTGACGGCTCCAACCGTTTTGCTAAATCCGGCTCGATCTGAACCGCCTCAATGCCCGCTTTTTGGCAACTCTCAATAAATGTTTTTTGATAATTGAGATCATCTTCCGGTAAGGTAATAAACAATCCTTTGGTATCTTCCACACAATGACGCGCAATCTGCTTCAAGATCATATTTTCTTTAATACACTCTTCTGCAGATTCGTGATCATTGACAGCGTATCTCGCACCGCTATGCAATAAACCGTGGTTACGCCCGGTGGCACCGGTCGCAATATCGCGACGTTCCAATAAAATACTGCGAAGTCCCCGTAACGAACAATCACGCGCAATACCTGCGCCGGTTGCTCCACCGCCAATGATGATGACATCGGTTTCCCATTGCGGAGAGGTCGTATTTACTTGCTGATTTGTCATTTTTGAAGCCCCCAACACACAATAAATTATTCCAATACGAAAATTTAGCTTTATTTTAACTCAAAAAGAAAATAAAAAATCACAATTTGATTGAAAAAGAACAAATTTGTAAGCGAGATCACATTTTTGAGCCCATTTTGATGAAATTAATTTCAAAAACAGCGCAGCAATTTTGTAAAAAATGAGAAAGAGATAAAAATTCGCCATTTTCTGATAGAAAAATAAACAGAAAAAACACAACTAACAGAAAAGTTGTTCACTCGCTCACAATTCCGGACTTGTATTCTGACGAAGGGATGACTATCTGCTATATTGGAATGAAATAATGATCATAAAGTAAAGGAGGGTACATTATGACAAACAACAAATCTCCGACCGTTTGGAGTAAATCAAGCCTAATCCTGGGCGTAGATATTCTGATCTCATTAATTTTGCTCTTTAGTCTGCCGTTTGAACCGCAGGTCAATAAAGGCTTAACCTTGTTGGTCTTTGTCGGTATTTTATGGTTGACGGAAGCGTTAAATGTGACTGTAACCGCACTATTAATTCCGATTTTAGCCATTGCTATGGGGTTAACTGATACTAAAAAAGCGCTCGTTGCATTTGCTGATCCAACAATTTTTCTTTTCTTTGGTGGCTTTGCGTTGGCAACTGCATTACATATTCAAAAATTAGATCGATTTATTGCTAATAAAATTATGTCTCTTGCCAGAGGAAATTTATTGATAGCAGTCATTTATCTGTTTGTAGTCACTGCTTTTTTATCAATGTGGATGAGTAACACCGCCACCGCTGCAATGATGTTACCGTTGGCAATGGGGATTTTATCCAACCTTGATCAACAGAAACAGCACAACACTTATGTATTTGTCTTATTAGGGATTGCTTACAGTGCCAGTATCGGCGGAATGGGCACATTAGTCGGCAGCCCACCAAATGCGATTGTTGCCTCTCAATTACACCTCAACTTTTCACAATGGCTAGGATACGGCTTACCGATAATGATTTTATTAATGCCGGTAATGATTGCCGCCTTGTATTTGGTATTCCGACCAAAATTTGAAAAATCATTTAAATTTGAATTTGAACAGATTGAGATTGATCGTCAACGTCTCATTACCTTAGCTATTTTCGTTTTTATTGCACTCTGTTGGATTTTCAGTAGCTCTGTTAATCCTATGTTGGCATCATTGCTCGGCTTATCCGGAAAAATCGCCAGCTTCGACAGTTTTGTGGCATTGTTAGCGGCGGTTCTCATCTGCATCACCGGTGTAGCGAATTGGAAGCAAATTCAAGATAACACCGAATGGGGCGTATTAATGCTTTTCGGCGGCGGTTTAACATTAAGTGCCGTATTGAAAGATTCCGGTGCAAGCAAAGTGATGGCGGACGGTATCGTCTTTTTAATTCAAGGCGGCCATTTCTACATCATCGGTTTAGTTGTCGCCGCTTTCATTATTTTCTTAACGGAATTTACTTCCAACACTGCCAGTGCCGCATTGTTAGTACCGATTTTTATCTCCATTGCTGAAGCGTTGGGAATGCCGGCAATCGGTCTTGCATTAATTATCGGCTTAGGTGCATCCTGTGCCTTTATGCTACCGGTAGCCACTCCACCGAATGCCATTGTTTTCGGTTCAGGACAAATTAAACAACAAGAGATGGTGAAAGCTGGAATTATCCTCAATATTTTCTGTGTATTCCTTATCGCCACTTTTGCTTATGTTTTCTGGCTTTAAATCGGTTTAAATAAAATTAAACTATTAAAAAATAAAGGATTAAATCTGCTCATATGTCGGTTTAATCCTTTTTTAATTTAGTGATGATTAGCTATTACAAATATTCACTTTGCCTTTTTCGTTCGCTTTCTATAACATACATTCCACCGTTTTTTGTTATTTTCATCAAATAAGAAGGATATTGTGAACAACCACAATACTAATGATTTTTCACCGTTTTTAGTATTTGAACGCGAACAATGGGCTGCATTAAGGAATTCTTTTCCTTTATCTTTAACGGAACAGGATTTAAAGCCACTCCTTAGTTTTAATGAGGAACTTTCATTAAATGAGGTTCGTTCTATCTATCTGCCGTTAGTGCGTTTATTAAATTATTATATTGATGAAAATTTACAACGCCACGCCGTTATCGAACGATTTCTTGGCATTAAAAAGCCGAAAGTGCCTTATATTATCAGCATTGCCGGCAGCGTTGCGGTCGGGAAAAGCACCACTGCCCGTATTCTGCAAGCACTTTTAACCGAGCCGGGAAGAAAAGTGGATTTAATTACCACCGATGGTTTCTTATTTCCTTTGGAAAAACTGAAACAGTTGGATCTATTAAGCAAAAAAGGATTTCCGGTTTCTTATGACACGCAGGCATTAATCCAGTTCGTGTCGGATATTAAATCCGGCAAAGAAAGTGTAAAAGCGCCGGTTTATTCTCACCTGATTTATGACATTATTCCCGATCAATATACGGAAATTAATCAACCGGATATTCTAATTATTGAGGGTTTAAATGTGCTGCAACGTAGCCACAAAGCACATAATTTATTCGTTTCCGATTTTGTCGATTTCTCTATTTTCGTTGATGCGGAAGAGGCTTTGTTAAAAAATTGGTATATCAAACGTTTTCTTAAATTCCGCAAAGGCGCATTTGCTAACCCAAGTTCCTATTTCCACAGCTATGCCAAACTTTCTGAACCTGAGGCTATAGAAATTGCCTCAACTATTTGGGAAAGTATCAATGGTGTTAATCTGCACGAAAATATTCTGCCAACACGCGAGCGGGCAAGCCTGATTTTAATCAAAGGCGAAGATCACGCGATTAACACCATTAAATTGAGGAAATAGTTATCTTAACACTGCAATTTGCCAATGTTCATCATCGGCAATCACGGCTAACAGCAAATCAATATTAGGATGTTTTCCCGGATTTTCGAGTGCATCCTGATAATGTTCCGCAAACCAGATTATCCCTTGTTGTGCGCTGTTTTTATCTAATTTCCCTTGATACTGCTGCGCTAATGCGTGATATACCCGTAAAGATCCTAATTTTCCAGAAATTGCAGGAATAGAATGCACAATGTCTCCTTGTGAATTTATAATATTAATTTGTTGAATGCCTTCGATAGATGGCAAAGTTTGCAAAATCTGTTGAAAATTCATAAGTATTGCTCCTAATAATAAGTGTTACAAAAGGAATTTCTATGTCGATTATTTTATCCGCTGAAAACGTTGTTTTTCAAAACAGGATTCATTACCCCAATATTTATATTGAGCAAGGTAAAGCAACTTTTTTTCAAGGGCCGAGTGGATGCGGTAAAAGCACACTGCTGCACCTTTTTAACGCAACACTGCCACTGACACAAGGGAAAATTTTATATCAAAACAAAGATATACAACAATTTGATAAAATTAAACTACGCCACGAAATTTTACTCGCCTCACAGCAATTATATCTGTTTGATGGCACTATTCTGGAAAATTTCCAACAATATCATCGCTATAGAGAACATACCTTACCGGATAAACAACAATTACAATCCTATTTGGATCTTTGTTGCGTTCCGTTCTCCTTGGATCACTCTGTCAATCAACTTTCCGGCGGCGAAAAACAGCGGGTATTTATTGCGATTGCGCTTAGTTTTTCACCTAATATTTTAATGTTGGATGAACCAACTTCCGCTCTGGATGCAAAGGTTGCTGCGCAAATTATGGATAATCTTAAATCATTTTGTTTGCCGAAAATGACGTTAATTATGATCAGCCACGATCAGAATTTAACCGAAAAATATGCTGATCAAATTATTTATTTTCACTAGGAATTAACTATGAACAATATTGCCGAAATTCAGCTTTTTAATTTTTGTCTGGTTTATCTTCTACTATTGATTGTGCTTTTTATTATGAAAAAGTGCGAAATTAACCAGTCTAAACTTCTGTTTGTCGCCAGCATTAGAATGACTTTACAGCTCATCATTGCCGGTTTTGTTCTCACTTATATTTTCCAAAATCCGCATCCGATTTTCACAATTCTTTATCTACTGGCGATGATTATTTTTGCCGTACACCGTGTGCTCTCAAAAAATCCTAATTTAAATCACCGCTTTAAACTCGCCATTATCGGTTCGATTTCTTTTTCTGGGCTTGCCGTATTGGCGTTTTTTATTCTCGTTGTCGTCAAAGAAGATTTCTTTCATCCTCAATATGTTATTCCTTTAAGCGGAATGATTATGGGAAATGCAATGACCGGCGTGAATCTTGGCGTTAAAACATTTCGTGAAAGTTTGCAAAGTGAACGATCCCGCATTGAGGCGTTGCTCAATTTTGGGGTAACGCCACAAAAAATATTAACACCTTTTGTCAATCAAGCACTGGAAAGCGCATTATTACCGACATTAAATTCAATGGTCGGGATGGGGATTGTCGCTTTACCCGGTTTGATGACCGGTCAAATTCTTTCCGGTACATTGCCGAACACGGCTATTCTGTACCAAATCTCTATTATGATTGCGATCTGTACTGCCGTTTGCTTATCCGTTTTTGGTTCGCTTTATTTCGGTTATCGTTCTCTTTATAACAAAGATCAACAGATAACCTTATAATTTAGGATGAGATCGCCCAATGGCGATCTCAAATCTTAGATTGAGTTAGTTTGCTAAATCCTGTAAACTATCATCCCGTCTTGATACTCAGGTATCTCTTTATATTCCATCCACATTTAAATTAATAGGCATAAAACAATGGCAACAAATTATATTTTTGTCACAGGCGGTGTTGTTTCTTCTTTAGGGAAAGGCATTGCGGCGGCATCTCTTGCAGCAATTTTAGAAGCGCGCGGCTTGAACGTTACAATGATGAAATTAGATCCTTACATTAACGTTGACCCGGGTACAATGAGCCCAACTCAACACGGTGAAGTGTTTGTTACTCAAGACGGCGCAGAAACGGATCTCGACCTCGGGCATTATGAGCGTTTTATCCGTACTAAAATGACCAAACGTAATAACTTTACGACCGGAAAGATCTATTCCGAAGTATTGCGTAAAGAACGCCGTGGCGATTACCTTGGCGCAACAATTCAGGTTATTCCTCATATTACCAATGAGATCAAAGCAAAAGTGATTGAGGGTGCTGCCGGTCACGATGTTGTTATTGTTGAAGTCGGTGGAACAGTGGGTGATATCGAATCACTTCCATTTTTGGAAGCGTTACGCCAACTTGCAGTGCAGGTAGGACGTGAAAGAACCCTATTTATGCATCTCACTTTAGTGCCTTATATTGCAACTGCCGGCGAAGTGAAAACTAAGCCGACCCAACACTCGGTGAAAGAGTTATTATCTATCGGTATTCAACCCGATGTATTGATTTGTCGTTCCGATCGCATTATCCCACCAAATGAACGCGCAAAAATTGCACTGTTCTGTAACGTGCCGGAAAAAGCAGTTATTTCATTAAAAGATGTTAATTCTATTTATCAAATTCCTGCATTGCTAAAATCTCAAGGATTGGACGAATTTATCTGCCAACGTTTCCATCTTGATTGCCCGGAAGCGGATCTATCTGAATGGGAAAATGTGCTTTATCAAGAAGCCAATCCAATCGGTGAAGTCACTATCGGAATGGTTGGAAAATATACTGAATTGCCTGATGCCTATAAATCCGTTAATGAAGCATTAAAACACGGTGGATTGAAGAATCGTTTAACCGTCAACATCAAATATATTGATTCACAAGATGTTGAATCTAAAGGTACAGATTTATTAAAAGGTTTAGATGCGATCTTAGTCCCTGGTGGCTTTGGCTATCGTGGTATTGAAGGCAAAATTCTAACCGCACAATATGCACGTGAAAATAATATTCCTTATTTAGGTATTTGTTTGGGAATGCAAATTGCCCTTATTGAATATGCACGCCACGTTGCAGGGATGAAAGATGCAAGTTCTTCAGAATTTGATAAAAATTGTCCTCAACCGGTGATAGGACTAATTACAGAATGGCAAGATGCAGATGGCAATGTAGAAGTGCGTAGTGATAAATCCGACTTAGGCGGCACTATGCGACTTGGTGCACAAAAATGTCATCTAGTAGAAGGCAGCTTAGCGCGCCAATTATATGGTAAAGAAACCATTGAGGAACGCCACCGTCATCGTTATGAAGTTAATAACAAATTGTTACCTCAAATTGAAAAAGCCGGATTGAAAGTAACTGGCTGGTCAGCAGATAATAAATTGGTTGAAATTATTGAGGTGCCTAATCATCCTTGGTTTGTTGCTTGCCAATTCCATCCGGAATTTACATCAACACCACGTGATGGTCACCCTCTATTCAGTGGATTTATTAAAGCTGCTTATGATTATCAGAAAAAGCAAAAAGCTTAATTAATTAAATACTAAAGAAAAGGGCTAAGCCGTATATTACAACGGCTTAGCCCTTTAAATTATTATTAGATTCCTATAATTTTAACGATTTTCTTTTTTCACATTTTAAATATCAAGCTAGTAATCGCTTTACTTAGAAAACCCTTCATCATTTAAAACACTAAATTGGGCATAAAAACACTTATAG
>SKEB01001310.1_pt1 | contig 10995 bp, 10 predicted proteins | sample 4826561 | NCBI WGS metagenome assembly SKEB01 (sample SAMN11008820, study PRJNA524170) | human gut metagenome | biome: Human fecal sample; material: Feces; isolation source: fecal sample from pouch patient p17 | host: Homo sapiens | place: Israel: Tel-Aviv | collected 2016-03-29
CAAAGAGAATTAATTATTTAGTTCAATGATGAAGTTCGCTAATGTTGATATATTTCTCATTCACTTTGGCAAAACGCAATGATAAAGCGAATTATCCTTTTATTTATAGGGTTTATAGGGATCAACTCTATAACCTGGGCTAAGGCTCAAGATATCGAAGTACGAATCTCAGTTTTTAGCACACAAGCTTACTCCATTAAAAATGCACAGCTGGCACAACACATTTACCAGCTTGATAAAGTGGAAATATGGGAAAAGCATTTCAGCCAAACATTAAACGCTAGCCCCATACAAGCTGAACATCAAGCAAAAACAATCTTTCAGCGTTCTGACAGTCAAACAAAAATCCACGAATTACAACAGGCTTATCAAGATATTGTTACAGGTTGGCAAACAGGCATTCGTAAAGTCCCCGCAGTGCTATTTGAAAGCCATCACGGACAAAGTGTCGTCTATGGTGTGGATGATGTTCAATATGCAATGATGCTCTGGAAGGAATGGATACATCAAAAGGAGAACCGTAAGTGACAATAAAAATACCACAAAAACTCACCGCACTTTGTATAGCATTTGCCCTTACCACAACTGTACAAGGGGAGATTAATACAGCAACAATTATGGCATCAAGTGCATCAAAAAACTGTTTGGAATACAAAGTTGTTGGTATTTGTTTTTGGCTTTTTTGTACTCCTTTTGGTTGTAAGGTTCGCACCTCAACAAAAGTACGTCATTTTTTGCCTGAAATGGTTGTATCAGCCTATAACCATGATGGACAAAATCCATGGACAGATATGAATTTCGTTTCTCAAGGAACAAAAGGCGGTGAATATCGATCTCCTCAAAAAAATTATAGTCAACTCACGTTTAAAAACGCCATTGCGATTGGTCATCCACAAGGCGCAATAAGTAGTCTTCTAAAAAGTACTGGCTATTACTGCCAAACGCAAACAACACCTTTTATGCCTTATTTTTTAAGCAGTCTAGACTACTTTGCATGGCAGCAAAGTTTGCCTGAAATGTTTTACCCGGAGGCATTAATCCCAGGAATGCGCGAAGTGCGAAGCAATACTGAACTATGGGGAAATATTTTTCCTCGTAGTGGAGCGGTAACTCAAGTCAATGATTATAAAGCTTCCGCCGTTATTGCACAGCGTGTTGCTGATATTATCACTCGTAATGGACAACCGCATATTTATCAGTCAGCCACAAAAGCTGGAGGCTCTGGCATTTGGTATCCCAAACCAATTACAGAAGGCGATACTAAAAATCACAAATGGCAACAACTTTTCCCTCAAACACTACAATCTTGTAATGCATTTCCTGATATTCCACCTACACAACTTTCGGAGAAAGGCAATTATGCATGGGCATTATGGCGTCCTTACAAGTGCTGTAAAAGACGCGGTCAAACGTTTCTATATAGTGTCGATTGGTATAACGATTAGAAAATAATAGGAGAAGAAATGAAATCTTTTAATAAAGTAGGTATTGCCATCCTTTTAGCACTCAGCTGTTCGCCTAGTTATGCAGATAATTCATTTTTGGATAAAATCCAATTTTCCAAATCAGATTCTGTTATATCTGATCAAATTTTCTACCAAATCGGGGGAGGTGCAGGATATATGACGCCACCTACTAGGGAAAAGTCCCTTCAGTCTATCGAATTAGGTATTGGCTGGAAAGCTAATTTAATGTGTGGTAATTTCGATCTTAAAACGACGGTCAAAAACCAGCTTAACGGGCTTACAGATGGATTCAAAGATTTAATGGGGAATGTAATCGAATCAGCTAAAGGTGCGGTAGCAAGTATGCCCGCGATGATTATTCAGAGAGCCAATCCCCAACTGTATGATATTTTGACTAATGGTGTTTATCAGGGACGACTTGACTTTAATCGTCTAAAAACCAGCTGTGAAGAGATGTCAAAACAACTTGCCGACTATACTCTAAACGGTCGTTGGGCTAAATCCTCAGACTTAGAAAACTATAAAAATATTGTAGCCAACGAACCAGATGCTCAAAAGGCACAAAAAAAGTCCGAAGGCAATAAAGGGAAAAGCGGTATAGAATGGATTGGAGGACAAAAACGAGGCGGTGAAAAGCAAAAACAAATTAAGTTGATTGAAGATGTCACTAAAGCAGGCTATAACTTATTGCATAATCGAAATGCTTTAGATAATAGTTCTCTTACGGGATCATCATGTACAGGAGCAAGCTGTCAAGCCTTTGATACTCCACAAAAACTATCCGATTTCTTAACAAGAGTTATCGGGGAACAATCTATTTCCACCTGTACAGAAGACTGCGGTCCTAAAACTAGCTCAAAAGCAGGTGTCGGACTTGCTCCAGCTATTGAAGAGGAGAATGTACAAACAGTTGAAAAACTGGAACAAGTATTGAATATGGATACTCCAAATAAGGAAATATTAGCTGAACTCAGTTCCAATACTATTCCTGTTACACGGGGACTTATCGAAGCCTTACGTGAAGATCCCGATGTAGAAGTATTGAGCCAACGTTTATCAGCAGAAATCGCCACAGCCAAAGTAATGGAAAAAATACTGTTGGCCCGTCGAGCTGTTCTTGCGGGAATGCGAGAGCCTTATGTTGCAGCCAGTGACATAGCACAGTCAGAACTAGAAAAAACTCTAGATAAAATTGATTTGGAAATCTCTCAAGTAAAATTGGAAATGGATTTACAAAAAATGATCTCCAATAATACAGCTTCAATTATTTTCCAAAACAAAATTAATCGTGAGATCAATACCGGAAATCACGGTGGAAATAATGACAGCGTTGACAAACGTGTTAATGATTTAGCTTATGGTTCGCCAAATGCAGCAGAAGATATAGAAGCGGGCAATATAACACTACCTCGACGAAATATTACGCTCAATATTCCGACTGTAAGCAATGTTACACCTTACCGACCATCTTATAGTGCAGGGATTTCTGGAGGAAGTTATTCAGGAGGCTATCAACCAATTACACCAATCAACGGTTCTTCACTTGATCAAGCTTCCGTATTGCTAAAGCAGTTTGAAGGCTTCAGCAATACAGTCTATTGGGATGTCAATGCACATCGTGCTGGTTATGGCTCAGATACCATTACGAAAGCAGATGGGACAATTGTTAAAATTCAGCCAGGTATGACCATCTCTCGAGAAGATGCTGAACGTGATTTAGCACGTAGAACAAAAGAATTTGCTAATACCGCAAGACAAAATGTGTCAGCTTCAACTTGGGATAAATTACCACCAAATGCACAAGCTGCATTAACCTCTATTGCATATAATTATGGTTCTCTCTCTAAACTCAATTCGATTGTAAACGCAGCCAAAATCTCTGCAAACTCAGGAGATATGACAACCCTCGCCAATGCTGTGAGACGATTACAATATCATAATAATGGTGTCAACGCTAAACGACGAAACCAAGAGGCTGACTACATAATGAATAAAATAATAGTCACATCATTAATAATTAATTACTATATAAACAATTGGAGGCTTTATGCGTAAATCTCTTTTCTCAAGTATTATTGCAATTGCTCTTTTTTCTACTACTGCATTTGCAGCAAGTAATAAAGATATTATTTTTTCCTGCACAACTGATGATGGTAAACCGCTAACAGTGCAAAAAGTGGGTGATGACTACGAATATACTCACGGGCAATTCCGTTTTAAAAACCCCATCAAACAAGTACTTGCCAATGCAAATACTGAAATCGCAGGTGGTTCCGGCTTTGTCACTTACAGTATTGAGCTGAAAAATCAAGGTAAATCATATCGTGTTGGCTTTATCCAAGCTAGAAACAGCAAATCTATTGATGAACCTGGCGTGAGTATCTATCAAGGTGATCAATATGATAGAGCCATTGAATGCAATTTAACAAAATCAATTAAACAGCACTTTTCATCAACTCAAATTCGACGTACTGGACTTTAATCAACAGAAATAAACGTGAAAAGCAGGTCACAATGATCTGCTTTTTTCATCTTATATCTAACCGCATTAAAATATTCATTGGAAATGCTGAAATAATTTAGGATTGCTACCAAACTAAATTTTATATAGATATTAAAAAGGGAAAAGGCATAAGGGAAATCCCCTAAGGGATTTAAGGGTAACCTTTCCAAGGGGAAAGGTCTTACCCAAAAAGGCCAAAGGGCTAAATGGCTTTTTCTTTCGTTATTCATATTTTTGTGAGATGTAATAATGTTTAAATCACTGGTACAGCTTTTTAAATCAAAGTCAAACATATCTGAAATTACAGAAATGCGTTCAATACCACAACAAGATATAGATGGTTGGATAACACCTTATTCTGCAGAAACCTTACTTAATACGGAGTTACGGCAACGATATCTTAGTATGCTTTGGCAACAAGTTTCTATGACAAGAGAAATGTTTGATCATTTGTATCAAAAGCCTATTGAACGATATGCAGAAATGGTGCAGCTATTACCCGCATCAGAGTCACATCACCACGCCCATTTAGGGGGCATGTTAGATCACGGTTTAGAAGTAATTTCATTTGCTTCTAAATTACGTCAAAACTATGTACTCCCTTTAAATGCCGCACCTGAAGAACAAGCTAAGCAAAAAGACGCTTGGACTGCAGCAGTGATTTATTTAGCATTAGTTCACGATATTGGAAAATCTATTGTAGACATTGAGATACAGTTACAAGATGGAAAACGTTGGTTTGCCTGGAACGGTATTCCAACATTGCCATATAAGTTCAAATATATTAAAAAGCGAGACTATGAGCTGCATCCTATATTAGGCGGATTTGTTGCAAATCAGCTGATCTCCAAAGAAACCTTTGATTGGTTAGCAAACTATCCAGACGTGTTTTCTGCATTGATGTATGCAATGGCTGGGCATTACGATAAAGCCAGCGTATTGGCTGAAATTGTGCAAAAAGCAGATCAAAATAGTGTTGCATTGGCTTTAGGTGGCGATATTACTAAGCTAGTTCAAAAGCCTGTGATTTCTTTTGCAAAACAATTAGTTTTAGCTTTGCGCCATTTAGTCACACAAAAATTCAAAATTAGTACTAAAGGTCCTGGTGATGGTTGGCTTACGGAGGATGGTTTATGGCTAATGAGCAAAACTACCGCAGATCAAATTCGAGGATATTTGCTAGGACAGGGGATTAGTGTACCAAGTGATAATCGCAAATTATTTGATGAAATGCAAGCTCATCAAGTAATTGAGAGTACGTCAGAAGGCACTGCAATTTGGTATTGCCAGTTAAATGCGGAAGCTGGTTGGAAACCAAAGGATAAATTTAGTTTATTACGCATTAAACCCGAAGTTATATGGGATAATATTGATGAACGTCCTGAACTATTTGCAGGCACAATTACCATTACAGAAAAAGAAAATGAAGTGAAAGAGAATTCATTAAATACAGTAACTCAATCTATAGTAATCTCTCCAGAAAAGGATATAACAGTTTCCTCTAAAACACAAAATGAAAACACTGTACTTCAATCATTTACAACATTCCAAAATTCTGAAACAGCCGTAGAAAAACCGGATAGTGATAATGTTGATTTTTTACTAAATATGTTTAGCAATGATAATGAAAAGCAGCAAATTAAGGACTCAAAAATTGAAATTGAGTCAATTCAAAATATAAAATCTGGGTCAGATAACTTAATTGATATTACCGGTATAGATAATAAAATCACAAAGGTTGCTCCGCTCTCTTCTCAAAATAAAAATAAGGAGGCAGAAAACGAAGGACAGAAATTTGTTGATTGGTTAAAGAATCAATTGCTTAATAAAAAATTGTCACTTAATGATCGTACAGCCAAAGTGCATATTGTTGATAATTGTTTATTTATTGTGAGTCCAAGTTCATTTGAACTCTATTTACAAGAAAAGGGAACACCATATAATGAAGACACAGTAAATAACTTACAATATGAATTTCAAGCACTTGGATTACACAGAAAACGAATCCTAGAAAATGACACAACCAATTTTTGGCGTTGTCGGGTTTTAGGGCCAAGAAAGGAATCATTCTTAGTTGGGTATTTAATTAATAATACTAAACTATTTTTTGGCGATAAAATTTTAATCAATAATAGACATCTACTACTGGAGGAGTAAAACTATGCGAAAAAATAGCATAACATTTGAATTATTATTAGAAAAAATTTTTTTCACCGCTATTTGAGAAAAGATACTCAAAAAAGTTATGATAAGGCCATTCGACAACTACGCAAACAGTGCAAAATAGAATTTCCCAACCAATTAACAAGTGAACAGCTATTAATGTGGCGTAACAGTGCTATTAACTCAAAAATAAAACCTGTTACTTGGAATAGTTATTTACGGCACCTTAAATGTATCTACAAATTTGGTATCGAACAAAATTTGTTAGACTACGAAATAAACCCCTGTAACAATTTATTCCTACGAACAGGTAAACCTAAAAGAAAGATTCTTACCGCAGATCAATTAATGAAATTAGATTTCTTTCTTAAGAATGAAGATAACTTGCCTGATATCTTAAAGCCAATATGGTTTGTTCAAGCATTAGTGAATACTTTTCGCTTTACAGGGATTCGTAGAGCCCAATTAATTCGTTTAAGAATAAATGATATTGATTTGAATCAAAAGATTATTCATATCTCGCCAAATATTAACAAAAATCATGAATATCACTGCATTCCTATCTCTGAAAGATTACTTCCTTATCTTGAAAAACTAATAGGGGAATTAATGCAGCGCAAACTCTCTTCTAACTCTCAATTATTTAATATTAATTTATTTCGCAAAACGAAATATAATCGTGAAATTACAACAGAAGCTCAGATTAGTCACCTATTTAGAGTTATTTCAAGAAAGATGGGTTTTCAAGTTTCTCCTCATCGGTTTCGACACACTATTGCAACCAATTTGATGAAAGATCCAGACAACCTATATGTAGCTCAACAACTACTTGGACATAAGGACGTTAGAGTAACATTAACTTATATCGAAAGTAATGTAGAAATGCTCAGAGATAAAGTCAATTCAGCTCTGCTGTAAAAATATTAATAATCCAGTCTTTACAAACTCTAATTTTTATGTAAGACTGGTTATTGATTGGTATATTACGAAATATATCTGTCCGGCGCATTGTCCAGATATTTTATTATGTGTTTTTGTAATATCCCTTTAAGAAAGTATTTATATACTTATAGGGTAAAGGATTGAAAATCCCCGTGTCGGTGGTTCGATTCCGCCTCTGGGCACCACTCTTCCTCCTTAGTTCAGTCGGTAGAACGGTGGACTGTTAATCCATATGTCGCTGGTTCAAGTCCAGCAGGAGGAGCCAAATTCCAGAAGGCTGTTACAATTCATTTTGTAACAGCCTTTAATTTTTTCCAAATCAAGACAAATTGATAACTTTCAAAAAATAGCGAACAGTGATATATTTTGCCACCTGTTTGCCATCATATTTATCAATTAACGAGTAAAGGTTTCTCGCTGTTATGGTCAATTATGCGGATTTAGCACTTGCACTGGCAGGCGTTTGCCAATCAGCAAAATTAGTTCAACAACTCGCTCATCAAGGACGAACCAATCAACAGGATCTGTTGGTTACACTACAAACATTATTAGTGACACAACCAAAAGAAATCCTCGATATCTATGGCGGTAAACTGGAAAACTTGAAGTTAGGTTTAACCACACTACTTGAACAACTTAACGGCCAACAAGGACGATTGGATGCAGAATTAAGCCGTTACTGGCTCAGTTTGTTGGCATTGGAACATAAACTCAATGATAATGCCGATAACAAGCAACAACTTGCCGAAAGGGTAAAATATTTGCCGACTCAACTCACATTCCACGATGGATTGACTGAAAGCTCAATGTTAGCGGTGTTAGCCGGTATTTATACCGATCTTATCAGCCCGTTAGGCGCGAAGATTCAAGTAAAAGGGTTACCGACTTATTTGCAACAACCGGATATCCAAAATCAAATCCGAGCTTGCTTACTGGCTGGTATCCGCTCTGCTGTATTATGGCGGCAGGTCGGTGGTTCAAAATGGAAATTGCTCTTTTTCAGGAAGAAGCTGGTACAAGCCGCCCAACAACTCTATTCATCCCTTTAAATAACGGAGTGATTCAATGCAATTCAATGCTTTAACCGCACTTTCCCCGCTTGATGGACGTTACCAAAGCAAAACTGATGCACTACGTCCAATCTTTAGCGAATATGGTTTATTACGATTCAGAGTAACCGTTGAAGTTCGTTGGTTACAAAAATTAGCTGAAACCACAGCAATTCAGGAAGTTCCCCTTTTATCAAAAAAAGCAATCGATTACTTAAACGATATTATTGCCAATTTTGACGTACAAGATGCACAACGCATTAAAGAGATCGAGGCAACCACAAATCACGATGTCAAAGCGGTTGAATATTTCTTAAAAGAAAAATGCCAAGCCTTACCTGAACTCGCCGCAATCAGCGAATTTATTCACTTCGCCTGCACATCGGAAGATATTAACAACCTTTCTCACGCTTTAATGTTAAAAACTGCGCGTGAAGAGTTTATTCTCCCGGAATGGAAAAAATTAATTAATGAAATCAGTAAATTAGCTGAAGCCTACAAAACAATCCCGTTACTTTCCCGTACTCACGGACAACCTGCATCACCAACAACAGTCGGCAAAGAAATGGTAAATGTGGCATATCGTTTACAACGCCAATATCAACAACTGCAAAAAGCAGAAATTTTAGGGAAAATTAACGGCGCTGTCGGTAACTATAATGCCCATCTTTCCGCTTATCCGAATGTGGATTGGCACCTATTCAGCCAACAATTTGTGCAAAGTTTAGGCATTGACTGGAACCCGTATACCACTCAGATCGAACCGCACGATTATATTGCTGAATTTTTTGATTGCGTTGTTCGTTTCAATACTATTATCATTGATTTTAACCGTGATATTTGGGGTTATATCGCCTTAAACCACTTCAAACAACGAACCATCGCCGGCGAAATCGGCTCTTCAACAATGCCTCATAAAGTCAACCCGATTGATTTTGAAAACTCAGAAGGCAATCTCGGCGTGGCGAATGCATTAATGACCCATCTTGCACAAAAACTGCCGGTTTCCCGTTGGCAACGTGACCTCACTGATTCCACTGTATTGCGTAACCTCGGTGTAGGGTTAGGTTATTGTGCCATTGCTTATGCATCTACACTCAAAGGCATCAGCAAATTGGAAGTGAATGAAGCGCATTTATTGGCTGAACTCGATCAAAACTGGGAAGTCTTGGCTGAACCGATCCAAACCGTAATGCGCCGTTACGGCATAGAAAAACCATACGAAAAACTGAAAGAATTGACTCGCGGCAAACGCGTGGATCAACAAACAATGCAACAATTCATTGATGGCTTAGCTATCCCTGAAGAAGAAAAGGTGCGTTTAAAACAACTCACCCCGGCAACCTATATCGGTGCCGCAATACAATTAGTCGAAGCGTTTTAAACCGATAACCACAATAAAACCAAACTAGGATTAGTTTGGTTTTATTTTTTATAATCCTGTTTACTTAAGCCATACTTTTTCATTCTAAGATAAAGTTTCTTTCTTGGTATCTGCAAATAATCCGCAACGATATTCACCTTACCGTGAAATTGATTCAAAGTGTCTATAATAATTTTCTTTTCATATTCTTCAATTAAGCTATCTAAAGATATTTCACTCTCCTCATAATTTGAAAAATCTAGCTGATCATTATTTGCTGTTATACCTACAGCATACAACTCTGCTGTATAGATTAATTGATTAATATTTCCTACCCATTGTTGAGAAAGCAATCTTTTAATTAATTCTGCGGTAACAACAGGCTTACGCTTATTCAACTTTTGACAGGTTAACGTTAAATAATGATGGAATAATGGTTCAATATCAGGCTTCCGTTGTGATAATGGAATACATTCTATTTGTGTGAGAGAAAATGCATAAAATAATTCTGGCAAAATATGAAATTCTGATAATAATGCTTTTATAGCATATTGACTTATTGCGATAACTCTCGAGTTTTTATTATTTGTTATAAACTGAAATAAGAATCTTTGAGATAAATTTGTTAAATATTCTACATTTTTTATAATGTAGAAGTTATTTCCTTCCTTATCAAAATAGTCTTTAAACTCATTCACATCACAATTATTAACCAACTCTATAATAATTTCATTTTTGAAGCTCGATTTAGCTAATTCATACAAATAGTGAGCAGATAAAAACCGACCAGTCCCAACTTCTCCACAAATAAAAATTGGCATTGAAGTTTCCGATAACTGCTGTAATTGAGAGCGATGTTTTTTTATATAATTACTCTTTCCAATAAAGTTCGTTTCTAGCTCCTGAACTTGCCGTGCCTTGCTTAATAATTGTTCTTTTCTCAAATGTATTGCTTCTGCAATTTGATTTAATAAACTCTGGGGATCAACAGGTTTTTCTATAAAATAAAATGCTCCCTTCTTTACTGCTTCTATCGCCATAGGAACATCACCGTGACCAGTAATTAATATAACCGGAACATCTTTATCTTTCGCCCTCACTTTTTCTAATAATGACCATCCTGACATTTTAGGCATATAAATATCACTAATTACCACACCAAACCAATCTAAATTAATTAATGCTAATGCCTCTTCAGGATCGGAAGTCGCTATAATATGATAATCTTCCAGTTCCAATAGCGTCTGGTAAGCCTGCAACACATCCATATCATCATCAATTAATAAAATCGTTTCTTTTCCAAGACTCATATCTATTTTCCAATAGTATTATTAAACTTTAAAATAACAACTGCCCCTCTTTTCAAATTAGAAGCCAACATTAAATCCCCATTAAACTGTTTCATAATTCTTTGACAAATTGTTAAACCAAGACCTAATCCAATTTCTTTATTAGTATAGAAAGGAGATAACAATTTTTCTGAATCATCTTCAGGCCATCCTGTACCAT
>SKEB01001186.1_pt1 | contig 10959 bp, 13 predicted proteins | sample 4826561 | NCBI WGS metagenome assembly SKEB01 (sample SAMN11008820, study PRJNA524170) | human gut metagenome | biome: Human fecal sample; material: Feces; isolation source: fecal sample from pouch patient p17 | host: Homo sapiens | place: Israel: Tel-Aviv | collected 2016-03-29
ACGATGGTACGGATAACGAGAGTGCGAGCATTGCGACACAGAAATCCATCCTCACGGATTATGTGAAAAAGCAGGGATGGCACATAGCAAAAACGTATGTGGACGATGGTTATTCTGGTACAAATTTTGCTGAGGTTAGATAGCGATACTTTTTACATCTACCATGTTGCGGCGGTCATGGTTGACAACTTGCGTCGGCTCCTGCTCGGTATCAACCTGTCCGACAAAGCTATAATGGATTTCGATTTTCCGGGTGTTGGTTTCCCGGTCTAATTCATGTATCAAAATACGGTCGATAAACTCATGGACGTTTTCATAGGTCAATTCCTGTATGTCGCTGTATTTCCCGACAATCTGAATAAACCTTGATATATCCCTTTTTCGCTCGGTAACGGTTGCGATCTGCTGTTGTAACTCGTCTATCCTTGCGGCAAGGGATTTCTTTTCGTCCTCATAGCCGGAAGTTAGAAACACAAACCGTTCATCTGTCAGTCTGCCTAATGCGTTGTCCTCATACAGCTTGCGGAAAAGCGTGTCAAGTTCGGTCATACGCGCCTGTGCTTTGAAAAGTTCCTTTTGCTGCTGCGCTAATGCCTTTCTCGCTTCCATGTCGCCGTACTCGGTAGCTTTACAGATAAAGTCCTGTTCGTGTTCCTTAACATACCGCAAAACCCGCCGCATATCTTCCAGCACTAAATCAAGAAGTACGTTTTTGCGGATATAATGAGAGGTACACTCGCTGCCTGTCCTTGCCCTGTTGCGCCATGCGCCGCAAGAATAGGAAAACTTGCGCGGCTCGATATTTACGCCCTGTTGGTAATACATCTTATGTCTGCAACCAGCGCAAAACAGCAAGCCGGAAAAAATATCAATCTCCGCTGCTTTTGTCGGGCGGTGGCGGGTAGCAATCCGCTTTTGCGCAAGTTCAAAGGTTTCCTCGTCAACAAGCGGCTCATGGGTGTTTGGGAAGAAATAGCGTTGTTCTTCTTCGTTCTTCCGGGTCTTTTTCGACTTGTAGGATACCTTGTGAGTTTTCGCGGTTATGGTATGCCCTAAATATTCCTGCCTTGCTAATATGTCATAGAGCGTTTTGTCCGGCCAAGTATAGGGGGCGATCATTGCCCGCTGATACCGCGCCTGTCCTGTACGCTGATAGCGCAACGCTCCAATCGTCAAGACTTTGTTTTCCGCAAGCCATTTTTGGATTTCGCACATACGCACGCCGCTAACAAACATAGCGAAAACCTGTTTGACAATCGGCGCGGTTTCCGGGTCGGGTATAAGGTGGTGGCGGTTGTTCGGGTCTGGGATATAGCCGTATGGATATTCCCCGTTGACGCGCTCGCCTTTTTGCGCCTGTGCCTGTTTAACTGCGCGGATTTTCTTGCTTGTGTCGCGGGCGTAAAACTCGTTAAACCAGTTCCGCAAGGGGGTAAACTCGTTATCCTCCCGCGCTGTGTCAACTCCGTCGTTGATCGCGATATAGCGTACTCCGTTTTCGGGAAATACAATCTCTATGAGTTCGCCCGTTTTCAGATAGTTTCTGCCAAGACGGGAAAGGTCTTTGGTAATGACCGTCGCCACTCGTCCGGCTTCCACTTCCTGCAACATCGCTTGCAGCCCCTCGCGCTCAAAACTCACGCCGGAAAATCCGTCGTCCACAAAAAACTTTGTGTTCAAAAAATGGTGTTCGTCCGCATAGCGTTGAAGTATCATTTTTTGGTGCTGTATGCTTCCGCTTTCTCCGGCTTGCATATCCTCTTGACTTAAACGGCAGTAAAGGGCGGTGATTTTATTCGACTGTAACATTAGTCCTCCTTTCCGACAGCCGAATAAACAGGTATAATGTGTTGCTATCATTATACCATATCCCGCCGCCTAATGCACTACTCGGACGCTAAAAATCCCGGATTTCCGGGCTTTTTCTGCAAATCCTTTACAATGAGTTTCTCAATCTTTTTATGGATTGTATCGGTTGCCTTTTCACTCGGCAACGCTTGAACAAGATAGGTGATTTTCCCTATTTTGCGTTCGGTTGTAATTGTCTGTTTTTTATCCATTAGAAAAACCTCCTTTTCCTGTATGGATAAACTATATTCGTCAAAAGGCAAAAACGGGCGGTTGTTAGCTGCAACCTCACGGGAGTTTCACCCCGGCCCATGCTTATGGGTGCGCCGCGCAATACTTTGAGGGTGTTCAACGCGGGAGTATCATTGTGCCGCCTTGTATGTCGTCGCCCACAAGCTGCTAAACCTGTTTTACGGCGCGGTAGTTCTCGCTCGGCTTTTCCCCTACGGGGAAAAGCTGTCATGGCGTACCCGCCGACTGGCTCGGTACAGACGGAATGTACCCGTTTGCCTGTTATGCTGCGCACCAAAGGCCGCTTTCTTTGTCAAAGAACAATAGGCTTTGTCGGCCTGCAAAAGCACATCAACAGCGGATATGCTTTTGCGGAACGACAAATAGCCCATAACGGGAAGCGTGGAAAGGGGACACGCTCCCCGCATGGGCTAAAAGATTATCCTACATGAAAAGCAAGGGTGCGGGTAATAAGGCGCACTTGCAGCCTGTTACGCATTTCCTCGTCCACATAGGAATAGGTATTGCCCGCGTCGTCTTTCAGCGTGCGGGTACAAAGTTTCGCTATGTAACCCTCGTAGTGCTTCAAGATCGCGCACATGGCGGTTGTGTCGCCGTTTGCCGCTGCGGAAATGACAGGGAACGGCAACAGATTTTCAGACTTCCTAACGGTATTCATCATCTGCTTTTCCCTCCAAATACTGTTTGATTTTCGCAAGCGCGGATTTCCTGTGCCGGAAAACCGTCGTGCGTACAACATTCAGCAGTTCGCCAATTTCCGCGTCGCTCATATCCAAGAAGTAGGACAAAAGGATAATGTCGCGTTTCCTTTCGGGCAAAGCGTTAAGGGCTTCGGCAAGCAGTTCATTTTTGACGAGTACATCAAAGCCGGACACTTGAAAACGGAAATAATCGCTTTCGTATTCGTCCGTTGTGAAAAGCTGCGCGAGTTCGCTTTCGCTCAAATCCGAAAAAGTAACTTCGCGTGCTGCGCGTTTCGCAAGAGTGCGGCGGTGGCTTTTCGCTTCGCCGACCAAAGTTTTCTTTGCTAATGCGTCGTACTGATGTTGTATTCTTTCCTTGTCGGAAGAAGATAGCTCCATAGAGTTCACCTCCTTCCCGCGTGGAGTAGAGGACGGGAGTTAAGGGCTTGTCCTCTCTGCCCCTTTCGCTCCGTACCCGTTCGGGAGATGGCTCTTGAGTGCGCTTTTCAGAAAAAAGTTGAAAAAAGCAAAATGCGCCCGTCCGCAAGACGCGGACGGGCGCAAAGGAAATGTAAGCAGTAGCTAAATGTATTGACAGTTCACATTCATAGCCGGAATATCCCGCTTGCGGAGCATAGCTTTTTTTGACCGCAAAGCATTAGGCGGGTTACAGTAAATAAAAATGGACACGGCGATACCTCCCCGATACCGCCGTATCCTTAAAAAAGGGCGACTTTAATACACTACCCGCAATCCATTCTATAATAGGGAACAGCGGCTTTTGCGCAATATTAAATAAAAAAGCCGATAACACATAGGTTTTTTGACCTAATGCGTTATCGGCTCTGCGTCTATGCGTCTGGCACTTTTAATCATTTTTTTTTGAATTTATTATATGTGTTAGCTAACTGTCCACAAGCCGCGTTAATCTCTCTGCCATGAGAAACTCTCATAGTAACTTCAAGTCCTGCTTGCTCTAATTGATGTTTGAATGCAACTATTTCCCGTTTCTGTGGTGCTTTAATTCTTGAATTGCTTGTTGGGTTGTATTGTAACACGTTAATCATAACTTTTTTGCCCCGAAACCATTTTGCAAGTTGTCTTACATCTGAGGGCCGGTCATTTATACCCGGTAAAAGCAAATACGCAAAGACAATTTTGCGATTATGCCTTTCAGAATAGGATAAGGCTTGCTTAACAACATCTTCAATAGCATATATGCGCATGTGAGGAATAATACGATTTCTTGCAGATTGTGTTGCTGCGTGTAAAGATATTGTCAACTGAATTTTAAGATGTTCCTCGCGCAATTTTTTTAATTGATCGACCGGACCAACTGTTGATATGGTAATGCCGTCGGTTGGAAAGTTGAGCCCATATCTATCTCGGAGAATATGGATTGCTTTTATCAAGTTGTCATAATTGAATAAAGGCTCTCCCATACCCATAAAAACGATACGGTTTACTTTTCGACGCAACAATATAATCTGTTGTACGATTTCTGACGATGTTAGATTACGAACAAAGCCATTTCGCCCGGACTCACAAAAAATACAACCAACAGGACAACCGACTTGTGTGCTCACGCAAACAGTTCCACCATCTCGCCGCTTGATAAAAACCGTTTCAATGTATTTGTTGTCTTTCAGTTCGTAAACATACTTTTCAGTATCACTGCTTTTGCAAATATTTTTTACCAACATTGATAGATTTTTTTTGCGTGGTAATTGCTTATATAATTCTTCATATAAGGCTTTTGCTTCATTCTCGCCAATAACTTCCGACATTTCTTTGTAAGTAAATCCGTATGGATCATTCCGTACTTCCGCAGGCGTATATTTAGGTAAACGTTTCATTTTTATATCCTTTCTTCTAAATAATAAAAGTTTGTTTTTCTGTATTTTTGATTACAATCTCTAATTTTTCTACATCAATGATATGCGTCAATTTGCATTTAGGGCAGAAAAGAGGAAAATCTTTTAATACAGTATCAATTCCCGATTTGTCGTTCTGTTTAGTCCCCAAAGAACCTACTAAACCAGCTACGCTTTTGAACCGGTTCTGTCTCACGCTCCGGCTGATCGGCTCCGGACTTGCCGGAAAGAAGCTGCTGATGCATTGTCCCAGCATGGAGAGCCTGGGCCGCTGCCGCAGTCTGCTGTGCCGTCACCAACGCCGAGCTGACCTCCGCCAACCTTGCGTTCAGTTCCTCGATCTGCTTGTCCTTTACAGCAAGTTGCTCGCTTTTCCGGTCTAATTCTCCCTGCAGCATAGCGATCAAAGTGGTTTCGCAAGTTTCGCAACTTGCTTTCGCCTGTTGCGAAACTTGCTTTCGTTCAACACCTAAATAATGCTGATATATGGCGGTTTTTTGACTTTCGCTGATTGCGAAACTTCCTTTCGCATCTTTCGCAACATGGTTTCGCCTACACCATGCACGAACTGCCTGTTCCGACACGCCACATTCTATTGCAATTTCCGTTATTACACCCGCCAAATATCATCACCACTCTTTCATCCGGAGTTAATCTCAAAACAAATCGCTATGAGATCCCGTCCTTATCAATTTCAAAATCAAAGTCTGCCGAACAACTTTATAGACCAACAGCCAGTCCGGCTCGATGTGACATTCTCTCATGTCCTTATAATTTCTGGAATTAGTGAGAGCATGATCTCGATACGCCTCCGGCAACGGCTGCTCGTTACACAACAGCGTGATCACTTCCTCCAACTTCTTCGGATCGCAGCCTCTCTTGATCGCAAGCTTGTAATCTCGTTTGAACTGCCCCGAAAACTCCGGCTTAAGCATTCAGCGCCTCCATCAGATCTGCAACGCTATCAAACGGACCATACATATCCTCTCCCTTTTCTGCCGCCTCCATCGCCGCATAGGTAACAGCATTCGGCTCGTCAACCTTGACTTCAAAGGGAAGTCCATGACACCTAAGTGCCTGTCGATAAAAAATACCCGTTGCCGTACTCAAATCCATTCCGAGGGACTTAAAGAGAGCTGCCGCCTGTGCTTTCAGCTCCGGCTCCATTCTTATCGTCATATTTCCTTTAGCCATAATAGCACTCCTTTCCTCGTCATTTTTAGCTTGCACTAATATTATATTCAATATTCGTGACATTTGCAAGTGCATTGCAAATGTTTTTTTGCAACTTTTCTATGAACAGTGCTTTCTATATGCTAACACCGCAGCGTGTACATTTAGGGGGTGAAAAAGCCTTATTTCGCGCGGTTTTCAAGCCTCGTTTTCGGTGGGGTAATATAAAAACCCTTACCCGCCCCGAAAACGCCTTGTAGGGCGTTTCTGGGGCGTTTACAGCCCTTTCTTAAATTCCTCCACCAACAGATCGCTCAAAGCCTGTGATGGGCGTATTTTGACCGTTATATGCCCCTCCGGTACGGTGTCCCACCATTTGCGGATCGTTTTCGGATCAAGTCCGGTGTCCCTATGACAATCGGCCTTGCGTCCCTCTGGATGCTCCTGCCGCCACGCATAGACTTGCGCTTTCTTTTCTTCTGCCCCTTTTCTTCTCCATGTGCCGCCAGGATAATCCACTTCCTGCACCGCCCTTGCTCTTTTCAAATGCTCTTTCTGTGATCTACCATTCCTCTTGTTGCGCTCGATGCGAACATCGGTCAGAGCTTCAATATCGGAAATCGTGAAATTGTAATACTCCTTGTCGTAGGCTTCCAGCGCACTCCGTATATCTTCCTCGGTCAATGCGTTCTCATGCTTCACCATCTGCAGATCATCAAAAGCCTCTTTCATATCCTGCCGGAGCTGCTGCTTCGACACACCGCATTTGTAAGCATAGATAGCAAGGCACATCAAAAAGAAATACCGATGCCCGCCCTTTATCTCTCCGATCTGCCGCAGCCACCAATGGTAGAGCGCATACGGATCATCACCATGCACCTTTCCGGCAATATCCCACTTCTTGCGTCCTTTCTCGCCTCTCACAACAACACGCTCATACCACTCCGGATATGCCTCCCTCGCCTCAGCTCGTGTCATTTTGGATGGGCTGAAAGGCTTATTGACATCCACCCTGTTTTCTGGCTTTGCGTAGGCGTTCAGATAATCCAGCGTTACCCGTTCTCCGGTACGGAAAGCGACCATCTCCGTCCCATGCTTGTCATTGATGCTGCCCACCATGCGGAAGCTCTGATTGATGGATTGATACTGGATCGCCTTGACCTGCGAAGTGCTGCCATACTCCCATAGCCGGAAAGTGAGGTCATATTTCAGACTTTTAAGCTGAATTTTTATATTCGGGTATAGGTCAATCGGCTGCTGGAAAACATAGTAGATATGCAGCCCTGTCCCCGACAGAACAAGGAAAGTCGGCATCGGCAACCGGCGCACTCGCTCCGGATCGCCGCCAAAGCGCAGAAAGAGGTTGCGCAGCTCGGCAAGACCTACGCCATCCAGATCGAAGATCAGAGCATACATCCGCTGGGCGTTCTCCAGCCTGTTCTCCTTTCTGCGATATGCAAGACCGCTGCACAAAGTAAGGCTGTTCCCCTCGACAAACTCCATGTAATCCTGTTCCCATGTGTCGTTATACATCTTCCTGCGCCGGAGCTTCTTATCCTCGCTCTGTTCGTCCCGATACAGATACACAGCGTTCGGATGGGAAAAATCCGTGTGCCGTTCTCCGGAGTTCTCATTGTCCGGAAACAGCTCTTTATAAAACTCATAGCCTCCGACCTCCGGATATTGTGCGCTCAAATACTCGTAGCAGCCTCGATAATTCTCGGTCATATTACCACCTCACAAAAGAAAAAGTACCAAAAAGAAAATCCGCTGCGGCGGGGATCGCCTGCGGGCGGGAAGGGGGAAAAGGGGGAGCAAAAGAGCGGCGGCTACGCCGCCTTAAAGAGAAAGTCACCTCCCCCTTTTCCCCCTCGCTGCGGGGCATTGAAAGTGCCGCCACTATGGAAAACCCGATGGGTTTACCACAGTGGCTTGGAAAACCTCTAACGAGGTTTACCACACTTCCAACACCCCTCCGCTCACCCCCCTTTTCCCCTCCGACTTTCTCCCTTTCAGAGAGAAAAAATATAGGTTGGGAGTACCCTTACAGGGGGCTTAGATTATCAATACAGCAATTCCCTATTTTCAGTTGTTATTATAGCCTGTCCGAAAGAGATTTTCAAGCCCTCCGGACAGGCTTCTTTTACAGCTCCATGCCGCCCATTCCTCGCTGGTGCTGCTGTTGCTCCTGCTGCTGTCCAATCTCCGGATCGGGCAGCAGCTCCCTCGCCTTTTCAAGCAGAGGACGCAGACGCTCCGGCAAGTGTTCTTCCAAGAAGTCCAGCATCCGACCGATGCCGTCCGTCAGACGCTCGGTGAAGCTGCGTTCCTCCTGCAGCTCGGATTGCAGATAATAGTTTTCATCGCGCAGCCTCCGGTTTTCCTGTTCAAGCCTCTGCTGCCGCTGCGCTTCTTCCAGCCGCTTCTTCATGGACGGCACCTGTGACCGCAGACGGGTGTTTTCCTCCGTCAGCTCCTGTACCTTGTGCCGATCCGTCACGCTGCGCAGTGCCATTTTCTTTAGCTGCTCGACCTGATCCACCGTCACGCCCTTTACTGCCCCTGTGAGCGTCTTTTCCGGCTGAATATCATGCAGGGGTGCATTTACCCTGTCAGCCTCCTTTAAGAGCCGCACAGTGCCTTTCAGAGCGTCCCGCTGCCGTTCCAGCTCAGCAACCTCCCGCTCTACTGCCGCTGTCTGCTGCTGCACCGCTTCCAGCCTCGCAGCCGCTTCCTTGAACTGCGGCAAGTCCATGTGCGGTCTGTTCGTGCCGAGAGAGATAATTTCAAAATCGTGCCGCTGGGCGATCTCCGTCAGAGCTTCTTTCTCCCGTTCCATCCACGCCGCCCATTCGGTCTGCTTTCTGCCGACACCGACAAACCCCTGCTGCTTCAATGCCTGTTTCATAGATACCCTTGTAGAAAGTCCTCTTGACTGCTCCGTTGCCACAGGGATAAAATCGACATGGAGATGGGGCGTTGCCTCGTCCATGTGCAGCACCATATTGAACACCCGCAGATGGGGGTTGCGTTCTGCAAAAGACTCCGCAAAATCTTTCAGAGCTGCCGCCGCCCGTTCTCCGTCCGGCGTACCGCACCCACAGTCGCTCATGTTGCCGATCTGGAAGATCGCTTCATGGAACAGCTTTTCCTGTTTACTCTGCCGGATATGCTCATAGTAGTCCGGTATCTTATCTCTCGTTTTGGTTTTCTTTGCGTTGTAGGCTGCGAGAGCTTCATCAAAGACCATATGATAGACCTGCTTCAGATCCTCGTTGCAGAAAACAATGTTCTGCTCCGTCCGGCTCCGGTCTACATTCGCCGCTGAGAAGCTGCGGTTGTTGTGCCGGATGCTCCCTGCACCTGTCATACCCGAAATCGTAACTCCCATAAAATCGCCCCCTTTCCGCTTATTCTTCCGTCCTCTATTTTATCATAAATTTCCGCTAAAAACAACCTCTTTGTTACTTTCTGGTGAGAAAGTAACACAAAAGCACTTTCACACCGCCACCCCATCGGTGCAGCGGTGTGAAAGTGCTTTGCGCCCCTAAAGGGGAGGGGTTGCCGGAGCTGCTTCACTGCCGGCTCGTGCCTGCTGCTCTGCCAGCTCCGGAGGGGCGCTGCCCCTGCCGTCTGCGGACGGCTCCCCCAGCAGGGCTGCCCTTTGAAAAGGGCACCCTGCACCCCGCCTAAACTTTGCCACTCGCCGTTGGGCAGGTGGGAAAGGCACAGCCTTTCCCACCACCCGGCAAGTGTTCTCCGCGGGCCAAAAGTCAAGGGGTACGGGTTGTATTGCCTTGCGGCAATCTCCACCCGCAGGTATGCCCCCTTGACATTTGACCCCGCACCCCGTGACAGCCGTGACGACCGTGACGATGTTTCAGACACCGCCCCCGCCCTCAAAAAAGCCGTCACAGCCGTCACGGTCGTCACGCCTGGGGCGGTTCCAGCGTCAGGCTGATACTTCTCCCGGCGTGGCTCCTGCTGTTCTCATAGCGGATGTGGTAGTCTGTCAGTAGTTTCCCGGCCCGGACATTCAGCCGCATCGCCAGTGCGTTGGGCTTCATGTCGGTCTGGAGCGCCGCTGCCAGCTCCGTGGCCGTACCGCCCCAGGTCGGCCTCTCCGCCGTCACAAGGGTGACTATGGCCTCCAGTACCGGGTCGGGCGGTTCTATCCACTGCTCTGCCTCCATCCGTTCCAGCGTCCATGTCAGCCGTTCCTTGTCCTTGGTGAGATAGAATCGCTGGTCTTGCTGGTCACGCCCCACCACATCCAGGGTGGCGGTGCCGTCCGTCCGTTTCTCCTTCTGAAGAAGAAAGGCTCCGTCCGCTGCCCCCGCCAGTCCGTTGGTGCCGGAGATCATATCGAACTTATCATCGGCCTGTTGTTTCCGGGTATGATGTACCAGCAGGAGGCAGACGCCGCAATCATCGGCAAAACGTTTTAATTTCCCAACCACCTCGTAATCGTTGGCATAGCTGTACTTATCCCCACCAGCCTCCCGGATTTTCTGGAGGGTGTCAATGATAATCAGCTTGGTGTCCGGGTGTTCCTGCACAAATCGCTTTAGCTGTTCCTCCAATCCGACGCCGACCTGCTTGGCGTGGATTGCAAAGAGAAGGTCGGTGGTGGCCTCCATGCCGAACATCCGGTAAAGGCGCTCCTGCAAGCGACGGTGATCGTCCTCCAGCGCCAGATAGAGGACAGTCCCCTTGTGAACGGGATAGTCCCACAGAGGGAGGCCGGTGCTGACATGGTAGGCAAGCGGGGCCATCAGGAACGACTTGCCCACCTTGGGCGCTCCCGCAAAGAGGTACGTCCCAGGGTAGAGCAGACCGTCAATGACGGGCGGTCTGCTCTGGTAGATGTTCTGGTAAAGGTCGTTCATGGAAACTGTGTGGAGGTAGGCCGGGTCGTTCATGCGCCGCATATCCCGGAGCATTTCCTCTAAATCTTTCTCTTGGGGGTTGTTTTCAGCCGTTTCCTCTGCTATACTTTGGGTAGTTGTTTGAGAATTGGGCTGTTCCCCGTCTGCGCCAACAGACGGAACCGGGACAGTCCTTTTCGTTTCTCTGGAATCCATCAATCTATCAATCCTCCTTCATGCCGCCCAGCGTCACTGAGATAA
>SKEB01001316.1_pt1 | contig 10945 bp, 10 predicted proteins | sample 4826561 | NCBI WGS metagenome assembly SKEB01 (sample SAMN11008820, study PRJNA524170) | human gut metagenome | biome: Human fecal sample; material: Feces; isolation source: fecal sample from pouch patient p17 | host: Homo sapiens | place: Israel: Tel-Aviv | collected 2016-03-29
CTGCGCGATCGCTTCCCGCCGTTCGCCGGCTTCCGTGAAGTGGAAAGCAGCGATTACTACGGAAAGGGCTACCAGGACGTTGAGCATCGTAAGCCGAGCATCCGCAACGCCAAACGCTGCCTGAACTGGGAGCCGAAGGTGGAGATGGAAGAAACGGTCGAACACACGCTGGACTTCTTCCTGCGCACGGTTGAACTGGTGGACGATAAAAATCCATGAAACAGGTCGGCTTACGCATAGATGTCGATACCTTTCGCGGCACGCGGGACGGCGTTCCGCGGCTGCTGGAGCTGCTGGGCCGGCATGGGATCCAGGCAAGCTTCTTCTTCAGCGTCGGGCCGGACAATATGGGGCGCCATCTGTGGCGCCTGATAAAACCGAAGTTTCTGTGGAAGATGCTGCGTTCCAGAGCCGCCTCGCTGTACGGCTGGGATATTCTGCTGGCCGGCACCGCCTGGCCGGGGCGCCGCATCGGCGCAGGGAACGAAGCGGTGCTCCGCGCCGCCGCCGAATCTCATGAAGTCGGCCTGCACGCCTGGGACCACTACAGCTGGCAGGCGTGGAGCGGCGTCTGGCCGCAGGAAAGGCTGGCGCTGGAGGTTGAGCGCGGCCTGCTGGAGCTCGAGCGCATCATCGGCCGGCCGGTGACCTGCTCGGCCGTCGCCGGCTGGCGCGCCGATCAGCGGGTGGTTAAAGCCAAAGAATCCTTCGATTTTCTCTACAACAGCGACTGTCGCGGCACGCGGCCGTTTCTGCCCCAGCTCGGCAGCGGCGTTTCCGGTACGGTGCAGATCCCGGTCACGTTGCCGACCTGGGACGAGGCGGTGGGCACGGCGGTGGATATCGCCGGCTTTAACCGCTACCTGCTGGACTGCATCCATCGCGATGCGGGCGTGCCGGTCTATACCATTCACGCTGAAGTGGAAGGCATTGCCTACGCCGATCAGTTCAATGAACTACTGACCATGGCGGCGGAAGAAGAAATTCAGTTTTGCCCACTGAGCCAGCTGCTGCCCGCTGACTTTAGCGAGCTGCCCTCAGGCAAAGTGGTTCGTGGTGAACTGGCTGGCCGGGAAGGCTGGCTCGGACGTGAACAATTACTGACTTCGGGTGTTTGATGAAAAGCATTCGCTATGGCGTCTCTCTGATTGCGCTGTTTGCGCTGTATTATCTGCTGCCGCTCAATTTCCGTTTGCTCTGGCAACCCGACGAAACCCGCTACGCGGAGATCAGCCGTGAAATGCTGGCCACCGGCGACTGGGTGGTACCGCATTTTCTCGGCCTGCGCTACTTCGAAAAACCGATTGCCGGTTACTGGATCAACAGTATCGGTCAGTGGCTGTTTGGCCATAATAACTTCGGCGTACGCTTCGGGTCGGTCTTCGCCATCACCATGACCGCCCTGCTGGTGGCCTGGCTGGCGTGGCGGATCTTTCGTGATAAGCGGGTAGCTATCCTGTCGCCGATTATCTTCCTCACCGCGATGCTGGTGTATGCGATTGGCACCTATGCGGTGCTGGACCCGATGATCACCCTGTGGCTGGCGCTGGCGATGTGCAGCTTCTGGGGCGCGGCGCAGGCGCACAGCCGCAGCGGCAAAATACTGGGCTACGTGCTGCTGGGCGGCGCCTGCGGGATGGGGGTGATGACCAAGGGCTTCCTGGCGCTGGCGGTGCCGGTGGTGGGCGTTCTGCCGTGGGTGATCGCTCGTAAACGCTGGCGTGAAGTGCTGACCTACGGCTGGCTGGCGGTAATCGTCTGTACGCTGGTGGTGCTGCCCTGGGGGCTGGCTATCGCTCAGCGCGAGCCGGACTTCTGGCGCTACTTCTTCTGGGTCGAGCATATTCAGCGTTTTGCTGAAAAAGACGCCCAGCACAAAGCGCCGTTCTGGTACTACATCCCGTTCCTGATCGCCGGCAGTCTGCCGTGGCTGGCCCTGCTGCCGGGGGCGCTAAAGCGCGGCTGGCTTGAGCGCGATGAGGCCCGCGGCGCGCTGTATCTGTTAGGTTGGGTGGCGATGCCGTTCCTGTTCTTCAGTATCGCCAAAGGCAAACTGCCGACCTATATTCTGCCGTGCTTTGCGCCGCTGTCGATCCTGATGGCCCGCTACGCGCTGGAGGCCGCAAAGACCGGCGCGAAAGCGTTGCGCATCAACGGGATGATCAACCTGGGCGTTGGTTTGCTGGGGCTTATCGCCGTGCTGGTGGTCTCGCCGTGGGGCTTCATGCATAAGCCGGTGTGGACCAAGATTGAGCTGTATAAATGTCTGCTGGCGGCGATCGCTTTTGCCGTCTGGGCGCTGATGGGCTGGCTGGCGATGAAAGACTCTGGCCGCCGCTGGAGCCTCGCCGCGCTCTGTCCGCTCGGCCTGGCGCTGCTGGTGGGCTTCGCCATCCCGGACCGGGTTATCGACAGCAAACAGCCGCAGTTCCTCGTGGATATCGTCAGCGAATCCCTGCAGCCCAGCCGTTACGTCCTGACCAACAACGTTGGGATCGCCGGCGGCCTGGCCTGGGAGCTGAAGCGAAGCGATATTATTATGTTCGACAAACAGGGTGAGCTGAAGTACGGTCTCGACTGGCCGGATGCTCAGGGAAGCTTTGTCAGCCAGGCCGGTTTTGCCGACTGGCTGGCCGCGCATCGTCAGCAGGGGCCGGTCTCGCTGGTGCTGTTGATGGATAAAGGAGAGAGTATGCTCGACTTACCGTTACCGAAACCGGATAACGCCTACGAGCTGGGCCGGGTCGTTTTCCTTCAGTACCTGCCGCAATGAGCGTCTGGATCTGTCTGGTGTGCGCCAGCCTGCTGAGCTGCGCCGGACAGCTCTGCCAGAAACAGGCGACCCGCCCGTCCCGTCGCGGACGGCGGAGTCGCCATATACTCTTCTGGTTGGGGATGGCGCTGTTATGTCTGGGCTGCGGCATGCTGCTGTGGCTGAGCGTCCTGCAGTCTATTCCGGTCAGCATCGCCTATCCGATGCTGAGTCTGAATTTCGTCTGGGTTACCCTCGCGGGCTGGGGCATCTGGCATGAGCCGGTCGCCCGTCGCCACTGGCTTGGCGTCGGGTTGATCGTCGTGGGCATTGTCATTCTGGGGACCAGCGTCTGATGGGCTTTTTCTGGGCATTACTCAGCGTCGGCCTCGTCAGCGCCGCGCAGTTGCTGCTGCGCAGCGCCATGGTGGCCTTGCCGCCGCTGACCGATATTGTGGCATTTCTCCAGCATCTGCTGCATTTCCAGCCCGGGACTTTCGGCCTGTTTTTCGGCCTGCTGGGCTACCTGCTGTCGATGGTCTGCTGGTACTTTGCCCTCCATCGCCTGCCGCTGTCGAAAGCGTATGCGCTACTGAGCCTGAGCTATATCCTCGTGTGGGCCGCCGCCATCTGGCTGCCCGGCTGGCATGAGCCGTTCTACTGGCAATCGCTGCTGGGCGTGGCGATCATCGTCGCCGGCGTATTGACCATCTTCTGGCCGGTGAAACGCCGCTAGCCGGGGAGCCGGCTTTTGGGACGGCCCGGGCCGAGCAGGATCGCCAGCTTGCTGCCCCCGACGGTGGTTTCCATCCAGATTTTACAGACGCTGGTTAACGGCACCGAGAGCAGCATTCCCACCGGCCCCAGCAGCCAGCCCCAGACCAACAACGACAGGAACACCACCAGGGTCGACATCCCCAGCCGGTGGCCCATCATGCGCGGCTCCACCATGTTGCCCAGCACCATATGCACCACCAGAAACAGCGCCCCTACCAACAGGCACTCATAGATGCCGCTGAACAGCAGCGCCTGCAGCATGGGGGGGATAGCGGAGATGGCGGAGCCAATGTTCGGCACATAGTTCAGCAAAAACGCCAGCACCCCCCACATCAGGGCGAACTGTACCCCCATCGCCAGCAGCCCCAGCCAGACAATCAGCCCGGTCCACAGGCTAATCAGCGTCTTCAGCGCCAGATAATGGGTGACGCCTTTCAGCGCCCGGTGCAATCCTGCGATATGCAGGCGCGGGTTATTGAGGGCAAAACGCAGTTTGTAGGGCAGGTGGCGAACCTCAAACAGCATAAAGATCACCGTCATCACCAGCAGCACGATGCTGGCCATCGCCCCGGAAAGCTGGGTCATCAGCGTCGTGGCCCAGGTCATCAGCCGTTCTGAATCCATGCGCCGCAGCATCCGCTCCGGATTGATATGCAGATTAAGGAAGGGGAGATACTCCTGGAGCTGGAGGATCTTGCGCGTCAGGGCGCGGTTGAAATCGGGCAGCATGGCGACAAAGTCATTGAGCGACGCCGCCAGCACGCCGAGCAGCGCGGTGAGCATCACCAGCATAGCCGTCACCACCAGGGTAATGGCGAACGGACGCCGCACCCCTCGGCGAATGAACCAGGTGACCAGCGGGTTGAGAACAATAGCGAAAAACAGCGCCAGCAGCAGCTGCACCAGGATATCGGCGGCGGCGTGGATCCCGGCGAGGATAATCACCAGCGCCGCCAGCTTAAGTAAAATATGAAGCCCGGCTTTATCAGCCTGCGGAGGGGACATAGGTATTCCTTTTATGAGTCGCGCCAGATAAGTGTAGCGGTTCGCCGACTGCCAATATTCCGAAAGGAGGGCTGCTTTTCCGCCGACAGCGTGGTAATAGTGAAAGCTGGTTGTCGAAATCTGGTGGAACCTGATGCCCGAACCCGTCGCCGAACCGGCGCTTAATGGACTGCGCCTCAATCTGCGGATTGTCTCTGTCGTTATCTTTAACTTTGCCAGCTACCTCACCATCGGCCTGCCGCTGGCGGTGCTGCCCGGCTATGTTCATGATGTCATGGGCTTTAGCGCTTTCTGGGCCGGGCTGGTGATTAGCCTGCAATATTTCGCCACGCTGCTCAGCCGCCCGCATGCCGGGCGCTATGCCGACCTGCTGGGGCCCAAAAAGATTGTCGTCTTCGGCCTCGGCGGCTGCTTTTTGAGCGGTTTGAGCTATCTGCTGGCCGCCTGGGGCAGCGGCTGGCCACTGATTAGCCTGCTGCTGTTATGCCTCGGACGGGTGATCCTTGGTATCGGCCAGAGCTTCGCCGGCACAGGCTCGACGCTGTGGGGCGTCGGCGTGGTCGGTTCGCTGCATATCGGGCGGGTGATCTCGTGGAACGGGATTGTGACCTATGGGGCGATGGCGATGGGCGCGCCGCTCGGCGTGCTGTGCTATTCGCACATTGGCCTCAGCGGTCTGGCCGGGGTCATTATGGCGGTAGCGCTGGTGGCTATCCTCTGCGCGCTGCCCCGCGCGGCGGTGAAGGCTGCCAAAGGCAAAGCGATGTCGTTTCGCGCGGTGCTCGGCCGGGTCTGGCCCTACGGCATGGCGCTGGCGTTGGCCTCCGCCGGCTTTGGGGTGATCGCCACCTTTATCACGCTATTTTATGACGCCAAAGGTTGGGACGGCGCGGCTTTCGCGCTGACATTATTCAGCTGCGCGTTCGTTGGCGCGCGGCTGCTGTTTCCCAACGCCATTAACCTACTCGGCGGGCTGAACGTGGCGATGCTCTGCTTTAGCGTGGAGGCGATCGGCCTGCTGCTGGTCGGCTTTGCCGATACGCCGATGATGGCGAAAATCGGTACTTTCCTTACCGGGGCTGGCTTTTCGCTGGTCTTTCCGGCGCTGGGCGTGGTGGCGGTGAAAGCGGTGCCGCAGCACAATCAGGGGTCGGCGCTGGCGACCTATACCGTGTTTATGGATTTGTCGTTGGGCGTCAGCGGGCCGCTGGCCGGATTGCTGATGGCGTGGACCGGGATCTCGATGATTTATCTCGCCGCGGCGGGGCTGGTGATGGCGGCGCTGCTGTTGGGCTGGCGGCTAAAAAAACGGCCCCCGGTTAGCGAACCGGAGGCCAGCGCACCAGGCCAGTAATTACTGGATGGTGAGGGTGTTGATGATGCTTTCCGCTTCGGTCTGCGCCTGCTGCTGGTTATCCGCCGGCAGGGTGACCTGCAGGGTCAGCAGCTTGTCATCCACTTTGCCGAGGATCACGGAAGACCAGGCGGTCTGCCCCTTGGCGGAGATAATGCTGTCCAGCTGCTGCAGGGTATGGCCTTTAATCTCCAGCGGTTTATTGCTCACCACCTGCAGCTGCGGGTCGCGGCTGCGCTGCTGATCTTCCAGGCGTTTCGCCAGCACCGCCAGATCTTCATTGGTGCTGTCGCCGACGATGACGATGACCGCTTTCTGGCCGGTAGCGTCAGAGTAGACGTGCATATTGTTCGCCTGGGTACCCAGTTTGCCGCTCTGGTCGGCCATGCCCGCAGGCAGGGTGAAGCTCAGCTTGCCATCCAGCAGGCTGATTGCCTGGCCGCTGGCATTGCTCTCCGCTGCTGCGCCAACGGTTGGCGCTTTTGAATCGCTGTTATCGCAGGCGGCAAGCCCCATCACCAGCAGGCCAATACCGACATATTTAACCAAATTGCGCATTGACATCTTCCTTTCGATAAACGGCCACTAATGGCTCATCCGGCTATCTTAACACATCAGCCCGCGAGTACCTTTAACTCGGCTGTAATGCCGACAAATCAGATTTATCCGCCAGTCTTTTCAACAGCATATTTAACAGCACGCCGTACATCGGCAGGAAGAAAATGATGCTGATAAGCACTTTAAAGCTGTAGTCGACGAGGGCGATTTCCCCCCAGTGGGCGGCCATAAACGGGTCCGGGCTGCGCCAGAAAGCGATAAAGAAAAACGCCACGGTATCGCTGATGTTGCCGAACAGCGTCGAGGCGGTAGGGGCCAACCACCAGCGGCGGCTCTGCCGCAGGCGGTTAAAGACGTGAACGTCGAGGATCTGCCCCAGCGCATAGGCCATAAAGCTGGCGACGGCGATGCGCGCGACGAAGAGATTAAAGGTGCCCAGCGCGGCAAAGCCCTGCCATTCGCCCATGTAGAACAGCGCGGAGATGCCGTAAGAGATGGCCAGCGCCGGGACCATCACCGCGAAAATGATGCGTCGCGCCAGCGGGGCGCCAAAAATCCGCACCGTCAGGTCGGTGGCGAGGAAAATAAACGGAAAACTAAACGCGCCCCAGGTGGTATGGAAACCAAAGATGGAGATCGGCAGCTGAACCAGATAGTTGCTGGAGGTGATGACCAGCAAATGAAATAGCGAAAGCCAGACGAGCGCTTTTTTGCGCTGTACGGTAGTAAACGGATTCATATTGTGACCTTTTTATGCCCGTCATGCTTCAGGTGAATGAGCAATCGGCAGCGGAACGTTGGGGTGAGGGAACCCAATTAAAAACGGCTGCATGATACTGCGTTGCCGGCGTAATGCAATGGTTGTTTTTCGCGCAAACGTTAACCTGGCTTGCGTACTGGCGAGCAGGGGGTAAACTAGGGCCGTTTTGTTGACGTGAGACTAAAATGAGCGAACTTTTCTCCACTCCTGACCACACCCTGGATGCCCTGGGACTCCGCTGCCCGGAGCCGGTCATGATGGTGCGTAAAACCGTGCGGACGATGCCGGTGGGCGAGACGCTGCTGATTATTGCTGACGATCCGGCCACCACCCGCGATATCCCGGGATTCTGCCGCTTTATGGAGCATGAGCTGGTGGCCCAGGAAACCGAAGCCCTGCCGTACCGCTACCTGATCCGCAAAAGCCACTGAGCCTCTCCCGGATGGCGGCGCGTAGCGCCTTATCCGGGCTACCCGACGGTCTGGAACCGTAGCCCTGCTAAGCGTAGCGCGAGCAGGGAAGCCGGTATCGATGCTACAACTTCTTACGCAATAACCGCAGCGCGTTAGCCGTTACCAGCACGGTGGCGCCGGTATCCGCCAGCACCGCCAGCCACAGACCGGTCAGGCCGAGCAGGGTGGTGACGAGGAAAATCCCCTTCAGCCCTAAGGCAATCGCGATGTTCTGGCGGATATTGGCGTGGGTGGCGCGCGCCAGGGAAATCATCTGCGCCAGGCCGGTCAGACGGTTATGGGTCAGCGCGGCGTCGGCCGTCTCCAGCGCCACGTCGGTTCCGCTGCCCATGGCGATGCCGATGGTGGCCGCTTTCATCGCCGGGGCGTCGTTGATACCGTCCCCGACCATCGCCAGCGGCGCGTCGGCATTCAGCGCTATCACCGCGTTGACCTTGTCCGCCGGTAGCAGACCGGCGCGGAATTCCAGCCCCAGTTCGCTGGCGATGGCCGCCGCGGCGCGCGGGTTATCCCCGGTAAGGATCACCCCCTGAACGCCCAACTGATGCAAAGCATCCACCGCCTGACGCGCGTCGTCGCGCAGGGTATCGCGCAGCGCCAGAATGCCGAGCAGCGTCTCGCCGCGCATCACCAGCACTACCGTTTGCCCGGCGCTTTCCAGCTGCTGGATCTGCGCCTCATGCTCTGCCGGGGCGGCTTTGCTGGCTGCGCAGATCAGGATGCGGCTGCCGTTGACTTCGGCTTCGATACCAGAGCCCGCCAGCGCCCGCTGGCCGCTGGCAAGCGGAATGCTCAGCTGACGCCGCTGCGCTTCACGGACGATAGCCTGCGCCAGCGGGTGGCTGGAGCCTTGCTCCACCGCCGCCGCCAGCGCCAGCAGCGCGTTGTCGTCAACTTCGGCCGTGGCAATAACCGAAGTCACCTGCGGCTGGCCGACGGTCAGGGTGCCGGTTTTATCGAACGCCACCTGGCGCACCTGGCCCAGCTGCTCCAGCGCCGCGCCGCCTTTGATTAGCGCCCCGCGGCGGGCGGCGACCGCCAGGCCGGAGGTGATGGCCGCCGGCGTGGAGATGACCAGCGCGCACGGACAGCCGATCAGCAGCAGCGTCAGCCCTTTATAAATCCACGGTAGCCAGGCGCTGGCGAAGAACAGCGGCGGGACAATGGCGACCAACAAGGCCACCACCATAATGGCCGGGGTGTAGATCCGGCTGAAGCGGTCGATGACGCGCTCGATTGGCGCCCGACGCTCCTCAGCCTCTTCAATCAGCTTCAGGATGCGGTCGATGGCGCTGTCGCCCGGTTCGGATATCACGGTAAGCTGCACCAGGCGATCGACGCTGGTGGCGCCCGCCGCTACCCGTTCCCCGGCCTGACGCTCCACCGGCACCGACTCGCCGGTCAGGGCGCTTTCATCAAAGCTGGCAAACGGCGACAGCAGTTGTCCATCCGCCGGCAGACGCCCGCCGGCAGCCACTTCAATCACATCTCCGGGACGCAGGTCGCGCTGGGCGACGGTTTCCCGCACGCCGTTGCGCAGACGGATGGCGGTGTCGGGCTTCAGCGCCATCAGCGCGCTCACCCCCTGCCGTGCGCGGCTGGCGGCCCAGCCTTCGAGACGCTCGCCGATCAGGAACAGCAACAGCACCATCGCCGCCTCCGCGGTGGCGCCGATAAACAGCGCCCCGATGGCGGCGACGCTCATCAGCGTTTCAATGGCGAACCAGCTCCCGCTCTTGATCAGGCGTAGCGCCTGGCGGGCAACCGGCCACAGGCCAACCAGGGTGGTGGCAATAAAGGCCAACTGACCGGCAGGGTGGTTGGCCTGCTCCAGCCCCCAGCTCAAGGCCATCATGATAACCAGCGTCAGTAACGGCAGATTGTCGCGCAGCAGCGACCCTCGGGTTTGCTTAGCTGCGGGAGCATCGGCATCGCGCAGCGTATACCCCGCCTGGCGGACCGCGTTCTCAACCTGAGCGCGGACATCGCCCTCGGCGTTAACCAGCAGCTTTTCTGTGGCGAACAGCACCTGGACCTGACTGACCCCGGGCACCTGACGGACCGCGGTTTCCACCTTGCGGGCGCAGGCGGCGCAGTCCATGCCATCAACTTGCCAGCTATAGCGGGCGTCGCTAAGCGCTTCGGCGGCAGGGGCGGACTCTGTGGCGCAGGCGTGATCTGTACAGCAGCTCTCCGCCGGGGCGGTTGCTGGCCGCATGGTGAAAGACGAGAATTGTGGAACTTTTTTATCCTGCGCGTCTGGAGTCGACATGGCACCCTCCGGGAAATGATAATTTTCTCATTAGCCGTAGGATACACTCTGGAGTCGACTCCAGAGTCAAGAACTAAATTACAGGTACAGCGCGCGCACGATCAGGAAGTGGCCGGCAAAGTAGAACGCGGCGGCGATGGCGTTATCGGCGCGGAAGCGGCGACGATAGTGGCTCACCAGCCACACGGCATTGCTCAGCAGCAGCAGGGCTGCGCCGGCGAAACCGGACAGCGCGGTGTTGGTGGGGCGGACAAACCACAGCTCACCGGCCAGCCAGACCATTACCAGCGTCATTCCGATAAAGGTCAGCACCGGCATTTTCATCTCTTCCAGCCGACTCCAGATCACCGCCATTAGCAGGGCGCCGAATACCAGCAGCACCAGCGGCAGCGGCCAGAAGAACGACAGCGTCAGCTGGCTGGCGAACCAGATGGTATACAGCAGATGTGACAGGAAGAAAGCGCCCACCGCGTACATCACCCGCTGGCGCGGCAGCAGGGTCAGGGCGTCGCCGAGCAGCGAGGCGCACAGGCCAGCCAGCACCAGATAGCTGATGGCATTGAACATCGGCGCCTGCCAGGCCAGTAACAGCAACAGAATCAGGGTGACAGGTTTAAAAACCCAGCGTCGCCATGCCGGCCCACGATAGGATGCATCGACATAAAGCCATGCGGAGAAACAGACAGCAATAAATGACCAAAGCATAGTAAGTCCCTGTATCTGTTATCATAAAGAAAGATACGGATGCGTGATGCTACTACTCAGTGTAGTGGTTTGGCGTAGCAGATGACAATGTTATTCCCGACGCAGTATGCTGATTCCTGATATTTTTTATGGGTAACCTTGATGAGTAAAATGCCCCTCTTTTTTGTTCTGGTCGTCGCGGTGATTGTGGTGGCGGCTTCGTTTCGCTATGTCCAGCAGCGCCGTGAGAAACAGGCGAATGACGCCGCGCCGTTGCTACAAAAGCGGGTTATCGTCAGCAATAAACGGG
>SKEB01001317.1_pt1 | contig 10918 bp, 10 predicted proteins | sample 4826561 | NCBI WGS metagenome assembly SKEB01 (sample SAMN11008820, study PRJNA524170) | human gut metagenome | biome: Human fecal sample; material: Feces; isolation source: fecal sample from pouch patient p17 | host: Homo sapiens | place: Israel: Tel-Aviv | collected 2016-03-29
GGAAACAAACTGCTGATTGCAGAAATCCCGGACCAGGGCGGCGTACTGGGCGGCCCGCTCCGCCGCCGCGGCGGGCAGATATCCGGCCATGTCAGCCCTCCTCCGCGGCACAGTGGGCCTCGTAGGCCGCCGCGTCCAGCAGCTCCTCCTCATCGGTCATCTGCTCCACCTGGATCAGCCAGGCCCCGTAGGGGTCCTCGTTCACCAGGGCGGGATTGTCCAGCAGCTCCTCGTTGACCGCCTTTACCACGCCGGACACGGGGGAGAGTACGTCGGACACCGCCTTCACCGACTCCACATCGCCGAGGGCCTCCCCGGCGGTGACAGGGTCCCCCTCCTGGGGCAGGTTGACAAAGACGATATCCCCCAGGGCGTGCTGGGCGAAGTCGGTGAGGCCGACGGTGCAGACGCCGTCCTCCTCCTTGAGCCACTCGTGGGATTTGGTGTAGCGCAGCTCCTCGGGAATGTTCATAGTGATAACCTCCTGTATAATTTAAAATTGTTTTTATAAAATGAGCTGGGAAGGGGCGGCAGCCGGCGTGGCCGGTTTGCCCTTATCCCCGCCGGTAGAAGGGCGTTTTGACCACCTGGGCGTCCACCCGGCGGCCCCGCACGTCCACCTGGAGCGGGGTGCCCGGTTCCTTGTACGCCGCGTCCACCAGGGCCAGGGCCACCGCCTGCCCCACCCAGGGGCAGTGGGTGCCGGAGGTGACCACGCCCACCTGCCGCCCGCCGTCGTACACCGGGCAGCCCTCCCGGGCGATGCCGCGCCCGGTCATCTGGAGACCCACCCGGCGGCGGGACACGGGGCGGGCCCGCTCCAGGGCGGCCTTGCCGATGAAGTCGGGCTTCTCAAGCTTGACGAAGATGCCCAGCCCCGCCTCGTAGGGGTTGATGGAGGGAGAGAGCTCGTGGCCGTAGAGGGGCATGGCGGCCTCCAGCCGCAGGGTATCCCGGGCCCCCAGGCCGCAGGGGAGGGCCCCGGCGGCCGTCAGCGCGTCCCAAAGGGCGGGGGCGTCCGCCGGGGCGCAGTAGAGCTCAAAGCCGTCCTCGCCGGTGTACCCGGTGCGGGAGACCAGGCAGGGCCGGCCGTCCACCGTGCCGTGGAGCACGGCGGTGTAGTTCTTCGCCGGAAGGTCCGCCGTCAGGGTGCGCAGCAGCGCCTCCGCACCGGGCCCCTGGAGGGCGAGCTGGGCCGTCTGATCGGAGAGATCCTCCAAAGTGCAGTCCCCGGCCAGGTGGGCGGTCATCCAATCCCGGTCCTTGCCGATGTTGGAGGCGTTGACCACCGCCAGCCAGGCCGTGTCCGAACAGCGGTAGACGATCAGATCGTCCACCACGCCTCCGTCCTCGTAGCACATGGGGGAATAGCGGGCCTGGCCGTCCGCCATGCCGGAAAAGTCGTTGGTCATGAGCCGGTTGAGGTTGGCCAGGGCGTCGGGGCCCCGGAGGAGCAGCTCTCCCATGTGGCTGACGTCGAACAGGCCGCAGCCGGTGCGCACGGCCCTGTGCTCGGCGATGACGCCGGAGTACTGCACCGGCAGCAGCCATCCGGCAAAGGGAACCAGCTTGCCCCCCGCCGCCGTGTGGCGGTCGTAGAGCGGAGTTTTGCGTTCCATTTCCATGCCCTCCTTTAAAATTGGGGTCAAAAAAAGCGCATGGCAATGCTGCCATGCGCCTCTGTTCGGTTGCCTGAGAGTTTTGCCCCCGTCGGCGCGGACTGCGGTCCGCTTTCCAGAGCCTCGTCCGGGGCCGGTCCTTCTGCCTGAGAGATCACTGCGCTGCCCCTTCGGCGGCGGCGGTGTGCCGCGCTCTCCCCACCCCATCATCCGACCATATGAACTTCAGTAGGACTTCTATACTTTATAGTATACGGGACGGAGGGGAAAATGTCAACTACCTTCTGCCGGGGAGTGGAGGGCGGCTTCTCCCCGGTGCTTCCCCCGGCAGATAAGCTGGGTCATGGTGCCCATAGGGCAATACACACACCATGAGCGGGGTTTGAAAAGCACCATTGTGACCAGCCCCAGTACCGTAGAGGTGAGCATGACGCTGTAAAAGCCAAAGGCGAATTGGGCCACGCCGGGGGAAATGAGGGTTCCATAGTAGGCCCAGTGCCAAGGCAGCCGGAACGTCCAAAGCAGAGTGACGGCCTGGCGCAGCTCCTGCGCGCCGGCAAAGACCAGATATGTGCTCCAGAGCATCTGGAAGAACATCAGCAGAAAAAAGCCCAAAAACCCGTAGCGGAACGCCTTGCTTTTCATCCACCGGGGAATATCGGCCCGCCGGGAGAGGCCGAAGCGTCCACCCAGCAGGCTGAACAACTGTCCCCGTCCACAAAAGCGGTTGCAGTAGCCCTTATCCCCGCCCGCAAAGGCGATGACCAGAGGGATGAAAAAGCAGAGGAGGCCCAACCAGGCAAAGAGGATGTTGAAGAAGCCCAACACCAGATAGAGGAGAGAGGCGATCCAGAGGAAGTCATACCAGCGCTTTTTCATGGGCGATTCTCCTCCAGTGTAATTATGGTAGCCGGGCACTCCGCCGCGCACTTGCCGCAGCCGACGCATCGGTCTGCATCCACCCGGGCTGTGATACCGTTCCAGATTCGGATGGCGGAGAGGGGACAGACGCGGACACAGCAGCCGCAGGCCACGCAATCCGCCCCGATCTTTGCCGTTCTTCGGTGGTGTTTTCGCAAATCCATAGGCAACCTCCTTACTGAGATGCGCCCAGTATAGGGGATGGACGGGGCTGCCGTCTGTGATAAACTCACACAGATGTGAGGAAGTGTACGGCCTGCCGTTCGGGGCGGCATCTGGCGCGGGCCATTTTTCCGATGACAGATGCCCCATGTAACGCAAAAGCGCCGCAGACTGAAACCAATCTGCGGCGCATGTGTACTCAGAAGTTGTAGTCAAGGATCAGCCAGTCCAGGTCGCTGAAATCCTGCTCATCCAGGGACCAGTAGTTGTCGTCGCCCAGGGTGATCTGCACCACCTTGCTCTGGGCCTCCAGATACTCCGCCTCGGGCAGCTTTTCCAAGGTCAGGTCGATGACCAGGCGGCACCACTCCGCGTCATAAGCGGCGTACTCCTCATCGGTCATGGAGTCCACATCCTGGCTGTAGAGAGCTTCGGCACGGGCGTCGGGGGTGTCGCCCCACAGGGCCTCGGCAACCCGGTCAAATACGTCCAGAGGCTCCACAGTGACTTTGACGCCGAAGGTGCTGTCGTCCACCTCCGTGGCGGTATCCACGGTGTACTTGGCCTTGGCGTAGACCTGCTTATACATGTCAACTACCTCGGCCTTGAGTTCGTCGGTCAGGTCGTCGATCAGGAAGGCGGAGGCGAAAAAGTCAGCCTCGGTCTCCAGGCTGGACAGGTAGGTTTCCTCAGCCTCATTCTCGGTAATGTCGATCAGCTCCAGGAAGTCGGGATCATAAACGCCTTTGTAGTTCTCGTCCAGAATACCCTGAACATACGTGGTGGCATCGTCGGCGCTGAGACCGCCGCCGCAGGCGGAAAGGGATAGGACGAAGGTGAGGGACAGAGCGGCTGCGGTAACACGTTTCCAGATTTTGCGCATAGGGGTTCCTCGCTTTCTCTTCTCTTTTTTGAGTTCCGGTTCTCTTTATTTTATATAGTACGCGCCGGGGCGCGGACCGGATGGGGAACGGCCTGCGGCGGAATTGCCGCAGCAAAGCCCATGGGCTTTGCTCAAGGGGGCTGAAGGCGGACTCAGCCGCACAGGTCGATGATGGCCTGGGTAAAGATCTTGGCGGCGGTGAGCTGGTCGGCAATGCAGGTGTGCTCGTCGGCGCCGTGCATGTTGCCGTTAAAACCGGGCATACAGCAGCCGAAAGCCACGCCGCCGGGAATATCGTGGACGTAGGTGCCTCCGCCAATGGCCAGGCACTCCCCCTTGTAGTCGGTGTACTGCTCGTAGCACTTGAGCAGGGCCTTGACCAGCGGGGAGTCAGCGGGGGTGTGGTGGGGAGCGTCCATCTCGCCGGAGACGGAAAAGCCAAACTTGGAAAAAGATGCCTCTGCGGCGGCGCGGCAGTTCTCATCGCTGGCGCAGATGGGTACCCGGCTGTCAAACTGGCCCTCCAGGCCAGTACCGTTGACGGTCAGCAGGGAAAAGGCCAGAGTCAGCGCCCCGGACAGCTCATCGGACTGGGCGATGCCCAGGGCCTTGCCGGCGCAGTCGCCGTGGGGGAAGAGGGCGTTGAGCGCGTGGAGGGCGGCGGTGGAGCCCACCTTAGCCAGGGGAAGGGAGCAGAGCAGATGGAGCAGGCCGGTGATGGCGTTGACGCCCTCCTCCGGCAGGGAGGCGTGGGCGCCCTTGCCGCGGCAGAGGATGTGCAGGCTGTCCCCCTCCTCGCGCAGCTCGTAGCGCACGCCGGTCTCGGCGGCGGCCCGGTCGCAATAGGGGCGGGCGGCCCCGGCGGACAGGCCGGCCACCAAGCACTCGGCCTCCGGCGGGAGCACGTTGATGCGGAAGCCGCCGCGGAACTCGGTCACCCGGGGGGTGGCGGTCTCCGCGGGCCAGGACTTGGTGAACACCGGCTTATAGCTGCCCTTCTCGATGTTGATGAGGGGGAACTCCGCGTCGGGGGAGAAGGCATAGGGGGCGTAGGGCTCCCGGGCGTAGTAGTAGGCGATGTCGCTGGAGCCGCTCTCCTCGTCGGTGCCCATCAGCAGGCGGGCGTTGCGCCGGAGGGGGACGCCCAGCTCCTTCACGGCCTTCATGGCCAGCAGGACAGCGGCCACGGGGCCCTTGTCATCGTCGGTGCCCCGGCCGTAGAGCATGCCGTCCACCTCCTTGGGCGCATAGGGCTCCGTCACTGTCCAGCCGGTGCCCTCGCCCACCACGTCCAGGTGGCAGAGAATGTGAAGGGCGGTCTCCTTGTCGTTGAGATCGGCGGTGCCCACGTAGTTATCGTAGTTGCGGGTGGCAAAGCCCAGCTCTTCGGCCAGCTTCAGACCCTCTGCCAGGGCGGCGGCGGGGCCGGGGCCGAAGGGCATGCCGGGCAAGGGCTCCTCCCGCACGCTGCGAATGCGTACCAGCCGGGAGATGGCCTCCACCAGCTCAGCCCGGCGCTCAGGGGCGTCAAAATAGGCGTTAATTTTTTCCTCGTACATGGCGTTATTCCTCCTCGCTCTCCTCCGCATGGGCGCCGGTCAGCTCACCCAGGTATTTATAGACCGTATACCGGGAGACCTGGAGCCGCTTGGCCACAAAAGGCACCGACTTGCGGAAGGAGAAAGCGTTCTTTTGGTCCAGAAGGGCGATGATCTTCATCCGGTCCCGCTTGTTCAGGGCGCTGACCGGCTTGCCAACGGCGGCCAGACACTCGTCAAAGACATCGGCCAGACGGCTGTCCCCGCCGTGCCACAGGGCGCTCTGAAGGTCGGCCTCCGCGCTCATGAGGTCCACCAGAATGCGGTTGGCGTACACCAGGGAGCTGTAGTCGAAGTTGATGCCAAGGGCCAGGTTGTATCCCTCCCCGATGAGGTGGAAGGTGCTGCTCTTGATCTGCTGGCCCGATGGGGTGGTGGCGTAGAGATTGACGAAGTCGGTTACCAGAGCGTCCTCGTCCAGCTCCTTGGCGGTGCCCAGGATGTCCAGGGTGGAGCCCACGGTCCGGCCGGAGACGTGCCCGTTGTAGATGGACAGGATGGGGTGGCGGGGGTCCCCCATGTCGTGGACCAGGGTCTCACAGGTGGAGCCGAACATCTCCGCGATGCCGCGGGCCGTCCGGTCCAGAAATTCAAAGGCTTCCTCACGGTCCATTGCCACAGCTCCTTTCCAGCAAACGATCAACCTTATTCTAACCGGACGCCGGGGAAAAAGCAAGATGATTTACAGATGGAGCGGGAACTGGTATACTGGGAGAAGAAAGGGGGAATTGTCACATGTCAATGTCAGCCGCGCAGGCCAGGCGGCAGGCCGTGGCCCAGGCGCTGGAGGAGGCCGTGGAACCGGTGAGCGCCGCCGCCTTGGCCGAGCGCTTCTCCGTCAGCCGGCAGATCATCGTGGGCGATGTGGCCCTGCTCCGGGCCGGAGGGACGGATATCCTGGCCACGCCCCGGGGGTATCTCCTGGGCGGACGGGGAGGCGGCGTGGAGCGCACCGTGGCCTGTGTTCACGCTCCGGAGGAGATGGAGCGGGAGCTCAACGCCATCGTGGACGCCGGGGGCGAGGTGGTGGACGTAATCGTGGAGCACCCGGTTTACGGCCAGCTCACCGGACTGCTGGGGGTGCGCTCCCGGTACGACGTGGCTGAGTTCGTCCGGCGGGTGGAGGAGCACGGAGCCCGTCCGCTCTCAGCATTGACCGGCGGAATCCACCTGCACACGGTCCGCTGCCCCGATGAGAAAACGTTCCGCAGAGTGAGGAAATCACTGGAAGCTGAGAACTTTTTGCTTAATATGTGAAATTTGACTTACTAAAGTGTGATGGTATATATTAAATTTGACGAAAAAGTATTGCCAAATTGTGAATGATGGTGTATCATAAGGTACGAATCCTAGGGTTGGGGAGGCTTTTAGGATTCGCATTAAATAAGGGAGGGTTATTATGAACTCACCACGCATGAGACGCTTTGGGAAACTCTTGCTCGTCGTATTCGCCCTTGCATGTGTTCTTACCACAGCCGCATTCGCAGAAGGTGACGCTGAGGTTGTCAGCGCGGTTCACGGTACCATCGCGTCCCTGCTGCCGCCCGTCGTGGCCATCGGCCTGGCGCTGATCACCAAGGAAGTCTACTCGTCGCTGTTCCTGGGTATCCTGGTTGGCTGCTTCCTGCAGGTCAACGGCAATCCCATCGACGCGTTCCAGTTCTTTGTCAGCCACCTGTGCTCCAATGCCGGCGGCAACATGGGTATCCTGATGTTCCTGGTCATCCTGGGCACCATGGTGGCCCTGATGATCCGGGCCGGCGGCTCCAAGGCCTACGGCGACTGGGCTGTGTCCCACATCAAGACCAAATCCGGCGCCCTGTGGTCCACCTTCATCCTGGCGATTGTGCTGGGCGTGGATGACTACTTCAACAACCTGACCACCGGCAACGTGATGCGCCCTGTGGCCGACGGCCACCACATCTCCCGCGCCAAGCTGTCCTACATGTGCGATGCCACTGCGGCGCCTGTTTGTATCATGATGCCCGTCTCCTCCTGGGCGGCGGCCGTTACCGGCGTAATCGGCAATGAGGAGGTCGGCTTCCAGATCTTCCTGCGGGCCATCCCCTTCAACTACTACGCCATCCTGACCCTGGTGTTCATCATTGTGATGACCTGCCTCAACATCGACTACGGCCCCATGCGTACCCACGAGCTCAACGCCGCCAAGGGTGACCTCTATACCCCGCCTGAGCGTCCCTTCGCCGATGCCAAGGAGATGAAATTCAACCCCAACGGCAAGGTCATCGACCTGGTCATTCCTGTTATCATCCTGATCATCGGCTGCGTGTCCTCGATGATCTATGTGGGCTTCCAGAACGGAGGCCATGACCTCATCACCGCCTTTGCCAACACCTCCGCCTTTGATGCCCTGCCTCTGGGCTCTCTGATCGCCCTGATCATCAACATGATTTATTTCATGGTGCGCCGCTCCATGAAGTTCACCGAACTGATGGACTGCCTGCCCGAGGGCTTCAAGCAGATGGTGCCCGCCATCCTGATCCTGTGCCTGGCCTGGACTATCGGCGACGTGACCAAGGGCCTCGGCGCCCCCGAGTTCGTGGCCGGCATCGTGGAGAACCTCAGCGGCAGCCTGTATGCCCTGCTGCCCGCCGTAGTGTTCATCATCGCCGCGTTCCTGGGTTTCGCCACCGGTACCTCCTGGGGCACCTTCTCCATCCTGCTGCCCATCGTCATCCCGGTGTTCTCCGGCGGTACCCCTGCTGTGGATCTGACCGTGGGTGACCTGAACAACAACCTGCTGATGATCTCCATCGCTGCCACTTTGGGCGGCGCGGTTATGGGCGACCACTGCTCTCCCATCTCCGACACCACGATCATGGCGTCCTCTGGCGCTCAGTGCTACCACCTGAACCACGTGGCCACTCAGCTGCCCTACGCTGTGACCGTCGCGGTTGTGGCCTTCGTCAACTATATCATCACCGCGTTTATCCAGGTTCCCTTCATCTGCCTGCCCATCGCCATTGTCTCTATGGTGCTTGTCATGCTGGTGATCGGCAAGGTCAACCACTCCATGAACGCCCACTCTCAGCGCGATTAACTCTTACATAACCCCCCCCCCGCTCTTGGAGCGGGGGGGGTTTTTGCGCAGCACATGACTTTTTTTACAAAAATTTAGCGATTATTCTGTCGGATATTGACAAAGTGTGTTAAGATTTGCAAAAATCTATTGTCAAACTGTTAACAATCTTGTATGATAGCCCTCGAGTCCTTGGGTTGGGGAGCTTTTAGGATTCACAATTTCATAGGAGGGCCATTATGAATTCACCACGTATGAAACGGTTCGGCCAATTCCTGCTGGTCATTTTCGCACTTGTATGTGTCCTGATGACAGCAGCATTTGCCGAGGGCGACGTGGAGCATACCAGCTTTGTCTGGGGCACCGTCGCATCCTTGCTCCCGCCGGTGGCGGCCATCGTCCTGGCTTTGATCACCAAGGAAGTGTATTCGTCTTTGTTCCTGGGCATTATCGTGGGCTGCTTCCTGTATACCAACGGCAGCCCCATTGATGCGTTCCAGGATTTTGTCTCCCGCCTGACATCCAATGCCGGCGGCAACATGGGCATTCTGATGTTCCTGGTCATTCTGGGCACCATGGTAGCCCTGATGATCCGGGCCGGCGGCTCCAAGGCCTATGGCGACTGGGCTGTGAGCCATATCAAGACCAAGTCCGGCGCCCTGTGGTCCACCTTCATCCTGGCCATCGTGCTGGGCGTGGACGACTACTTCAATAACCTGACCACCGGTAATGTGATGCGGCCCGTCACCGACGGCCACCACATCTCCCGCGCCAAGCTGTCCTATATGTGCGACGCCACCGCGGCCCCTGTGTGCATTATGATGCCCGTCTCCTCCTGGGCGGCGGCTGTCACCGGTATCATCGGCAACGAGGAGGTGGGCTTCCAGATCTTCCTGAAAGCCATCCCCTACAACTATTACGCCATTCTGACCCTGGTGTTCATCGTTGTGATGACCTGCCTGAATATCGACTACGGCCCCATGCGCAAGCATGAGAACAACGCCGCCAAGGGCGACCTCTACACCACGCCCGAACGCCCCTTTGCCGGTGTGGAAGAGATGAAGTTCAATCCCAACGGAAAGGTCATTGACCTGGTACTGCCGGTGCTTGTGCTGGTGGGGTGCTGCGTGGGCTCCATGGTCTATGTGGGCTACCAGAACGGCGGCACCGACCTCATCACCGCCTTCGCCAATACCTCCGCCTTTGACGCCCTGCCTCTCGGCTCCCTGGTTGCCCTGATCTTTACCATGATGTTCTTCATGGTGCGCCGGGCCATGATCTTCACTGAGCTGATGGACTGCCTGCCCAACGGCTTCAAGCAGATGGTGCCCGCCATCCTGATCCTGTGCCTGGCCTGGACCATCGGCGACGTGACCAAGGCCCTCGGTGCCCCCGAGTTTGTGGCGGACCTGGTGTCCAAGTTCGGCCCCGGCCTGAAGAACTTCCTGCCCGCCGTGGTGTTCCTGATCGCCGCGTTCCTGGGTTTTGCCACCGGCACCTCCTGGGGCACCTTCACCATCCTGCTGCCCATCGTCATCCCGGTGTTCTCCGGCGGCATTCCCGCTGCCGATCTGACCTCGGAACTGATCAACGGCAACGATATGCTGATGATTGCCATTGCGGCCACCCTGGGCGGCGCAGTTATGGGCGACCACTGCTCTCCCATCTCCGACACCACGATCATGGCGTCCTCCGGCGCCCAATGCTACCACCTCAACCACGTGGCGACTCAACTGCCCTACGCCATGACGGTGGCCGCCGTGTGCTTCGCAAACTACATTCTGGCATCCTTTATTCAGAATGTGGTTATCAATCTGGCCATTGCCATTGTGTGTATGGTAGCAGTCCTGCTGGTGATCGGCAAGCTGAACCACTCCATGAACCGCCACTCCCAGCGCGACTGAAATTCGCAGAGCTGATCAAAAATCCCCCGCTCCTTAGAGAGCGGGGGATTTTTTGCGGCTTATTTCGCAATCCAGAGCAGGTTGCTGTCGGTGACGAAGTTGGGCACGCTGTAGAGCACCAGAGCCTGGTCGATGCCGTTCTGGGCAATATAGTCGGCGATGGAGAGCTTGTAGTAGCGCAGATCCACCAGGTGGATCTCAGAGAAGTGGGGGGTGAGGAAGGGCACCAGGGAGTCGGCGTAGGAGTCCCGGATTATCAGCAGCCTGGGGCCGTCGGGATTGTTGGCGTTCTTTACGACGCCCAAAGGCTGGTTGCCGCCCAGGAACATGGAGTACTTGTCCTTGACGGAGAGGAAGGAGGTGTCGTAGAGCTGCCGGGGTTCCTCCACCGGGTTGCCCTTGTTGTCGTAGGTGTGACTCGCCACGGTGATGCCGTCGTCGGGCACGTAGGTAGAGATGGTGTCCGGGCGCACCCACCGCACGCCGGAGGAGGAGAACACGGTGCCGTAGAACTCGGTGGAGCGGACGGTCTCAGTGTAGTCGTTCAGGGGTACGGGGGTGTAGCCCAGGGCGGTGGCCAGTCCGGTATAGCCGTAGTAAGCCCCCAGGCTGGTCCAGTGGTGGTCGGTGCGGTAGAAGATGTCCTCGCCCTTGTGCTCCCACAGGGGGGTGTAGAGGTCGGCCCAGGACGAACCGTTAAAAAAAGCCTTGGCCTGCTCCAGAATGGCGGTCTGGCTGGCGGTGGGGGCTCCGGCGGGCAGCCGGTCGGCCCAGCTGCAGGCGGGGGTGGG
>SKEB01001323.1_pt1 | contig 10858 bp, 6 predicted proteins | sample 4826561 | NCBI WGS metagenome assembly SKEB01 (sample SAMN11008820, study PRJNA524170) | human gut metagenome | biome: Human fecal sample; material: Feces; isolation source: fecal sample from pouch patient p17 | host: Homo sapiens | place: Israel: Tel-Aviv | collected 2016-03-29
CACATAGAAAATACATAAGAGGAAGTACAAGACATTATGACATTACGAGAACTGAAAATTGGAAAAAGTGCAGTAATTAAAACCGTAGGTGGAGAAGGTGCCCTGCGTCAGCATTTTTTAGATATGGGAATGATTCCGGGAGCAGAAGTGACGGTAGTAAAGCTTGCCCCAATGGGGGATCCGATGGAACTTCAGATTCATGGATATGAACTGACGCTGCGTCTGGAGGAAGCAGATCAGATTGAGATCGATCCGATCGAAAAACGAAGCAACGAGCACCAAAGAACGGTGAAGAAACTTGGCTCAAAGCATCCGGGCATCGGTGAGACCGGAAAGTTTCATTCGAAAAAAGATGAAAATCCATTGCCGGAAGGCACAAAACTGACCTATGCGCTGGTGGGCAATCAGAACTGTGGAAAAACGACTTTGTTTAATCAGCTGACCGGATCGAATCAGCATGTAGGAAATTTCCCGGGTGTTACGGTTGACAGAAAGGATGGTTCGATCAAAGGACATCCGGAGACAGATGTGACGGATCTGCCGGGTATTTATTCCATGTCTCCGTACAGCAGTGAAGAAATCGTATCCAGGAATTTTGTGCTGGATGAAAAGCCAAAAGCAATCATTAATATTCTGGATGCGACGAATATTGAGCGAAATCTGTATCTGACGATGCAGCTTCTGGAGATGGATATCCCGATGGTAGTTGCCCTGAATATGATGGATGAAGTGATCGGAAATCAGGGCTCCATAGATGTCAACGGCATGGAAGCACTGCTTGGTGTTCCGGTGATTCCGATATCGGCAGCTAAAAATCAGGGTGTGGACGAGCTTGTCCGTCATGCATTACATATTGCAAAATATCAGGAGCGACCGCTTCGTCAGGATTTCTGTGATAAAAATGATCATAACGGATCCGTGCATCGTTGCATTCATGCAGTGATTCATCTGATTGAAGATCATGCACAGGCAGCACAGATTCCGGTGCGATTTGCGGCAACCAAAGCGATTGAGGGAGATCACCTGATCCTGGAGCAGTTAAAGCTGGATCAGAACGAGCGGGAGATGCTGGAGCATATCGTGCAGCAGATGGAGACAGAACGTGAAGTTGACCGGAGTGCAGCGATTGCTGATATGCGGTTTGATTTTATTGAACGTCTGTGTGAACAGACTGTGGTAAAACCAAAAGAGAGTAAGGAACGTATCCGGAGTGAGAAGATTGACCGGATTCTGACAGGAAAATACACGGCGATCCCGTGTTTTGCAGGAATCATGGTACTGGTGTTTTATCTGACCTTCAATGTGATCGGGGCAGGTTTGCAGACCCTGCTGGAGATGGGAATCGATAAGCTGGCTGATATCGTGGATGCGGCGATGACAGCAACTCATGTAAATGGAGCTATGCACAGTCTCGTTATTGACGGTATTTTTAACGGTGTTGGAAGTGTGCTGAGCTTTTTACCGATCATCGTGACACTGTTTTTCTTTCTGTCTCTGATGGAAGACAGTGGTTATATTGCCAGAGTGGCCTTTGTCATGGACAAATTGCTGCGCAAGATCGGACTTTCGGGTCGAAGTATTGTACCAATGCTGATCGGATTTGGTTGTACCGTTCCGGCGGTTATGGCAACACGAACCCTGACCAGTGAGCGGGATCGGAAGATGACGATTCTGTTGACTCCATTTATGAGTTGTACAGCAAAGCTGCCGATTTACTCGTTCTTTGTCAGTGCATTTTTCCCGAAACGCGGTGGCTTTATCATGGCAGGATTATATTTGCTTGGCATCGGTGTCGGAATTTTGATCGCATTCCTTTATAAAGGAACATTATTTAAAGGCGAGCCGGTTCCGTTTGTTATGGAGCTGCCGAATTACCGTCTGCCGGGGGCAAAAAATGTGGCACAGCTTCTGTGGGAAAAAGCAAAAGACTTCCTGCAGCGTGCATTTTCGGTTATTTTTATTGCAACGATCGTGGTTTGGTTCCTGCAGAGTTTTGATCTGCATATGAATATGGTAACGGATTCCGCAGACAGTATTCTGGCAGCAGTGGCCGGTGTGCTGGTGCCGGTTTTCCGTCCGCTTGGTATGGGCGACTGGAGGATCTGTACTTCCCTGATCAGCGGTTTTATTGCAAAAGAGAGTGTGGTATCTACGCTGGAAGTGCTGTTTGCTGGAAGTATCGGTACGGTGATCACATCCCTGACAGCAGCCTCAATACTGGTATTCAGCCTCTTGTATACACCATGTGTGGCAGCCATTGCATCAATCAAGCGGGAACTTGGAACAAAATGGGCTATCGGTGTGGTGATCTGGCAGTGTGTGATTGCATGGCTGGCAGCACTGGTGGTACACCTTATCGGTTTGATGATCGGGCTGGTTTAGAAGAATATGTCAGCTTTCGCTGACCAGAATCACTCACCAAGTCTCACGTGCGTTCGACTTGAACTGAGCAGAAAAAGGGCGTAAGTCATAGCAATATGACCTGCGTCTTTTTATTGTGTGAAAAACATATGTTTGGTATAATGAGGTTATAATTTCAGGAAAGGAACAGACAGCATATGAAGTTTTTTCATTTATCGGATCTTCACATTGGATTAAAACTGATCAATCGGGATTTGCGCGAAGATCAGGAATATATTTTTCATCAGATTGCAGAACTTGCAATACGGGAACGGCCGGATGCGCTGGTGATCGCGGGAGATATCTATGATAAAGCGGTTCCATCAGCGGAAGCTATGGAAGTGCTGGACGGATTTATTGAGGAGCTGACACAGAATCTGCCGGAACTTGTGATCATGATGATCAGCGGAAATCATGACAGTGCAGTCCGGGTCAACTGTTATCGAAGTGTGCTGGCGCGGCAGAGACTTCATATGATCGGTCTGCCACCGGTTCAGCCGGAAGAGTATATTGAAAAAGTAGTTTTGCGGGATGCATATGGTTCCGTGAATTTTTACCTGCTTCCCTTTGTGAAACCATCCATGGTGAAATTGATTACCGGCACAGATGAAAAAGGAAATAATCTGTCTTATGATGAGACGTTGCGACGGATGCTCGCAAGGGAAGAGATTAATATGGCGGAGCGGAACGTGCTGGTCAGTCACCAGTTTTATCTTCCGGCAGGAAAAGATGCAGAAGAAGTAGAACGTATGGATTCAGAAATTCGAACAGTGGGAAATATTGATGAAGTATCGGCAGAAATTTTGCACCTATTTGATTATGCGGCACTCGGACATATCCACAAACCGATGAAACTGGGGAGTGAATGCATCCGTTATTGCGGAACAATGCTGGCGTGTTCTGTCAGTGAGGCAGGACAGCAAAAAGGTGTGATCGAAGTGGAACTCGGAGAAAAAGGAGAGGTACAGACCCGGATATTGCCCCTGCATCCGTTACGTCAGATTAAGGTGCTGCGGGGAACCGCAGAGGAAATACTGGCACAGGCATGTGAGGATTATGTATCTGTAACACTGACGGACACACCGGATTTTGATACCCAGGACCGGTTGCGGGCTGCATTCCCATATCTGCTGGAAATCCGCAGAGATACGTTATTACAGCGGGACTATGCAGGAGCGTTGCGGGCTCAGGAAAAACTGGATCCGTATGACGTATGCTGTTCGTTTCTGGGGGATGCTCCGGATGAAGAAAAAGCCATATTGCAGGAAATTGTCAATACTGTATTCACGGAAGGAGAGACAAAATGAAACCATTAAAATTAACGATGCAGGCATTTGGTTCTTATGTCACTCCGGGAACAATTGATTTTGAACGAACGGAGCAAAATCTGTTTTTGATCACCGGTGATACCGGTGCAGGTAAGACAACGATCTTTGATGCCATTGTATTTGCATTATATGGGGAAGCGAGTTCCGGAATGAATAAGAAGAATGGAAATGAGCTGCAGAGCCAGTATGCAGATCCGCAGATTTCACCTTTTGTGGAACTGACTTTTTCTGAGGGGGATGGCATCAGCCGGCAGATTTATACCGTGCGGCGTACCCCACGGCATATCCGGCCGGTAAAGCGTGGCCATGGAACAACAGAAGAGAAAGAGACGGTATCCCTCATCCTGCCGGATCAGACAGAATTTTCCCGAAACAAAAAAGAGACGGACGAAAAAATTGTAGAAATCATGGGACTGACGAAAGGGCAGTTTATGCAGGTGGCTATGATCGCACAGGGTGAGTTTATGGAACTGCTGCGGGCAAAATCAGATGATAAAAAAGTGATTTTTCGAAAACTGTTTCATACGGAACCCTATCAGAAAATAGTGGAAGAACTGAGGATAAGATGCAAAGAAAAGGAGAAGGATATCGGAGAAATCCGAACGGTATGTCAGACTGAGGTAGGACATATCTCTGTGCCGGAAGAATATGAGCGCAGGGAGGAAATACAGGAACTGCTCATCAGTGTTGTGGATTCCAGGCGGTTTCATGCAGAGGATATGGAACTGTTGTTAGGGGAATTACAGCAGATGTGCGGGTATATACAGGCAAGACTGCTGGAAATACAGGAGGCCGCAGAAGCGGCAGAACAGGCACGCAGTCAGGCGCAGGAGCGTTTAAACAGGGCAGAGCAGCTGCAGCAGGCATATCAACAGCTTGAGGAGGCGGAAACTGTGTTGCAGCAATGCAAAGAGAACGCCGGAGAGATGCAGAGACTGGAACAGCAGATACGGATAATCCGTAATGCATGGGAGATTTTTGACTGTTTTGAACTGGTTCAGACTAATGAGAAAACCGTAGAACAGACAGAGACAGAACTGAAAAATCTGGAAGAGCGGCTGCCGGAGCTGGTACAGCAGGCTGAAGAAGGCACAAAGCTGGAAGAAAAAGCAGGAGAAGCGAATCGAAAGAAAAACAGTGTGTACAGTCGGGTATCTGAGCGGGTTGGTCAGGCTCTGAAGCAGTTTCAGAAGATGGAAGATACACAGAAAGATCTGGAAGGGCAGCAGAACGATCTGGATCAGGCAAAGCAGAATACCAAGGCGGTGCAGGAACAAAAGGAACAGCTGACGGCACAGATCGCAGACTGGAAAAAGCAGGAGATGGAGAAACAGGCTGCACCGATACAGCTTGCACGCTGGGAAAGTCAGCAGAAAAGTGTGGAGCGTCTGAATCAGGAAGTGGCAGATACAAAAGATCTGGAAGAAGCATGGAACCGTCAGAAGAAAACGGTGGTGACGACACAACAAAAATTCCGTGAGGCGAGTCTGGAATATCGGCAGGAGCAGGAACGATACGAAGCTATGCGCCAGATATTTTTCAATATGCAGGCAGGACTTATCGCAAGGGAACAGCTGAAACCGGGACAGCCCTGTCCGGTGTGCGGATCCCTGGAACACCCGGCCCCCTGTGAACTTGCGGAAGAACACAGCACACTCACCCGGGAAAAACTGGATGAGATGAGTGTTTCCGTAGAAGAACGGAGAAAGGAGCAGGAGAGCTGTGCTTCAAGCGCGGAGGCGGCACTGGAACTGGCAAATGAGAAAGAAAAGCAGCTGAAGGAAGCGTTGGAGCGGCTGTTCGGACATTTGCAGGAGCATGGATGTGAGATTCTGGAAGCAGTGGAACTGGCACTGGCAGAAGCCGTGGTACAGGATGAAATGCAGCAGTTGAAAGAACAGGAACAACAGTTAAATGCAGAGGTTGCAAAACTGAAACAGGCACAGCGTCATCTTCAGGAGGCAGAGGAAGAGACAGAGAAGCTGGAAACACAGTATAAAGCAGCACAGCAGAAAGAACAGGAAATCCATGTTGCTCTGGAAGGCAATCGTGCGGTATTAAAGCAGCTGCAGAGGGAACAGAGTTATACGTCCAGAGAAGCTGCACAGGCAGAGCTAGACCTTGCAAAAAAAGAAAAGGAACAGGCAGAACGTGCATATAAAGAAGCTTCCAAGGAGGCGAAGCGGGCGGGAAAAGCACGGGATGAAGCACAGACACTGCAGAAGCGTTACCGGCAAGACCTTCCGAAGCAAAAGGAACAGGCGTTACAGTGCCGGCAAAAATATGAGGCACGGATGGCTGCCTTTGGTCTGACCACGGAACAGTGGCAGGCTGTTACACAACAGTATACACGCGAAGAGGCGGATCTGTTTCAGGAAAAACTAGATGCTCATAAAGCGCAACAGGCGCAGGCACAGGGACGTTATACTTCTGCGAAGGAACAGATCGGAGCCCAGGGAAAACCGAATCTGGAAGTATTGCAGCAAAACCTGCAAGAGGCAGAACAGGTGTGGAAAAGCCGGCAGGAAGAGCGGGAGCAGTGGGGCACCTATGCCCGTGTCAACAGTGAAAGCTATGCCCGTCTGATGCCGAAAATGGAAGAACGCGCACAGATTCTGAAGGAGCATCAGCAGATCAGTGACCTGTATCAGCGGTTGTCCGGAAATATCAGCGGATTCCGTATGGACCTGGAGACTTTTGTACAGCGACAGTATCTGGAACGGATCCTGTATGCCGCCAACCGGCGTTTCCTGGAAATGTCGGCAGGACAGTTTGAATTGCGGATGTATGATCTGGATAAGGCCGGTGAGGGAAAAAATCACGGACTGGATCTGATGGTATATTCCGCAGTGACAGGAAAAGTGCGGGAAGTGCGTACCCTGTCCGGTGGAGAATCCTTTATGGCGGCACTGTCTCTGGCACTTGGAATGGCAGATCAGATCCAGGAGAGTTCTGCAGCGATACATCTGGATGTGATGTTTATCGATGAGGGGTTCGGATCACTGGATGAGCATTCGCGCAATCAGGCAGTCCGCGTATTGCAGGAAATGGCGGGCGGCAGCAAAATGATCGGTATTATTTCCCATGTGACAGAGCTGAAGCAGGAGATTGATGACCAGCTTCTGGTCATCAAGGATGAAAGCGGAAGCCATGTGCGCTGGCAGATCAGCTGATCAATGTGGCATATGATATGAGATGACAGAAGGGTCCGTTGCGGTTTTGACTTTGTATGAGCATGGCTGGAAAACACCGCAGCTTCCAGGAACAGGTTGAAAAACAGCCCGATTATCGGTATGATGTAAGAAATGAGATTATAATTAATAATGATACTATGATTTTTGAGGAGGAATACAACGTGAAAGTTTTAATGTTAAATGGAGGTGCGAAAGCAAATGGAAATACCTATGCATCTTTGCTGGAAGTAGGCAGACAGCTGGAAAAAGAAGGGATTGAGTATGAAATTTTCCAGATGGGCGGGGAACCGGTCAGAGACTGTCTGGGCTGCGGTCAGTGTACGGAGAACGGCTGTGTGTTTGCAGATGACAAAGTAAATGAGTTTGTTGCAAAAGCAAAAGAAGCAGATGGGTTTGTATTTGGTACACCGGTGTATTATGCACATCCAAGTGGAAGAGTGATGTCCTTCCTGGACCGGGCATTTTACAGCAGCGGAAGTGCTGCATTCGCATTTAAACCGGGTGCATCTGTGGCAGTAGCACGCCGTGGCGGAACCACAGCATCTTTTGATGCCATGAATAAATATTTTGGAATTTGTCAGATGCCGGTAGCAGGTTCTACTTACTGGAATCAGGTGCACGGAGCTGTTCCGGGAGAAGCCTGTCAGGATGAAGAAGGTATGCAGACCATGCGGAATCTTGCGCGGAATCTGGCGTGGATGATGAAATGTTTTGCAGCAGGAAAAGCAGCCGGAGTGGAACTGCCACAGACGGAGCGGGATTATAAGACGAATTTTATCCGTTAAGCAGAACCGTATGGTTATGCTGGTAATGTAAAAGGTGGGGCATATGGCAATATTAGGAATTGATCTTGGAACAACCAACTCGTTGGGGGCAGTATATCGAAATGGGAAAGTGGAACTGATACCGAATCGTTTCGGTTCTTTTTTGACGCCAAGTGTGGTAAGTGTCATGGAGGATGGCAGCGTGGCAGTTGGTCAGATTGCAAAGGAACGTCTGATCACACATCCGAAAGATACCGCTGCTTCTTTTAAAAAGAAGATGGGAACGACACAGAACTATGTGCTGGGCGGGCGGAATTTTCTGCCGGAAGAGCTGTCTGGATTTGTAATCAGTGCTATCGTGGAAGATGCCAGAAATTATCTGCAGGAGGATGTGGAAGATGTTATTATCTCCGTGCCGGCATATTTTCATGACAAACAACGGGTGGCAACAAAACGGGCAGGGGCTCTGGCCGGTGTAATGGTAAAACGAATTATCAATGAACCAAGTGCTGCAGCACTTGCATCCTATTTTGATACCAGACAGGAACAGTTGTTTCTTGTTTTTGACTTTGGCGGAGGTACGCTGGATGTTTCTATCGTGGATTGTTTTGATACAATGGTGGAGATTCTTGCAGTTTCCGGAGATAATCATCTCGGTGGAGATGATTTTAATGAAGCCATTGCCGGTGGTTTCATGAAAGAGCATCAGTTGCAGCAGAAATGTCTGAGTGAAACAGAGTATGCCATTTTATTGCGTCAGGCAGAAAAGTGTAAAATTGCTCTGTCTACATTGCCGGAAACTAAAATGACGGCTGTAATCGGTGGTCAGACTTATCAGAGTGTGTATACAAATGAACGTGTGATGAGAGAAAGTTCTGGCATCTGGAAACGCATGCAGCGCGTGCTTCGACATGCCCTGCAGGATGGCAGAGTGAGTCTTGAGGAGATCAATGCGGTAATTTTAGCGGGCGGATCCGGGAAAATGCCGTTGGTGCAATCTTATATGGAACAGCTGTTTGAACAGACGCCACTGGTAACCGGGTTCAGTGATCAGCTGATCGCCCGCGGGCTTGGTCTTGTCTGTGGTGTGATGGAACGAAAAGATGAGGTCAGGGATTATGTACTGACAGATATCTGTCCGTTTACGCTGGGAACCAGTGTAAATAATGATGCGGATCATCAGCACCCTTATATGAGTGCGATCATTGAGCGGAATACTGTGCTGCCCTGTTCGCGGGTGCAGCGGTATTATACGGTGTCAGATTATCAGTCCGAGGTAAAGGTTGATATCCGGCAGGGGGAGGAACCTTATGCGGAGGATAATCTGCAGCTGGGAGTGCTCAAGGTACCGATTCCGAAAAAGAAAAAAGGGGAAGAATGCATTGACATCCGTTTTACTTATGACATTAATGGTATTCTGGAAGTGGAGGTAACAGTTGTTTCCAACGGAAAGAAGGTTTCAAAAATCCTGTCACAGAATATGGATGAAAAAGAAATTGAAAAGCGGATGCAGCAGTTACAGAAACTGAAAATTCATCCAAAGGATATGACAGAAAACCGGTTGATGAAGGAACGGTTACAGGTTCTTTTTGAAGAATCACTTCCGGAGACAAGGGAGAGGATTCTCTCTTATATTGAGTATTTTGATCAGATTCTTGCCAGTCAGGATCCACGCAGGATCCGACGTTATCGGGAATTACTGGAACAGGTCATTGCTTCCCTGGAAACATATGACCCTTTCGAAGGGATGCTGGAATTTCCGGAGTGGAAGGAAGAAGATGAAGGAGAAGACGGATCGGAATAGATGCGGATCGGAATAGATAGGGAACTCGATTTATAGACAGAAGTGAAAATAAAAGAAAGCAGAGATGTATGGAGGAATAAGAAATGGATAAAGCTCAGGCCTATGCCGTATTACGCATAGAACCGGGATGTACCGAGGAAGAAATCAAAAAAGCGTATGCAGCGCTGTCCAGACAATATCATCCAGAGGAATATCCGGAAGAATTTCAACAGATTCATGATGCATATAGAATGCTGCGCAGACAGGAACAACGGCAGCATACAATACACCCGGTTACTGTTACAGAAACAAAAGAAGCAGATTCACAATCAGCGGATATTAATGCATTAGAGGAAACAGAGTTACAACCGGTTGAGGTCAACGTGACAGAGGAAGCTGATCCGGAAACAAGTTCCGGCGTGTCTGCAGAACAGGAACTGGAAGAACAAACAGAAAATCCAGAGCAATCGGAAGCTGTTCCACAGTATGATTTTGATGAAGTGATAGAAGAAGAACAGCGTGAGGAAGAGCAGAAACAGATTTATTTTATCCAGAAAGCATTGATAGAAATGGAAATGCTGCTGAAACCACAATATTGCAATAAGGTGAAACTGTTTCAGGAATATTTTCGAAAAGCAGAGTACCAGGAGATCCTGAAACAGCCGGTATATATGGGAATGTTTGCAGAACTTTTGGAAAATAGCCGGCTTAAGCCGGTAATTTACGATCATATCATTGATTATTACCGGTTTCGCGGTCTGAATCCGGAAGATATGTATGAAGGAGCAGCAAAGCTTTATCGTGTACTGGATGAAAAACGTGGTATGAAGAAAAAGAAAACAGGAACATTGCAGACCGTTATATTGGTCGGAGCGGTGGCAGGAGTTCGTGCAGGAACACGTTCTGTATCATCTGATTCCGGCGCAGGAAAGCTGTTTGGCTTTCTGGCTGTGCTGGTAATTGTGATCGCATTGATGATTCTGCTCTATCGTCAGCTGTATAAGAATCATTCCAGTCTGTTTGCACAGGCAATCACTGCGGTGCTTCTGACTGTTTCACAGTTTATTGTATTGATGGGAGATTTCTATACACCGTTGATGGGGACGGATGCGGGAACTGGTCTGGCTGTGATTTTGTTTTTGCTGGGTGGTGTCTGGATGATTGGTGTTGGGATTGCTGCGGTTGTAAAAAAACTGCTGTCTTTAAAAAAATAGTTAAAAATGTTTCAACGAAAGGGCGTGTGAAAAACGGAACGTTTTTCATGCACCCTTTTTATCTTTCCCAAACAGATAAAGCTCAATATAAAGGTGAATAAACTGACAATATTAAGTTAAATAAAAAGATGACAGAAAAGTGTTGACAAATAAGTGGAGATGCGTTACTATAATC
>SKEB01001324.1_pt1 | contig 10849 bp, 10 predicted proteins | sample 4826561 | NCBI WGS metagenome assembly SKEB01 (sample SAMN11008820, study PRJNA524170) | human gut metagenome | biome: Human fecal sample; material: Feces; isolation source: fecal sample from pouch patient p17 | host: Homo sapiens | place: Israel: Tel-Aviv | collected 2016-03-29
ATGGTAGGCTCTCCAGGTATGTAGCGCCTGGATTGCTGACAATATTCTCGCTTAGCGCTATTTCTCCACTATCCAGTCTGTTTCCCTTACTTTTCCTGCCGTTATACACCGCCTCTGCGCCGGTGGTTTATGTCTCTCGATAAATTATTAACTGTTTGTTTTTAATGGGTAAAATTTCGTTTTGTGCGTAATGATATAAAGTCAACGTCGTTTGCATTATTGCGAACATTAAATCTGTAAAACTAGATGTTTGTCGACTTTTCATCTAAAAAGGGAAGGTAAGGGGCTGGACAAAACCATTGCGTGGTTATCAAATGGTTAAAAATGCTCGTGTTTGATGTTAATGCAAACAAATTATAAATCGTCAGCCTGCTTTATACGGTTAACTTGCGCTGCGGCGCACCTTACCTGGAGAATTTATGCATTCCTCTGTTAATAAAAACGAAAGCCGTACCTTTTTCGGCCATCCTTATCCGCTGGGCTCCCTGTTCTTCACTGAAATGTGGGAGCGCTTCTCGTTTTACGGCATCCGTCCTTTACTGATCCTGTTTATGGCGGCGACAGTGTACGACGGCGGCATGGGCCTGGCGCGAGAGAACGCCTCGGCGATCGTTGGGATTTTTGCCGGCAGTATGTATCTGGCCGCGCTGCCTGGCGGCTGGCTGGCGGATAACTGGCTTGGCCAACAACGCGCCGTCTGGTACGGCTCTATCCTGATCGCCCTGGGGCACCTGTCGATCGCTCTGTCAGCATGGCTGGGCAACGATCTGTTCTTTATCGGTCTGATGTTTATCGTCCTGGGTTCCGGGTTGTTTAAAACCTGTATCTCGGTGATGGTCGGCACCCTGTATAAAAAGGGCGACGCGCGCCGCGACGGTGGTTTTTCGCTGTTTTACATGGGGATCAACATCGGCTCGTTTATCGCGCCATTGATCTCTGGCTGGCTTATCAAATCGCATGGCTGGCACTGGGGCTTCGGCATCGGGGGGATCGGGATGCTGGTGGCGCTGATCATTTTCCGTGTCTTTGCCGTACCGTCGATGAAGCGCTATGACGCGGAGGTTGGCCTCGATTCCACCTGGAACAGCCCGGTGGCGAAAAAGAATGGCGTTGGAGCGTGGCTGCTGGCGCTGGCTCTGGGAGTGGCGGTGCTGGTCACGCTTATCAGCCTGGGCACGATCGTGATTAACCCGGTGGCGGTGGCCAGCGTGCTGGTCTATGTAATTGCCGCCTCCGTGGCGCTCTATTTCATCTGGCTGTTCGTCTTCGCCGGACTCAACCGTAAAGAGCGGGCGCGCCTGCTGGTATGCTTTATTTTGCTGGTCTCGGCGGCCTTTTTCTGGTCCGCGTTTGAACAGAAACCGACCTCCTTCAACCTGTTTGCTAACGACTATACCAACCGGATGATCGGCGATTTTGAGATCCCCGCGGTCTGGTTCCAGTCGATTAACGCCTTGTTTATCATTCTCCTCGCGCCGGTATTCAGCTGGGCGTGGCCTGCGCTGGCGCGTAAAAACGTTCGTCCGGGCAGTATGACCAAATTCGTGATTGGCATCCTGTGCGCAGCGGCGGGCTTTGGCCTGATGATGCTGGCGGCGCAGAACGTTCTGAGCAACGGCGGGGCCGGTGTGTCGCCGCTGTGGCTGGTGGGCAGCATCCTGATGCTGACGCTCGGTGAACTGTGCCTCAGCCCGATTGGGCTGGCGACCATGACTCTGCTGGCGCCGGAGAGAATGCGCGGCCAGATGATGGGGCTGTGGTTTTGCGCCAGCGCGCTGGGTAACCTGGCGGCGGGCCTGATCGGCGGTCATGTGAAGGCCGATCAGCTGTCGTTGCTGCCGGACCTCTTCGCCCGCTGCTCCATCGCATTGCTGATCTGCGCCGCCGTGCTGGCCGTGCTGATTGTCCCGGTCCGCCGGATGCTGGAGAACAGTCGGTCCAGCGCCGCGCAAAAATCCCTCAGCAACGCCTGACGCGATCCTCAGGCCGGCCCTACGGGGCCGGCTTGTTTTTTGTCCAATCCCCGCCCCAGCAGAACAAAATCCCCTTTTCACAATGCGCGATGTCCCATAACGTGAGCGTGTTCTTTGAAATCACGTCGCTTTCCGGTCCATAGTGTAGTCAGGTTTACTATGTGGTTAATATAAGGACACACCTATGCCAGCAGTCATTGATAAAGCATTGGATTTCATCGGTGGTATGAATACGTCTGAGCCAGTACCACAGTCTATGGATGAAAGTACCGCGAAGGGAATTCTCAAATATTTAAAAGAACTGGGCGTACCCGCCACCCCGGCCGACGTCGCTGCGCGCGGCCAACAGCAGGGCTGGAGCGCTGGGTTTACCGACAAAGTGGCGGAGTGGGCTGAACGGGTCGCCGCCGGCGAACGGCTGGTGATTAAGCATCCGGAATTCTTTTCCACCTATATGCGGGAAGAGCTGCGCGCCCTGGTGTAATCGCCGCGCATCCACCCCGCCTCTTCAGCTTAATGCCTTCCCCTATTGGGAAGGCATTTTTGTTACTGCCCTCGATAGCCGCCGCCCAGGGCTTTGATCAGGGTAATGTCGGTGCTTAGCCGCTGGGCCTCAATGTCCAGCAGCAACAGCTGCTGGGCGAGGACCGCCCGGCGGGCTTCTTCGGCGGCGTAGCGGCTGAGGAGGCCGCGCTGATAATGAGCGCGAGCGCTATCGGTGGTGGTCTGCGCCGCGGTGACTTTTAGCTGCTGCAGCGCGCGCTGCTGATTCAGGTCGTTAAGCTGGCTGGAGCTGATGGCGACATCGCGAACCGCATCCAGCACCGCCTGGTTGTACTGTTTGATCAGGATGTTGCTGGCGGTGCGTACCGACTGCAGATTAGCGTTCAGACGGCCGCCGTCGAAGATCGGCAGATACAGCCCGGGCAGCAGGTTGATCTGCTGGAAAGAGGACTTAAACAGATCCCCGACGCTCAGGGCGTTATAGCCCCAGAACGCTTTGATATCAAAATGGGGGTAGAAGGCCGCTTTCGCCGCATCGACCTGGCTCAGGGAGGCGGTGACGTAGCCGCGCAGCGCCTGCAGGTCCGGACGGCGGGCCAGCAGCTCGAAAGAGAGCGACGGCGGCAGCGTCTCCTGGAGCGCCGGCAGCGCCACCGGATGGATGGCCGGCATGCTCTGCGCATCGGCGCCGATCAGCGCCCGCAGGGTTTCACGATACTGGGTCAGCATCCCCTCGGCGCTAATGATCTGCTGGCGAGCGGCGAGCTGTTCGGCCTGGGCGTTGGCCACATCCACACTGTCTTCCAGACCGCGCCGGGTCCGGTGCTCGTGGGCTTCCACCGAGAATCGGGCAATGCCCTCCAGCTCCTGCAGCAGCGCGATTTTCTGGAACGTCGCCTGCATGGCGAAATAGAGCTGCGCCACGCTGCTGGCGATGTCGAGCTCAATGCCGGCGGTCTCCGCCAGCCGGGCGTTTTTCTCGCCAATAGCGGCGGCGACCCGGGCGCGATCGGCCCCCCAGAGATCGATATTCAGCTGCGCCCCGACGCCAACGGTATTCAGCGTATACCAGGGGCCGTTTTTATCCACCGGCAGGGAGTATGAGTAGGGCCAGCTAAAGGATTTGTCGGTGATCCGCAGGCGGTTTTGCGCCGCGACGGCGGTAGCCTGCAGGCCCATCGCCGACCGGGCGAGTTCCACCGTGGACTGCGACTGGGAGATGCGCAGCCGGGCGGCCTGCATGGTCGGCGAGTTCTGCAGCGCCCGGTTGATCAGCATATTGAGCTGAGGATCATCATAGGCCTCCCACCAGCGGGCGGCCGGCCAGTCGCTGTTCGCCAGGTGGATCACCTGCGCCAGCTGGGCCTGCTGCGGATTGACGATGGCGACCTGGGCAGGCTCATCCTGGATCAGCGCGCAGCCGCTGAGCAACGTCAGCGTCAGGGTAAAAAGAGTGCCGCGCAGGCGCGCGGAGAAAGGAAGGATCATCATGACGTTTTAGCCTGTTGCTCAGTCGCTATCGGTGTCGGCCCCCAGTCGGGCAGGGCGGCCAGCGCGGCGGCCAGCGCCGGGCCAAAGGGGTTAGTCAGTTCGGCGGTCAGCTGTTCGCCAGGCGCCGTCGCCTCCTGTTCGATACGTTCAGCGTAGCGCCGCAGCTGTTCGGCGCAGCGGGCCAGGGTCGGGTCTCCCGGCGCGGCGTTGAGTCGGTAGCCTTCGCTGAGGCGGGCGATCTCCTCGGCCTGGGCGAGGGTGGCGCGCATCGGCCAGTCTTTCGCCTGGGGCCAGGGGTGAGCATACGTGCCCAGCGGTTCGGCGCGAACCCGGTGGATCAGCGCTTCGCTGTCGGTGAAGGCGACAAGCAGGGGAGCCAGCGGAACCGCCTCCTTCGGGGCGGCGAGGCAGTCCGCCAGCCGGCGATAGAGTGCCGCAAGGCGGGTTTTCAGCTGCGGCGCTTCGCTGTCCGGCCAGAGATACAAATGAACAATGGAGGAGACCAGCACCCCGAGCAGGATGCCCAGCACCCGATCCCGGAGCTCGGTGAGGTTCGTCAGCGGAGCAAACCAGCTGAGAAAGGCCAGCGCAAAGGTGAAACCAATCTGGATCCCGGCGTAGGCGATACGCTCCGAGCCGGCGGCAATCCACGCCGCCAGCGCCAGCACCGGCAGGGACATCGCCAGCAGGCCCGTCAGCGAATCGGTCCAGGGCTGGACAAAGACGATTAACAGCAGCGCCAGCAGGGAGGCGAGCAGCGCCCCGCCGATGCGCAGCCATGTCTTTTGCATCGTGGCGCCCAGCCCGGGCTGGGCGACGATCACGCCGCTCAGCATAATGGTATGTAGACCCTGCCAGTCGGCAGCGGTATAGAAGACATAGCAGATTAGGGTCGCCAGCAGGGTCTTGAGCGCAAAATGGAGATATGCCGGGTTGCGCCAGGCGTCCGGCGCCAGCAGGGGCGCCTTCTCCACCTCACCCTGCGGCAGGGCAACCGGCTCACCCTGCGCCAGCCGCTGCAGAGTGGTAGCCATCTCCTGCAGAACAGCGCGATTGACGCCGCGACCGCTGAGCGTCAGGGGAGGAATAGCGCCGTCAAACGGCTCCTCGCTAAGGGCGTTCTTCAGCTGAAGTACCGCCTGCGACAGCTGCTGGCGATCGTCACTATCCGCCTCGTCTGCTTGCAGCAGGGCCGCCAGCTGGTAGCAGCGCAAAGTGGCGGCCAGCCGCGAGCGCCAGGCCAGGGGATCGGCGGCGATCTCCGGTGTCGCCCGGCTGGCCTGGGCGAACAGCGACTGCAGCTGATTGAACTGCGCGGCGGTCTCGCCGAAGGTCGGTGGCGCTTCAGCGTCCGGGGCCGCCAGCCGCCGGGCGACCTCGTGCAGCATCCCGGCCAGGCGCGCCTTAAACTGGTTACCGGGAAAGGCCTGCTGAAAGCAGGCGTTGACCAGCAGGGTGACGAGGATCGCGGTGTTAATCGCCACCCACAGCCAAAGCAGCAGCCGCACCAGGATCTCGCTCTGGCTGGTCATCGACGGGAAGGTCTGAGCGTAAATCACCGCCAGCGCCACCACGAAAAAGGCCAGTCCCAGCTTGCCCAGCACCCGCATCAGATAGAGGGCGCAGAAAAAGAGCGCCACGGAGGCCGCCAGGCGGATCAGCGGGTAGTCATAGGTCCACTTGATGATCAGCAGCACGCCGCCGAGCGCCACGGTGACGGTGACAAAAAAGACCACGCTGACCAGCTTAATCATCAACACGTTAGGCTGGCTGACGTAGAACACGACGATCAGCGCAACGGCCAGGAAAGGGATCTGCAGGGTCATAAACAGGGTGATGAGCACCGCGCAGCTTAGCGTCAGGCGCAGCGTGTAGCTGGCGCGTCCCGGCGCGTCGCGCAGTTCCTGGCGTAAAAAATGGGCGAGAGGAAACATAGCGTCGCCCGGCTACGGCTGCAGCACGGCGCTGGCCGAGGCGCCCATGCGGAACAGTTCCGGGTCGGGATCGCTGACGGCGATTTTCACCGGGAAGCGCTGCGAGACGTGGACCCAGTTAATGCTTTTCTGGATCAGCGGCAGCCCTTCGATGACGCTCCCACCTTCGGGCAGGACCCCGGAGCCGACCGAATCCACCACCCCGTTAAAGGTCCGGTTGTGGTTGGTCATCACGGTGATCCGCGCCGCCACGCCGGGGCGCACGTTGTTCAGGTCGGTTTCGCGGAAGTTCGCGATCACATACCAGCGGTCGTCATCAAGCAGGGTGAAGACCGGCTTCAGCGCCGAGGCGTACTGGCCGACGGTGGTTTTCAGCGCCACCACCACGCCGTTGAACGGCGCGCGCACTTCGGTAAATTCCAGATGCAGTTCAGCGAGGGCGATTTGCGCCAGGACCCCGGCGCGTTGCGCCACCATGGCATCCACGCCGGTCACGGCCGCCGAGGCCTGTTTGGCCTGCAGCAGCGTGGCCTCCAGCTCCGCCCGCGCCGCTTTCTCAGCGGTGCGCGCCTGATCGAGATCTTCCTGGGAAGCGAACCCCTGCGGCACCAGCGGCTCAAGGCGGATACGCGTGGAGGTGGTCTGCTTAACCAGCGCTCTGGCGCGCTCGACGGCGGCCGCCACCGACTGGGCGTTATACTCCTGCGCTTTGATAGTGCGCTGGGTCAGCATGATCTGCGCGTCGAGGGTCGTCAGCCGGGCTTTCGCGTCATCGAGCATTGCCTGATAGGGGCGGGGGTCGATGCGGAACAACAGATCGCCTTTTCTCACCCGCTGGTTATCGCGAATGGGCATCTCCACGATGCGTCCGCTGACCTCGGGCACTACATCGATGGTATCGGCATAGACATAGGCGTCATTGGTCTCCGGCGAGGTTTGCAACTGCCAGATAACGAGGATCAGCGCCAGGATGGCGGCAAGGACCAGCGCCAGCAGAGGCCACTTTTTGCGTAACAGGGAAGTGCGGGAAGTTGTCATAAGCGATCAGTGAACAAAAAACAGAAACCACAGCAACGTGGCGAACAGGAACATCAGCGCGACGTAGCTGAAGACCAGGGGAGAAAAGCGCGGCTGCCAGCCTTTACGGGTAATCAGGATATGGCAGGGGATCAGTAAAAACGCACCGCCCAGTAAGCAGAAAAACCAGCCGGGAAAAGCAGCGCCCAATACCGGGATCTCTGGCGAAAGTGAGCAGCCGGAAAGCGGCAAGACGAGCAGTAACCGCGCCGGGCGGGCGATGGGGGCAATATGATTCAATGGAACATCCCTGAGTGATCATACCAGTGTGTCATGAGTGTAATCGCCTCGTTGCGGGAATGAAAGTCAACCGATCGTTGACTGCGGGATCCTTGTGCGATGGGAGAGCATGATGTGAGGCGTCAATTCCCGCGCTTGCGCATAGTCAGCCGCCACGGCGAGGGCTATGCTTAGCCTGAAAGATAAAAACGACCGAGGCAATGTCATGGATAAGGAATTACTGGAAGCCGGCTACCGGGCCTACACCGGGGAGAAAATCGACGTCTACTTTAATACGGCGATCTGTCAGCATTCCGGGAACTGCGTGCGCGGCAGCGCGAAGCTCTTCAACCTGAAGCGTAAGCCGTGGATTATCCCGGATGAAGTGGATGTCGCGACGGTGGTAAACGTGATTGATACCTGCCCGAGCGGCGCTCTGCAATATCGTCATAAATAAGCGAGGAGAAGATGGAAATACTGGAAGGGCATAACAAATTTTATGTTAACGACGCGCAGGGAAACCAGGTGGCGGAGATTGTTTTTGTTCCCACCGGCGAACACCTCAGCATTATCGAACATACCGATGTTGATCCCAGCCTGAAAGGCCAGGGCGTGGGGAAACAGCTGGTGGCGAAGGTAGTGGAAAAAATGCGCCAGGAGCAGCGGAAGATTATCCCTCTCTGCCCGTTTGCCAAACATGAATTCGATAACACCCGCGAATACGACGATATTCGCGCATGACGTACCGGCACCGGTGCTAACCGGTGCGCTTTTCTCGCACCCTCAACGATCCGCCGGATCGCGCTGGTGGGAAAAGCGGCGGATCAGATCCGGGAGATGTTCACGCCGCATCGGTGGTGAAAACAGATAGCCCTAGAAGCGATCAATCCCCAGCGATTTTAACTGCGTAAATTTCGCCAGTGAATCCACCCCTTCCGCCACACAGCGACTGTCGCTTAACTGGCAGTAGTAGGCCAGGCTTTTTATTAGCGCAAGCGCCTTCGGATCGTGCTGGGCGTCGTTGACGATGCTCATATCCAGTTTATACGCATTGAAGTGCAGTCGACGCGCCGGAAAGATAACGCTCCCCTGAGAAAAGCAGTCGTCCAGCATCACGCGCACGCCAGCACGTTGCAGCTGCGCCACGTGGGCGGCGGAGCGGCTCTGATGGCGAAAATCGATAGTTTCAGCATATTCCAGCACCAGCCTTGCCACGCCCTCTGGCTGCCGAAGCTGCTGGCGAGCGGCTTCCACCATCCGCAGCAGGCTGTCACTGTCGGCGAGTGAGGAGGGTATGTTGACCGAAAAATAGAAGGTGCCTGGATACTCATTAATATTCTGCACGGCCTCCTGCAGAACAAAGGCCGTAAGCAGTAGCCAGGTGTAGTCGGCGCGGAAGTGCGGTAGAAAGGTCTGGGGGTGAAGTACCTGGCCGCGGTGGCGCCAGCGGATCAGGATCTCCACCCCCTGTAGCTGTGAGCGACTATCGACGATAGGTTGAAAAACCGGGAAGACCTGGCGATCGTGAATCGCTTGTACCCATTCCTGTTCAAACGCCGTCAGTGCGTTTGCGGGTGAGCGCGGCAGCAGCGTGCGCGGAAAGCGGGGGGCCAGATGCGGATGACATTCCACCAGCTTTTTCACCCCAGCCAGCCGCTGGGTGTAGAGCGTTTTCTGGCTCAATCCGAGACGTTGGGCCTGCTCGCCTATCGTCTGCCCTTGCAGCAGGGCGAGGATCACCTTGAGCTCGGCGTGGGTCAACCCGACGACCCGTTTTCCGTGGATCAGGGCGGCTTCGCTGGCAAGCCGCTCAAGCCGCGGCGCATTCTCCAGCCGATGGGCCAGCTCCGCGCAGGACAGATCGGCGGGGGCAGTATGGACGTTGCGCAGACGATCCGGATGACTCACCTGATAGAGCAGCGTTTGCCACAGCCAGATGGCCGGGCTGCGGCTCAGAATCAACATCGGTAACGGCGGCAAGGCCTCGTCGAGTAGCCTTGCCGCCTGGCGCAGCGTGGTGAGCATCCACAGGGGATCGTCAGGGAGATACACTACGATCCGCTTCACGGCGGCCAGTTCGCGCAGGGACACGCCCTCGACCGGCAGCTCAACGGGCCGCTTCGCGGCGTTCAGCATCAGCTGGCTCAACCCGCGGGCGGCCAGCGAGCAGGGCGAGAGGATATAATCGGTCATCATTGATAGACAAAGGTGATGCCGATGATCGACTGCACGTTGCCGGCGGTAACCTGGCCTGTGGTCCGGGCATAGGTGGCCGTCAGGCCGAGGTTGACCGGCGAGGTGCCGACGGTGCCCAGCGAGACCGTGCTGTTCGCCGGGACGGCGCTGCCGTTGCGCGTCAGCTGAACGCCTATCCCCTGCGCCGGCGAGGCGGAGGCGGTATTGGTGAAGATCGCGTTGGCGCTGTCCGCGGTGGTGCCGGAGAGGTAATACCCCAGCTGCTGGCTTTGCGCGCAGTGGACGGTGAGCGGCACGGCCATCGATCCCGGGTAGTCGGGGAGGGTGACGGTGACATCGCGGGCGGAGACATCGCAGCCGCCGGTGGGGACCACCACGTCGTTGTTGGCGTAAATGTTCCAGATGAACTGGAAGGAGTCGCTATTGTAGTTGTTGGTCTGATGCAGGATCAGCACCGCGATTAACGATCCTGCGGTGATGGCCACTCCACCGGCAGTGCTCACCGGCGTCAGATACAGGACGGCCGGCCAGGGTTTATCGGTCCGTGAATCATAAATCACCCGCGCGGTTTCCGTGGTGGTCGGGAACGGGTAAGAGGTGCCGTTATATTTCACGGTGCCTGAAAAACTCGACAGCACACCGCCATAGGCGGATCCGCGCTGCAGGGTCACGTAGTCGGTGATCGTTTCCGGATAGTCGTTATGGCAAAAAATCTGCGTGGAGAGGTCGACCACCAGGTTTTGCCCGACGTTCACCGCCGGGGTCAGGTTAACGTAGACGTTGGCTGACCCGCCGCCGATGGGAATCGTCGCCCCGGTGGCCGTTTTGCAGGCAAAGGACCAGGCGTTCATCGACCAGCCCAGCAGCAGCAGGGTGGTGAACAGGGGGATTATTTTTTTCATCATGATGCTCTCCTGGCTCAGGCGTAGGTATAGGTGACGTTAATCACCGCCTGAATGGTGCCTTGCGTGGCGCCGCCGTTGACGGACAGCGCCCTGACCTGCAGCGGGAAGCGAGCGGACTGGCTGGCCTCATCCACCTGTACCGACTGGCTGCTGCCATTGTTCAGCGTGGTGCCGTCCTCGTTCTGCAGTTCGAGCTGAATATTGCCCGCCGTTCCCTGGTTTTTGTAATAGCCGGTGCTGTCCGCCGTTCCGCTGAAGGTGGCTTTCACCCGTGAAGTACCCACGGGGCAGTTGCTCAGATCCAGCGCCACGCTGTGCCAGGCCGATGCCGAGCCCGCACCGATCAGGCTAAAGGTATAGAGATCGCCCAGCTCGACGGTGGCATTGACGGTGGAAACCGTGCAGGGTCTGGCCACCACCTTGCCGTTGACGGTGAGAGTGACGTCGGCCGCCCGCAGGGAAGCGCTCGCGGTTAACAGGCCGGCCAGCAGCCAGCCCACATGAGTCCATTTCATTTCAGCCTCCGCGTACTGACATTCCAGGGTGAATG
>SKEB01001326.1_pt1 | contig 10835 bp, 9 predicted proteins | sample 4826561 | NCBI WGS metagenome assembly SKEB01 (sample SAMN11008820, study PRJNA524170) | human gut metagenome | biome: Human fecal sample; material: Feces; isolation source: fecal sample from pouch patient p17 | host: Homo sapiens | place: Israel: Tel-Aviv | collected 2016-03-29
ATTTATACCTGAATGTTGATATTGGGCAATCCAACGCCTTAATGTGCGTTTAGACACGGTAAATGTACGACAGGTTAAAGAAAGGCTTTCATCGTGTTGAAAGTAGAAATCTACCACTTGTTGTTTAAATGTTTGGTTATATTTAGTCATAAAAAATCTGCACCTTTGTCTGTTGGATAATAAGTCCAACTTTTGGGGTGCAGATCATGATTAACAGATGCCTTTATTTTTACTCTGACATTTCTTCAACCATTTCCGGCGTTTTGAATGGAGAAGGCTGGTTAGTTAATTTCGCCAAAATACTCGCCAATGTTTGACGCATATCTTTACGATGTACGATCATATCAATCGCACCTTTTTCTAATAAAAATTCACTGCGTTGGAAGCCTTCCGGCAATTTTTCACGCACTGTTTGCTCAATGACACGTGGGCCGGCAAACCCGATTAATGCTTTCGGTTCGGCAATATTAATATCACCAAGCATAGCAAAACTAGCGGATACACCGCCTAAAGTCGGGTCGGTTAAAACGGAAATAAATGGAACACCTTTTTCACGCATTCTTGCCAATACCGCACTGGTTTTTGCCATTTGCATCAATGAAATTAATGCTTCTTGCATACGGGCACCGCCACTGGCAGAGAAACAAACAAACGGACAGTTGTCCTCAATGGCTTTTTCTGCTGCTCTGACAAATTTTGCTCCGACAACGGATCCCATAGATCCCCCCATAAAATCAAAGTTTGAGGCTGCGGCAACAATCGGCATTTCATAGAGTTTGCCGGAAAAAGCGATCATTGCATCTTTTTCACCGGTCTGTTTCTGGGCAGCGGAAAGACGGTCTTTATATTTTTTTAGATCTTTGAATTTGAGAATATCTTGCGGTTCTAATTCGGCAGCAATTTCGACAGTGCTATCCTGATCTAATAGTGCAAGCAGGCGAGTACGAGCATCAATACGCATATGATGACCGCATTTAGGACAAACTTCCAAATTACGACTAAGTTCTTCTCGATATAATACTTGCCCGCAACCAGTACATTTTGTCCAAACTCCTTCCGGCACATTCGCTTTGCGTGAACCGGAAACGGGATTCTTATTAAAAATTCTTTCAATCCAACTCATATTTATCTCCAGAAATTGGTTCGAGATGATAGCAAATAGCGCTTATTAAAGCATAATTTCATAGAATTTAATATCTTTTTTGCTAGATAAAAGCGGTATTATTTGTTGATAATACCGTTATGATCATTATTGATGATAACGTGTTTGAAAGTTTGTATTATCTATCTTTTTCACTATTTCTATATCAAGATTATTGCAAAATTGGCTTAAATTATTTCATCCGGTAAAAATAATGGGCCAACCGCACTTTTTGGCAGCTGAAAAATATTAGGGTAATGAACTTCCACTAAATATAAACCGGCTGCTTTGGCAGTAGGGGCGGCAAGAGTGCGATCTTTCTGCTGTAATAACCATTGAATCCATTCCGGCTTTTGTTTGCCTTCGCCGACGACGAGCAAACTGCCGACAATATTGCGTACCATATGATGTACAAATGCATTGGCTTTGATATCCACGACAAGATAATCGCCAAACCGTGAAACCTGTAAGTGATGTACGTTACGGCAAGGTGATTTTGATTGACATTGGGCTGCTCTAAATGAACTGAAGTCATTCTCACCAAGTAGGTATTGACCGGCAATATGCATTGCTTTTTCGTCTAATGGCTGGTGATGATGAGTAATGCCTGTCGGTAGAATAGCGGATCGTTGCGGACGATTATAAATAATGTAGCGATAACGGCGAGAGAGTGCACTGAATCTGGCGTGAAAATCTGCACTGACCTCTGTTGACCATTTAACTGCAATATCGTCCGGCAAATGTGCGTTTGTTCCCAGTATCCAAGCCTGTAACGGACGAGAAGCGGATGTTTCAAAGTGAATCACTTGACCGGTGGCGTGTACGCCTGCGTCAGTTCTTCCGGCACAAAAAATTTCGATAGGTTCATTGGCGACAGTAGAAAGTGCTTGCTCCAATTCGGCTTGAATACTTTGCACAGCTTGCTGTTTTTGCCAACCAAAATAGCGAGAGCCGTCATAACTGATACCGAGTGCAATTTTTTTCATCAACATCTCCTAATGAATTAGCGAATTTTGAAAGCAAATTGTTGAAATTGTTGTAGGCATAAACAAAAACACCAACATTGTTGTTGGTGTTCTGCGTTTAAAAACGTTAATTAAGCACGTTTAAAGTCGATGTGAACCAATTTTGGTTTGAATGGGTGACGTTGCATAGCTTGTACTTTTACTGCAACTTCTTTGCCATTGATCACTAAAGTAATAACTTCAGAGTAGAAGCTGTCTTCAGCTTGAGCATTGTTCAATTCATCGTGGCTTAATACGATAGAAACTGGTGCTTCATTACCACCATAAACGATTGCAGGGATTTTACCTGCTCTACGCAAGCGGCGGCTCGCACCCTTTCCTTGCGCTGCACGAACTTCAGCATTAAATTTAAACATTTTAGTATCTCTTTATGTTGTGACCTAAAAGGTCGTTAAACAAAACAAGCTACAGGCGACCCAGTAGCTTGACAAAATAGGTGCTGAAAATAAATCAGCGGTCGCATTATAGAGAAATGACGAGAAAATGCAATCGTTAATTGCGCGTTTTGTTGCAACAATCGAGATAATTTTGTAACGGAGCAAAAATTTCTTTATTTGTGTTGATAAGGGTAACAAATTAAGTAGCAATTCAGTGGCAAAGAGGGCAAAATAACAAACCAAGAAATGCGCTTTTAATATCTTTATTTACTATTTTTATTCGGAAGTCTGTTATGCAATTATTAGTAGAATTTTTTAGTAGTTATGGTTACTTCGCTGTTTTATTTGTTTTAATTATTTGTGGGTTCGGTGTGCCTATTCCTGAAGATATTACCTTAGTTTCAGGTGGAATTATTGCCGGTTTGGGGTATGCTAATCCGCATATTATGTTGGTGGTCAGTATGATTGGCGTATTGGTCGGTGACAGCACAATGTATTGGTTAGGGCGGATTTATGGGGTAAAAATTTTGCGTTTCCGTCCGTTACGCCGAATTTTAAAGCCAAAAACAATGCGATCTGTGCGAGAAAAATTCGATCATTATGGTAATCGAGTTTTATTCGTTGCACGTTTTCTTCCGGGATTAAGAGCACCGATTTATATGGTGGCGGGGATTACTCGTCGCATCAGTTATGTACGCTTTGTTGTGTTGGATTTTTGTGCTGCAATTATTTCTGTGCCTATTTGGGTCTATTTGGGCTATCACGGTGCGCATAATATTGATTGGATCAAAGAGCAGGTAAGCAAAGGTCAGACCGGTATTTATATTTTTATTGCTCTTTTAGCTGTTTATTTATTGTTTCACTATTTACGTAAAAAACGTCAAAACAAACAGAATTAATGCAAAAATAAAAAATGCTTTTAACCGAACAGTTAAAAGCATTTTTTTCATTTAGGTGAATTATTTACCCCAAACTTCTTCGCTGATCTCACGAATAAATTCAAGTTTTTTCCATTGTTGTTCTTCAGTCAACACGTTTCCTTCTTCAGTGGAAGCAAAACCACATTGTGGACTTAAGCAAAGCTGATTGATGTCAACATATTGCGCTGCTTCTTTAATACGGGCAATAATTTCATCTTTATCTTCAAGCTCACCGCTTTTTGAGGTGACCAAGCCCAATACAACCTGTTGATCTTTAATAAAGCGTAACGGTTTAAAATCTCCGGCACGGTCGCTATCATATTCAAGGAAGAAACCATCCACTTTGCAATGGCCGAATAATGTTTCAGCGACAGGTTCATAACCACCGGAAGAGAACCAAGTTGAGCGGAAGTTACCACGACAAATATGCATTGTGATTGTCATATCTTCCGATTTATCTTTAATAGCTTCATTAATTAAATTAACGTAATCTTTGGCGAGTTGATCAACATCGATACCGCGTGCAGTGTAGGCGGCACGTTTTTCTTCTGAGCAGAGTTCACCCCAACTGGTGTCATCTAATTGCAAATTACGGCAGCCTAATTCATAGAATTTAGCAATAGCATCACGATAAGCTTGCGCAAGATCGGCAAATAATTGTTGTGGATTTTGTTTATAAAGCTCAATCGGTTGATATTCCGCTTCACGAGCAATACAGATAACGTGCAGCATGGTCGGTGAAGGAATGGTGAATTTTACTGGATAATCGCCTGCAATTTTTTGTAATGAACGATAATGTTCAACAAATGGGTGGCTGTCACTGAAACCAACTCTATCGACAATTTTTAATGTTCTAGGACGTACATTGTGATGTTTGAATTGAACGGAGAATTTTTTGGCATCGACTTCTTCAACCCCATCCAATGCGGCAAGAAAATCCATATGCCAGAATGTGCGGCGAAATTCGCCATCAGTTACTGCGTGTAAGCCAACTTGTTTCTGATGTTCTACTAATTTTGTAATTTCTTGATCTTCAACATTTTTTAAATCGGCACAACTAATATCACCGCATTGGCATTGATGACGAGCCTGTTTTAATACTTCCGGGCGTAGGAATGAGCCGACGATATCGAAACGGAAAGGGGCTTTTGTACGTTGTGTTGCATTTGGGAATAATTTACTCATTTTAAAACCTCATTATCATATATTAAATAGACGTTTAGATGTCTAAACGAAAAATAATGTACTTTACTTTCTGTCAGTAATCAAGAGGCGAAGGGAAAAATAGTGATAAAAAAGGCGATTTATCATCGCCTTGCTCTATTTAATTGAGGTCTGTTTTGAGATAGAAGCTATTCTTCAGCAACAGTATCGTTTTCTTCATCGTCATCACAAACACGTTCAATGCTGACTACTTGTTCAGTATCTGAGGTACGAATCAAACGAACTCCTTGCGTGTTACGACCAACTAAACTGATTTCTGCCACACGAGTACGCACCAAGGTGCCGGCATCAGTGATCAACATAATTTGGTCATTTTCTTCAACTTGGGCAGCGGCAACCACTTTACCGTTACGTTCGCTGACTTTGATTGAAATAACGCCTTTGGTATTACGTGATTTAGTTGGATATTCCGCTAGATCGGTTCGTTTACCGTAACCATTTTGTGTTGCAGTGAGAATAGCGCCATTGGTTTTTGGAATAACTAAGGAAACGACTTTATCAATGCTTAAATCTAAGGATTGATCAGTTTCATCGTTACCGCTTTCTTCGTTATCATTTTCTTCATCGGAAATGTCATTGGTTAAAGCAAGTTTGATACCACGTACACCGGCAGCCGTTCTACCCATTGCACGTACTGCGTTTTCATCAAAACGCACAACACGTCCTTGAGCGGAGAAGAGCATAATTTCATTATTGCCTTCTGTAATATCAACCCCAATCAGCTCATCATCATCACGCAAATTGACTGCGATAATGCCATTAGCACGAGGACGACTAAATTCAGTCAAGGCAGTTTTCTTCACTAAACCGCCGGCGGTTGCCATCACGATAAATTTATCTTCAGCATATTCTTTAACTGGGAGAATGGCGGTAATACGCTCATTTTCTTCCAGTGGCAATAAATTGACGATTGGACGACCTCTTGCACCACGGCTGGCTTGCGGCAGTTGGTAAACTTTCAACCAATATAAGCGACCACGGCTGGAGAAACAGAGAATAGTATCGTGGGTATTTGCCACCAAGAGTTTTTCAATGAAATCTTCATCTTTCATCTTCGTTGCGGATTTACCTTTACCGCCACGGCGTTGAGCTTCATAATCGGAAAGCGGTTGATATTTGACATAACCTTCGTGTGACAATGTCACAACAACATCTTCAGGATTGATGAGATCTTCAAGATTAATATCACCGCTACTTGCTGTAATTTCTGTACGACGAGGATCATTATATTGCGCTTTGATTTTTTCCAACTCTTCACGAATAACTTCCATTAAACGAGCCGGACTGTGCAAAATGTGCAGAAGCTCTGCAATCACATCCAACAAGGATTTATATTCATCAAGAATTTTTTCGTGTTCCAAACCGGTGAGTTTTTGTAGACGTAAATCCAAGATTGCTTGTGCTTGCGCTTCACTTAAATGATAAACGCCGCCACGAATACCTAAATTTTCATCTAAATCTTCCGGACGTGCCGCATCAACGCCGGTTGCCGCCAACATTGCTTCAACATTGCCTAATTGCCACGGTTGAGATAATAACCTCTCTTTCGCTGCTGCCGGTGTTGGTGCATTGCGAATTAACTCAATAATCGGATCAATATTGGCAAGCGCGATTGCCAAACCTTCTAAAATATGCGCCCGTTCACGCGCTTTGCGCAATTCATATACAGTACGGCGAGTAACAACTTCGCGACGGTGCAATACGAACGCTTCAATTAACTCTTTAAGATTGAGTAGTTTAGGTTGTCCGTGATCGAGTGCGACAATGTTAATGCCGAAAGTAACCTGTAATTGTGTGAGTGCATAAAGATTATTTAAGACAATTTCACCGACCGCATCACGTTTGACTTCAATCACGATACGCATACCGTCTTTATCGGATTCATCGCGTAAACCGCTGATACCTTCAATTTTTTTCTCTTTAACCAATTCAGCGATTTTTTCGATTAAGCGTGCTTTGTTTACTTGATAAGGAATTTCGTGAACGATAATGCTTTCACGACCTTTGTCATCAGTTTCAATATCGGCTTTTGCACGGATATAAATTTTACCGCGTCCGGTTTTGTAAGCCTCTTCAATGCCTCTTTTACCATTAATGATAGCCGCAGTAGGAAAATCCGGACCTGGAATGTAGCTCATTAATTCATCAATAGTAATTTGCTCATTATCAATATAGGCTAAACAACCATCAACCACTTCGCCTAAATTATGTGGAGGGATATTGGTTGCTATACCAACAGCGATACCGCTGGAACCATTAACAAGCAGTGCCGGAACTTTGGTCGGCAACACTTCCGGAATCATTTCCGAACCGTCATAGTTCGGTTGATAATCAACAGTTTCTTTATCTAAATCAGCTAACAATTCGTGTGCGATTTGGGTCATACGCGCTTCGGTATAACGCATTGCCGCAGGGGAGTCACCATCAATAGAACCGAAGTTACCTTGTCCATCAACTAATGGATAGCGTAAAGAGAAAGGTTGGGCCATACGCACTAAAGTGTTGTAAACGGCGAAATCCCCGTGAGGGTGGTATTTACCGATAACATCACCCACAATACGCGCGGATTTACGATATGGTTTATTATAATCATTGCCACCGACAGCCATTGCGAACAGTACGCGACGGTGCACTGGTTTTAACCCATCTCTTACATCAGGTAATGCACGACCGACAATCACGGACATCGCATAATCCAAGTAAGACGATTTCATTTCTTCTTCGATATTAACGAGAATAATATCTTTTGCTAAATCGCTCATTTAGACATTTCCTATATTTGAATTTTGTCAAAAAAACAGTTTTGGATTATAGCACAAAAAGCACTGCAACCATAGGGAAAAGCCGAATTTAATCGAGGGCATAACTATGGTATTGGTAACCGTTTTCTGTTGGTAAAAATTCAAAAATATGGCTAATACAATCAGGCTGATCCTCTAAATGGTGAGAAACGAAAAAGAGTTGCGTATCGCTGTTTATAATCAGTTGATCGATAAACGTTAAAACCAAATGACGATTTAATGCATCCAAGCCAATCAGCGGTTCATCTAGGATTAAAATCGGAGGATGTTTAACCAAAGCTCTCGCTATTAATAATAGTCGTTGTTGCCCCCAAGAAAGAGAGCGAAACGGTGCGTTGGCGAATTTTTCCATATTGATGCGTTGCAGCCACTGTAAAGCGTTCAATCGGGTATTTTCATCAACCTGTTGATAAACACCGATAGAGTCGAAATACCCGGAAATAATCACATTCAATGCAGAGCAGTTAACTCGGTAATCAAGATGAAAATGATTACTGAGAAAACCGATATTTTGTTTAATTTGCCAAACAGTTTCGCCACTGCCACGTTGTTTACCGAATAATTTGACTTTGTTGTTAAAGGCTTGCGGATGATCGCCATTAATCATCGACAATAAAGTTGATTTGCCACAACCATTTGGACCTTTTATCCACCAATGTTGTTTCGGTTTTACTTGCCAGTTCAGTTTATTCAGAATAATTTTATCGCCATATTTAACAGTAACATCCTCTAAGTCAAAAATAGTTTGCAAATCTTGTGACAATGTCACAGGAGGAAAAGCCGGAAGAGGCACAGGAACGTGTAGAGAAGTTTCTGCATAGCAGAGTTGTTGGAAAGCATCGCTCTCTAAAATTTGATCGGCTTGATCCTGTATCAATAATTGGCATTGATGCAACAACGAAATGGTATCTGCCCAAACCGGTACATCGGTTAAACGATTAATGACTAAAACAATGGTAATATTTTGTTTTAATTGTTGTAGTAACTGTAGCCACTGTTGTTGCGAGTTAGCATCCAAGCCTTCAAACGGTTCATCTAAAATCAATAAATCCGGTTGCTCAATTAAGGCTTTTGCCAATAGCACTTTTCTTGCTTCTCCGGTAGAAAGCAATTTAAAAGCACGATCCAATAAAGGTTGAATACCAATTAAAGCCGCTGTTTCTGCAATTTGTTGATCACTATACTGTTTGTCCGTACAAATGATCTGTTTCGCGGTTTTACCGTGATCATCCGGGCTGACACTGTCATTATTTAAATCTCGAAAAATCTGCTCCAATAATACTTGCTGCTGAGCTAAGGAAACTAAACTGATTTTTTCAAATGTATTTTGATAATGTCCTTCATAAGGGGGTTGGTGTTGACTGATAAATTTGCTTAATGTGCTTTTACCGCTGCCGTTATGACCGACAATGACATTAAATGTTTTCTCTTCGATGGCAAAATGATCGATATGTAACCAGAGTTCCGATGTTATTTTTATTTTTGCTTGTTGAAGTTTAATTTGCATATTGATATCACTCTAACTTATTGATAAGTCTATTTAGTTTATTCAACTTTATGCGGTTAGCAAATAAATGTGCAAAAAATAGTTGAACACTGTATTAATATACAGTAAATTATACTGTATAAATAAACAGTATTTGTGATCGTGGAGGTCATTATGCAACCGCAAACCAAAACAGCTGCCAGTGTAGAACAAAAATATTCTTATCTTCCTTTGCCGTTATATGATGATAAGCCGCAATTACCTTATTTCAATAAACAGAGCGATATTCACTATAAAATGGATTTGAATCGTTATTGCATCCGTAAACCGCAACAAACCTTTTTTCTTCGTGTGACTAATGAAAATTTGTTGGCGTGGGGTATTGAGGTAGGTGATATCCTGATCATTGAACAAAGAGAACAAATTAATGAAGGGGATTTAGTGGTAATTGAGCAAGATGACGGCTTGCAGTTATATGAATATTTTGCAATGAAAGATCAACAATATGTATTCTTTTCTTTGGACTCAAATCATAGCAATTTAACCATTAAGCAATTAACGCAACTTAACATCCAAGGTGTTGTGGCGAGCACAATCCATCAGCTAAAAAATCGCAAAGCGGCATAACTGCGATAAAAAATGATAGTAAGAAAAAAAGATAAGAGCTTGTACGTATGAAGATGGCTTGATGAAAAAAGACTTTGAAAACGGATAGATAAAATCTCAGACATAAAAATGAGGAAAATATCAATGCTATGTTGTATCAGGTTTGATATTTTCCTCAAATTTAAAATGCTAATTCAAACAAAGAAGAGAAAATGGTTAAATGACCTCTTTAAATGCAATCTGAGTCTGTTCAAGGAAGTCATTTTCTTCATCCGGCAACAGTGGTGCGGTTGGCAAATCAGGCTTATCAAAAGCAATATCACCCTCAATATTTTCTAACGATACACCACGTTGAATTGATTTAAAATCAAACAATTTAGCATCGCACAGATGAGAAGGAACAATATTTTGTAATGCACTGAACATTGTTTCGATTCTGCCGGGATATTGGCGATCCCATTGTTGTAACATTTCCTTAATAACTTGACGTTGTAAATTCGGTTGTGAACCACATAGATTACAAGGAATAATCGGGAATTGTTTTGCTTCCGCATAACGAGCAATGTCTTTTTCCCGACAATAGGCTAACGGGCGGATAACAATCTGTTTGCCATCATCGCTAATCAGTTTAGGCGGCATACTTTTCATCTTACCGCCATAGAACATATTTAAAAATAAGGTTTCCAACATATCATCACGATGATGCCCTAATGCAATTTTAGTGGCACCTAATTCGGTAGCGGTACGGTATAAAATACCGCGGCGTAAACGAGAACAGAGCGAACAAGTTGTTTTTCCTTCCGGAATTTTCTCTTTAACGATACCGTAAGTATTTTCTTCGACAATTTTGTATTCCACGCCTAATTGTTGTAAATAAGTTGGTAACACCTCTTCAGGGAAACCAGGTTGTTTCTGATCCAAATTAACCGCAACAATTTCAAAATTTACCGGCGCATTCAATTTTAAATTCAATAAAATATCGAGCAAGGTATAGCTGTCTTTCCCTCCGGAAAGGCATACCATTACGCGATCGCCCTCTTCAATCATATTAAAATCAGCAATGGCTTTACCCACTTCACGGCGTAAACGTTTATGTAATTTGTTTAAGTTATAAATCTGCTTTTTTTCCATAGACATTGTTGTTATTTATCGGGTAGTCAAAATCGGCTTGATATGGTACGGAGTTATGTTTTTTTTGCAACAGATTTATCGGTTTAGACGGAAAAACTCTCTTTTTAGGTAGGCTAATTTTAAA
>SKEB01001335.1_pt1 | contig 10767 bp, 10 predicted proteins | sample 4826561 | NCBI WGS metagenome assembly SKEB01 (sample SAMN11008820, study PRJNA524170) | human gut metagenome | biome: Human fecal sample; material: Feces; isolation source: fecal sample from pouch patient p17 | host: Homo sapiens | place: Israel: Tel-Aviv | collected 2016-03-29
TAGAACCGCCACCAATTGTTGCAATTTTTAATGCTCCTCTTGTCATCCGTCTTCTTCCTCCTTGATTAAATTGTTATCGTTTACATCTTTAGGATAAATTATGGGAATGTTCCCATGTCAAGCACTATTTTCAAAAAAATGTATGCTATACTTCTTATAAGAATACATTCCACTTTGGAGGTAAAAAATGACGTCTATCATTGATGTAGCAAAAGTTGCCGGTGTCTCGAAATCGACTGTTTCTCGCTTAATTTCTGGAAAAGGATATGTGAGTGCCGATAGTCAAGAAAAAATTCTCAAAGCAATGAAAGAATTAAATTATACCCCGAATTATGTGGCGCGGAATTTACGAGCAGGTGCCACAAAAACCATTGGCTTTTTAGCCCCTAGCTATTTAGGTTCCTTAGGTATTTTCTTGAATCGCTTTATTTCAATTGCCAAAAAATACAATTATTCCGTAACCTTATTTTTTACAGATGGCGATCAGCAGAAAGAAATTGATGCCTTGAACCAATTAAAATACAAACAATTAGATGGCTTGTTTTTATTGACACGAACAAATGAATGGTCGGTGATTGAGCCTTACAGCGCGTATGGCCCTTTAGCAACCTGCATCGTATCGATTCACCTAATATATACTCTTCCTACATTGATCATTACTCTGGTTATTATCGTTCCTTAGAATATTTACAACAACAAGGATACCAAAAAATTGGTCATGTCCTCGGTAATCCCGAAAATTTAAACACGCACGCACGAAAACGTGCAATGAAAGATTTTTATGAAAACACTCAGGCACCTTGGCAAGCTGAGTGGCTGATTAATGATCAGTATACTAACCATTCTGGTCGCAAAATTGCCCATTACTGGCAACAATTAACCGACAAGCCAGAAGCTTTGGCCTTTTATAATGATCACGTAGCAGCTGAGTTTATTTCAGAACTTGAAAATCTAAATTATGCCGTTCCTCGCGATGTCGCTGTCATTGGCTTTGATAATAGTTATGTCAGTGAGTTGATGCATATTACGACTGTTGATTATGCCATTCAGTATCAAGCCGAAAACTCATTTATTTACCTATACAACCAATTAAATCAGACGAAGATTCCTGAAAAAAAATTAACCGTTCGTCTAGTTGAACGACGAACGGTGCCTAAAAAAGACCCGGCAGATCAGTCACTTTGACTGATTTACCGGGTCCTTTTAGAGTTAAACAAAAATTATTTATGCTTTTGTTCATTTTTTAAAATAGAAATTGACTGTTTTAAGGATTGAATCATGCCGCCTTCGCTGTATACAAGAACGTTTGATTTATATAAACGAGCAGAGAAGATTGTTAAAATAATTCCAAAAACTGCCAAAATCACTAATGAGACAATTGCTTCCATTGTTGATGCCGTTTCGGTCGCCAAGCGTACTGGCATAATGTATGACGAAATCAGCGGAATAAAGGAAGTCACTTTCACCACGATATTTTGCGGATCATTCGTTCCAAACGTAATGCCAATCATATAACCGATTAAACCAATATACATGATGGGCTGAACTGCTTTTGCTGTATCCTCTGGTTTGGAAACAAGAGAACCACAAAGTGCTGCCAAAACAGCAAAAACGAGAATACCAATAATGAAAAAGCCTAATGTAAAAATAAAGGTTGATGAAAAAATACTTTGTGGTGAAATACCACTTAATAGACTTTTCATAAAATCAAGATTTTTCAATTGAGAATAGCCGAGAACAAACGCCACTCCGTAAATGAAAATTTGTGTTAAAGCTACTAGAATAACCCCAGTTAATTTGCCATAAAAATGGGTTTGCGCTTTTGTACTAGAGAGAATAACTTCCATGATTCTAGTGCCTTTTTCAGAAGCAATCTCTTGGGCAATAATTGAAGAATAACTGCTGATGAAGACAAATAACAAAATTGTTATCCCCATTGCTAACGCCATTTGAATCCCTGTGTTATCTTCTCCTGTTTTTATTTTGCCATTTTCATCAAAACTAATTTTGGCTTTTTTAAATGTTGCTTGTTGATTCAACATGGCAACTTGCTCAGCTGTTAGGTTTAAACGATTGGCATTCGCCATTGTTTGTAATTGGTTTAACATTTGAGGAATTAGCATCTCGGTTGCATTTCCTAAAGAGCGTTCAGAGTAAAGCTGACCAGAAATCTGATTATCTGTAGTGTCCAAAAGTAAATAAGCATCAATTTTCTCGTCTTTTAATTGTTCTTGGGCCTTTTTCTCAGAAGAAACAGCTTTGAAAGAAAAGTCCTCTGTTTTATTCTTTGTCAACTCTTTAACGAGCGCTTGATTTTCCGAAACCAGACCAATGGTAGTATCTCCTGAAAAACCGCTAGCTAGAGAGCCCGCTAAGTAAACAATTCCTACAAGAAGAAATGGCGCTAAAATCATGATTAAGAAAGACAGCGACTTCACATTTTTCTTATAGACATCAGTCGCAATAATCCAAAATTTACTCATCTTGCCCACCTACTTTCATTTTGAAAATTTCTTCCAATGTTGGTGGTTGTTGATTAAACATTGGAATGTAGCCGTTGGCTGTCGCTTTATCAAACAACACTTTGCCCACTTCAGCGTTTTCTAATGTCGCTTCTAAGACGCCATCTTGTCGTAAGTGTGCTTCTTTCACACCTGCTGTAGCAGCAACTTCCTCAACAGATAACGGTGATTCTAAAAATAATTTTGTTCGACCAAATTGTTGTCGAATTTCATGAACCTGACCATCTAAAACCATGCGTCCATTTTTTAACATGACTAAATGGTCACAGATTTTCTCCACATTGTCCATATTATGACTGGAAAAAATGACACAAGAACCTTGATTTTTCAATTCAATAATGCCGTCTTTTAATAATTCTGCATTAACTGGATCCAAGCCACTGAATGGTTCGTCTAAAATAATTAACTTCGGTTCATGAATAAGTGTCGCAATCAATTGAACTTTTTGTTGATTTCCTTTTGATAAAGATTTAACTTTATCTGTTTTTTTGCCTTTAACTTGAAATTTTTCCATCCAAAAGTCAATTTTAGGTTCAATTTCTTTTTTAGTTTTTCCCCGCAATGAAGCGAAATAAATTAGTTGGTCTTCAATCGTAATTTTAGGATATAAACCCCGTTCTTCTGGTAAATAACCAATAATATTGTATTCTTTTTCGTTTAATGGTTGACCATTCCATAAAACCGACCCGCTATCTTGTGTTAAAAAATTTAAAATCAAGCGAAATGTAGTTGTTTTCCCGGCACCATTTTGGCCAATTAATCCTAAAATTTTCCCGTCCGGTATCGTAAAGGATACATGATCAACTGCTTTAAAATCCCCAAAGGTTTTGACTAACTCTTTTACCTCTAACACATAAACGCCCCCTTCACTTTTTCTAAACCGCTGTTTAGTTACTCATATCGTATCTTTACTGTGTTGGCTTGTCAATGACAATTGTTATGGAAAGATGCTGCACTTTAATCAGACTCTTTATTTTCTGCTAAGCGAAAAAGGCCATCCGTCTCGGCAGAAATATGCACTTCATTTGCGGTCAAGCCTGTGCTTTCATAAAATTTATTTTTAAATTCCTTTGCCGATTTTGATGATTGGCAGGCCCAAATTCGACCTGTACGATTCAACCACGTACCCAATTCATTCATTAAACGCTCATCAATCAGTAATTGATTTGGTACTTTTTTAAATTTTATTTGATAAACGGGCGTTAGTATTTTCATGATCAGACGTCCTCTCTTTTAAGTTAGTATTAGTATATCACGAAAGAAATCGTTATCATATTTTCTTGAGAGTTCAACTTTTCATGAAAAAATTGAATAAAAAAACCAGACAAATTAGGAAAAGCACCTAATTGGTCTGGTTCATTTTCATTTATTTTTCTATCTCAGAGGTTGTTTCTTGGTGCAAATGACGATACACATTCTTCGCGACAGTTTCAGGTAACCCAGCTTTTCTTAATTCTTCAACACTGGCTGCCGTAATATTTTTAAGCGATTTAAATTCTTTTAAAAGATTTTTTTTGCGTTTCGGTCCCAAGCCTTCAATGTTATCTAATTTGGAAGCAAAACTATTTTTACTACGTAATTGACGATGGAATGTGATGGCGAAACGATGGACTTCATCTTGGATTCGTTGCAACAAGAAAAATTCTTGTGAGTTTCTTTCCAATGGTACAACTTCTAAGTTTGGACCAAATAAAAGTTCACTCGTTTTGTGCTTGTCGTTCTTGGCTAATCCAGCTACAGGAATATCGACTCCTAGTTGATTGGCTAACACATCTTTGGCAACATCGACTTGACCTTTACCACCATCGATTAAAATTAAATCAGGAAAAGGCAAGCCTTCTTTTAAAACTCGTGAATATCTGCGATAAATGACTTCTCTCATAGAAGCGTAATCATCAGGACCTTGCACAGTTTTTATTTTATATTTTCGATACTCATTTTTAGCTGGTCGTCCGTCAATAAACACAACCATCGCAGAAACAGGGTTTGTTCCCATAATATTTGAATTATCAAATGCTTCAATTCGAATGGGCGCAGGTATGTTCATCGCATTGCCTAATTTTTCAACTGCGCCAATTGTTCGTTCTTGTTTCCGTACAATCAAATCGAATTTTTCATTTAAAGCAACTGCAGCATTTTTACTGGCTAATTTAACCAGTTTTTTCTTTTCTCCCCGTTGCGGCTGCAAGACTTTCGTAGCTAATAAAGCTTCGACGCTTTCTTTATCAATGTCATCAGGAATCAAGACTTCTTTTGGCACAAAATGCTCATTCTCTTGATAAAATTGTCCAATAAAAGTTAAAAATGCTTCACTGGCATCATCATAAAATGGAAAAATCGATACATCACGTTCGATTAATTTTCCTTGTCTGACAAAGAATACTTGGACACACATCCAGCCTTTATCAACAGCATAACCAAACACATCACGATCAATTAAATCTACATTCGTCATTTTTTGGCGGGTCATAACTGTTTCAATCGCTTTAATTTGATCGCGAAATTCTGCAGCTTTTTCAAATTCCATATGTGCAGCTGCATAAGCCATTTTTTCTTGTAAGCGGTCCTGAATTTCTGTATGTCCACCAGAGAGAAACCCTTTAATCTCTTCCACCATATCTTTGTAGACTTGCGGATCCACATCAAAAGCATAGGGACACAGACATTGTCCTAAATGATAATACAAACAAGGTGTTTTTTGCGACGGATTACATTTTCGCAAAGGAAAAAGCCGATCTAACAGTTTCTTTGTTTCATTCGCTGCATTTACATCTGGATATGGGCCAAAATATAACGCTTTGTCTTTTAAAACCTTTCGAGTAATCATTAAACGAGGATATTTTTCGTTTGTGATTTTGATAAAAGGATAGGTTTTATCGTCTTTTAACATGATGTTATATTTGGGATTATTTTTATGGATTAAATTAATTTCTAATAAAAGTGCTTCAATATTCGATTCTGTCACAATATATTCAAAATCATCGATTTCACTGACTAATCGTTCTGTCTTAGTATCATGGCTACCACGAAAATAAGACCGGACACGGTTTTTCAAAATTTTGGCTTTCCCAACATAGATAATCGTGCCGTTTTTATCTTTCATTAAATAACAACCAGGTTGATCAGGAAGCAGTGCTAATTTATTTTTTATTCGTTCGTTCATACGATACTTCCTTTCTAACAAAATGCTTCGTCTATTATACACCTCTTTTTGTAATTAAACAAAAAAAGCCGCTACTTTATGTACGAAAGAAACAGCCTGAAAAGACAATCGCTAATGATTTCTCTTCAGACTGAATCAGACTATTCGTAATGACTAATCAACGTTTATAAGTGTTTGGCAATCATTGCTTGCAATTGGTCTTTTGTATGAACACCGACTGCTTTTTCAACAACTTCGCCATCTTTTTTCAATAGCAATGTTGGGATGCTCATGATTCCAAAACTTGCTGGTGTTGCAGGATTTTCATCCACATCCATTTTGACGATTTTCACTTCGTCTTCATCATATTCTTCAGATAATTGTTCTAAGATGGGTGCTTGCATACGACAAGGGCCACACCAAGTTGCCCAAAAGTCGATTAAGACTAATCCTTCATCTGTTTCTGTTGCAAAATCTTTATCGGTAATTGCTTGTGTCATTTCACAAACCTCCTACTCTTTACTCTTATTACATGCTTAGTATAACACGTCATCTCTAAGATAGCGAGTGTTCTGCTTACTTATTGTAAGTCCTTATTTATTGGAATTTTACGACAGTCGCACCATTACCACCTTGGTTTTGTGGCGCAAATTCATAGCTTTTCACACTGCGGTGATTTTTTAAAAATTCCGTTATTCCGGTTCTTAATGCACCTGTTCCTTTGCCGTGAACAATGGTTACTTGTGGATAGCCCGCTAGAATCGCAGCATCAATGTATTGGTCAACTTCTGCCAATGCTTCTTCGTAGCGTTTGCCACGTAAGTCTAGTTGTGTGCCAACATGACTGCTTTCTGCAGAACGAACCGTTGTAACTCTTGGTTTTGCTTCTTTTTGTGGAGCGACAGGCGTCATATCCTCTTCAGAGACGTTCATTTTTAAAATGCCCAATTGGACTTGCCATTGTCCTTTGCCGTTGCCTTTTAATAATGTCCCTCGTTGGCCGTAAGTATTGACAATTACTTCATCGCCAGCTTTTAATTTTTTCTGTTCTTTGGCCTTCTTCAACACTTTGTTTTTAGCAAGCTTGGTTTCTTCATGGTGTAATTGAGAAAGTTGTGTTTTCGCATCAATTAACTGATGTTCTTTGACACCACCTTGTTGGCCACTTTCCAATTGCATTTTGCGAATATCAGAAATAATGGTTTCCGCATTTTCTTCCGCTTCTGCAATAATTTTATTCGCTTCTTTCCGCGCTTTTTGTAATTCTTTTTCTCGTTCTTCAAAAAATACTTGATAGGCTTCTTTCAGTTCTTTATGCAAAGCGGCCGATTCATCGACATAGTGGCGAGCTTCTAAATATTCAGTTTCGGCCATTTTGCGACGGTTTTCCAGGTCTTCAATCATTTCGTTTAAATCTTGACTTTCACCGTCCATTATTTGTTTTGCAGCTTCAATAATACTGTTGTCTAATCCAAGACGTTTCGAAATTTCAAAAGCATTACTTCGGCCAGGCACGCCAATTAATAAACGATAGGTTGGACTCAAGGTATCTACATCAAATTCCATACTGGCATTGATTGTTCCAGCTCGATTATAGCCATACACTTTTAATTCAGGATAATGGGTTGTTGCCATCACATAGGCTCCTTTAGCACCCAATGAATCTAAAATGGCAATCGCTAAAGCGGCCCCTTCTTGCGGATCTGTCCCAGCACCTAATTCATCAAATAGTACTAAACTTTGATGATCGACTTTCTTTAAGACAGACACGATATTCGTCATATGTGAAGAGAAAGTACTTAAACTTTGTTCAATCGATTGTTCATCCCCGATATCCGCAAATACTTCTGTAAAAATACCCATTTTACTCTCTTCTTCAACTGGAATAGGTAATCCAGCTTGACCCATTAATTGTAAAAGACCTAACGTTTTCAGAGTAATGGTTTTCCCGCCGGTATTAGGCCCTGTAATCACAATTGCTTGATATTCTTCTCCAATCACAATGTCATTGGCTACAGCTTTTTCTGGATTTAATAGTGGGTGTCGGGCTTGTTTAAAAACTACATGATTTGCTTGACTAATTTCTGGAACAACTGCTTTTAGTTCTTTTCCTAGTCGCGCCTTAGCATTAATAAAATCAAGTTTACCGATGACATAAGCATTATGCGTAATTTCACGGCGATAAGGGACCAACTCGGCCGACAGTTCTGCCAAGATGCGAGTAATCTCATTTCTTTCGGCAATTTGTTGTTGTCGCAAACGATTATTCATTTCTAAAATTTGTTTAGGTTCAATAAATAAGGTTTGTCCTGAAGCACTTTGGTCGTGAACCACGCCACCAAAAATATTTTTATATTCTTGTTTGACTGGAATCACGTAGCGTTCATTTCGCATAGTAACAAGGGCATCACTAAGGTAACGTGCGTTTTTCCCACGAATAATACTATCTAGTTCTTCTCGAATGGTCTGCTCACTACGTCGAATATTTTGCCGAATTGCCTTTAAGGCTGGCGAAGCTTCATCTGTGACGTAGCCATCATCATCAATGGCTTGTTTGAGTTGGCGATTTAATTCAGGCAAAACTTCTAGTTGCTCTCGCCACATATATAAACGTTCAAAATCCACTTCATTTTCACTTAACTCATCAAAAAAACGAGTCAGTTCTGAAGTAGTCGATAAGACACGACCTACTTGTGCTAATTCTACACCATTTAAATCCGCACCAATTTCAATCCGTTTCATGTGTGGTTGGATATTTTCTAATTTAGGAATGGGGATTCCACCACGTAATCGTTGAACTTTTAAACCATCCTGTGTTTCATTTAGCCATGATTGAATTTTATTTTCATCAGCAATCGGTAATAATTCCGAAACTTCGTTTGTCCCCTGAGCTGTCACAATAAATTGCAACAACTGTTGTTTTACTTTATCAAACCCTAATGTTGATAGAATACGCTGATTCATTTTTCCACCTACTTTTCAAACTTTTTCATTTGTTGAAAAGACTGAGACATAACATAAGAAGTTTCGCTTTGCTCACTTACTTCTTATCTCTATCTCAGTCCCATTCAGCTTTATTTCGTAATTGGTTCAACCCATAATTCATATGCTTGTTTTGTTAGAATTGGGGTATTTTTTACAATGCCTCGTGCCAAGCCACTTGACCGAAACTGATTTTGGACAATATCTGACGGAATCATTGACGCCGTAGCTAACACTAGAAAAAGACCCACGTATAACACAAGAACACTTAATACGCCACCTAATAGTCCATTTACCTGTTTCAAAACTGGAATAAATGTTAATCCATGTAAAAAGATAGCTAAAAAACGAACGACTAACCAGCCTGCAAACAGCAATAATAGAAACGCAACCGCTGAATAAAAGGCTTTGTCCAAGTCTAAAGAAATCTCTTGATTAAAAAAGACAAGCTTTGACGTTGGCGTAACCGATGGATATGGAATATACAATTCTAAATGAGAGGCGACCTCTTTGTAATAGGTTCGAGCAACAAAATATGAAATTAAGTAACCCACTGAATAGAGCACTTGTAAAATCAAGCCTCGTTTAGCTCCTGTATAAAATCCAAAGGCTAAAAGTAATAAAATAAGTATTGTTAACATCTTGTCATCCTTTCAGGAACTACTCCGAAACACCTTTATTTTGAATCTGCTGTTTTCGATTTTCATTCAAAATTTGTTGGGCTTCCACATGATTATGAATTTCTACATCTTCTTGTCCATTCTTTTTCAAAACATCCCGTGCTTCTTCTTCGATAATTTCCATTCGGCGCACACGATTCTCTAATTCAGCCAAACGAATGGTTTTCTGTTTTAAATCTGCTACTTGTTTTTCCAATTTTAAAGCATATTCTTGTTTTTTTAGTTGATCTGAAATTGCATTAATTGCTAATAAAACAGAAGCTTGTTCCGTATCAGTTTGCGGAGAAAGATGTTTAATTTCCGCCAGTTGTTCGTTGACAATTTTTGTGACTAAATCCATATGTTGTTTTGACTCTTGGCCAATAATTGTATACGTATGGTCTGCAATGATTGCTTTATATCGTGTTTTTTCATTTGATGCCATGTTGAGGTTCCCTCCTGTAAATCAATCCATTCTTGCTTATTGTACCATGAAAAAAAAGCGAAGCGCAATTTTCGTACAAATTCTTTCTTATTATATGCCACAAAGCGAAAAATTTAAAGATTTCTTTACAAGAACTCTGGCAATTTAAGAACGAATAGAAATTGTGTAGGAGAAAAAGCGTGGAACAAAAAGTCAAAATGATTTTTGTCCCACGCTCAAACTCTGATAATCAGCTAAAAATGTTTGTTTCAGCTGTACTTTTTAAGGCTTAGTTATTATCTTTCATCTTTTCTACACGTAAACAACGCATAGCATTTAAAACAGCGATAATAGTTACACCAACATCAGCAAACACTGCTGCTTGCATTGAAGCCAAGCCTAATGCACCTAGTACCAAAACAATGATTTTAACAGCAATCGCAAAGATAATGTTTTGTTTAACAATTCTCAATGTTTTTCTTGATAATTTAATCGCAGAAGCGATACGACTTGGTTCATCATTCATAATCACCACATCAGCAGCTTCAATTGCCGCGTCACTTCCTAAACCACCCATGGCAATCCCAACATCAGCCCGGGCTAAAACAGGTGCATCATTCATGCCGTCACCAACAAAGGCAACTTTGTTTTTAGGTGAAGATGCTTTTAACAACTCTTCTAAACGATCCACTTTGCCATCTGGTAAAAGTTCTGCATAAACTTTGTCAACACCAACTTCTTTTGCAATAGCTTCTGCAACTTGTTGATTGTCTCCAGTCAGCATAACAGTTTGTTTGACCCCTTCAGCTTTTAATTCTTTTATTGCATGGGGATCTAACCCTACAAAAGGCTCATCAAATAAAACTACTTTGGGTTCCGGCAATAACGCACAACAGATACTTAATTTTTGTTGCATACCTTTGGATAACTCTTTCCCCAGTTTATCTGTTTTATCAGACATTTCAAATCGGCTTAATAACATTTTTGCTTTTTGTTCCCAATCACTTACTTGATAAGCACGACCAATAAATTCTAAAT